>JAEEGL011433209.1_pt1 | contig 21855 bp, 24 predicted proteins | sample 9134231 | NCBI WGS metagenome assembly JAEEGL01 (sample SAMN16246548, study PRJNA631951) | gut metagenome | biome: gut microbiome; feature: rumen; material: fiber-attached | host: Bos | place: Iran: Karaj | collected 2018-10 | reverse complement strand
TGTAGATTCCGGGAAAAACCACTACTTCATCTCCCGGCATGGCAATCTTTGCCGCTTCGTTTATCCGTCTGAAAGGTAATTCTTTTGTTCCGTTACCGTCGTGCTTTGCACCGGCATCAACATAAAACTTCATACGATCCCTTTCCGGCTCAGCCCTTAACAGCGCCTGCCATCATACCTTTTACCAGTTTATCCTGGAATATAATAAACAATATTATCATCGGCAAAACCGATAATGTCAAAACCGCCATGTTAATGGGAATGTTCATGGAATGCTCCCCCTTAAACTGTCCCAGTGCAAGAGGAAGGGTCTTCTTTTCCGGCGTGATCAGGAAGGTGTTGGCAAAAGCGAATTCATTCCACATGGCAACACCGTTATAGATCGCCAGAGTAGATAATCCTGATTTGGAAAGCGGCAGGATCATCCGGAAGAAATTCTGGAAACGGTTACAGCCGTCAATCTCTGCAGATTCCTCAATTTCCTTGGGGATCGTCTTCATAAATGCCGTAAGGATAAATACGGACATAGGCAGCGCAAAAGCTACATACGGACCGATCAGAGATTCCAGCGTATCGTTTAAACCTATGCCGGTGATCATCTTGAAAGTCGGGATCAGCGTTACATGCATAGGCACCGACATCATAGCCACGATGGCAGCATAAATATACGGATTTAGCTTAAACTTCATGCGGGCTAACGGATATGCCGCAAAGGCGGAAATGATCAGCATCAGCACCAGAGATACTGCTACAACATACACGCTTCGCAGGAAAAATCCGAAAAATCCATGGGTGACCACTTCCACATAGTTCTCAAAATACCAGGGATCCGGCAGATGGAACACGCCCTGCTGGAGCATGTCGAACTGCTTTCGGAAGGAGTTCATGATCATAAACAGAAAAGGCGTAAGGGTCAGTACCAGCTGCACCAGAGCAAATAAGATGGCAAAGGCCCATGCGATCCTTGATTTTATCTTGGAGATACGATATTCATCTAATTTTTCTTTTTCCATAGGTCGATTATCTTCCACTTTCTCCGCAGTGTTTTTCCAGGTCAGATCAGCCATTTCAGTACTCCTCCTTAACCTTGAATACCTTGGTAAAGAACAGAGCAATGGCTGTGATCAGAATGAACATGCCGGCAGCCACGGTAGAACCGTAACCCATATTAAACTGCTGGAAAGAAAGCTTGTACATGTAGGTTGCCATCAGTTCGGTGCTTCCTGCAGGTCCGCCCTGGGTCATGTTCCAGATCATATCAAAATATTTAAGAGATCCGATCAGGGACATGGTACAGGCTGTCTTGAAGATCGGTCCCAGAAGCGGGATGGCGATGTGACGCAGATACTGTCCTCTCGTTGCCCCGTCGATGATTGCTGCTTCATAAATAGTGGTATCGATATTGCCATAGCCGGCAATAAAATAAACCATATAAAAGGGAGTATACTGCCAGGCCATAACACCGATGATGGTGTAAAGGGCGTTGGGCGCTGTTCCCAGAAGGTCGATGGTTGTTCGCTTCCCCTGAATGATCGTTGCAAGGGAAGAAATGAGTCCTCCGTTGGTTGCAAGGGCATATACAAAAAGGAAAGCAATGGCAACCGAACTCATCAGATAGGGTAAAAACCAGACGATCTTGAAAATATTGAATTTTTTACCTCCGGCATCCAGGAAGGTTGCCAGAAGCATACCGATAGGGATCTGTAACAGAATGGAGAATACCATTACCGTCAGATTGTGTTGAAAGGATTTCCAGAACATCTCATCATGGATGAGGGTTTTCCAGTTATCCAGACCGATAAATACCCGATCGGCCGAAATACCATTCCATTTAAATCCGCTGATCACAAAGGTGTCGATTACAGGATATACAATAAAGATCGTGATCAGGATCAGTGCCGGGAGCAGGAATACGGTCGCTGCCTGAGCGGTGCTCCTGGCTTTCGCCTGGGCAAGGCCCAGATGTGCACCCTGCGCTATATTGCTGTCTTTCTTCATACAGCTCCTCCAGTTTTAATACTCAACAAACTGCCCGCAGGAAAATACTTCCTGTGGGCAGCTGTTTCTAAATCCATCCGCAACTTGGATTCAAGGATTTACTGTTCTGCAATCGCCTTCTGCATAGCTGCATCATGCTCCTGTCCGATCTCTAAAGGAGTCTTCTCCAGACCAAAGAGTTCGGTCATGCAGTTCTTGTGAACTTCGGTTACCGATGCAGGCAGATACTGGTCATACCACAGCTGAACGTTGGATGCACCAAAGAATACGTCTGCAACATACTTGTCGTTAGGATCATCAACGGTCTCTGCGCCGTAACCAACGATGGAAGGAATCGCACCGACTGCAACCTGCATATCGTTGTAAGTAGCATCATTGTAGTACTGGGTAGCCAGAACGTAGCACGCATCCAGTTTGGCCTGATCAACCGATCCGTCTGCATTGAAGCAGTTGAAGGAGAATCCGTTACCGATAGCGGTACCGATCTCAACGTCCTGAGGAACGCCCTTAGCCTTTGCTTCGGCATCTTCGGGGAAACGGAAGATTCCGATGTTCTCGGTATACCACTCTTCGTTATCGGCCTTCATACCGGAAGACTGCCAGGAACCATGAAGCATCATAGCTGCAGAACCGTCATACATAAGAGCTCTATCCTGGTTATCATCTGCTGTAAGGGAGTTAACACCATCGGGGAAGTAGCCCTTCTTAACCCAATCCTGGATCTTCTCAGCAGCAAAGATAAATGCTTCGCTTGTGAAGGTACCGCCGTTTTCCTGGGTGTAAGCTGCATCAAATTCCGCATTACCGGAGTGACGTGCTACCAGATACATGAAATACATGGAACCGGTCCACTTGGAAGCGTTCGCTAATGAGAAAGGAATGTAGCCTGCATCCTTAAGGGTTGCACAGACAGTTTCCAGTTCATCGATAGTCTCGGGAACTTCCAGACCCAGTTCAGCAAAAATGGTCTTGTTGTAGTAAATGTCACAACCGGAAAGTCCGCCGAAAGGAATTGCAAGAAGCTTTCCGTCAAAAGAGGACTGTGCGATGGCAGCTTCGATAAATTCAGGGTGATCATACTTTGCATACATATCGGTAATGTCATTTGCAAAGCCGGACTTGTAATACTCAGCCATAGGTCCGCCGCCCCAGTGCATATACATATCAGGAGCCTGTCCGGAACTCATTGCTACGACCAGCTGCTGCTTGTAGGTATCGTTCTGCTGATGAACCTGATTTACAGTGATGTTGGGATAGTCAGCCGTAAATCTCTGTACGGCTGCTTCCTGAGTGCTCTTTCCGGGATCCTCAGTAGCAATATCCCAAAGAGTGATGGTAAGAGGCTCCGTTGTCAGTTCGGGAAGATTTTTTCCATCGGTCTGTCTTGCTTTGGGAGCTTCTGCTGTGTCAGAGGTTGTTGCCTCTGCCTGCGTCGTTGTGGTCTCTGCTGCTTTGCCGTCAGATGAGCTGGTAGCGGGTGCAGCAGCATTACTGCCACAGCCGGTCAGCGACGTAACAGCTAAAACTGTTGCGAAGACCAGTGCTAAAACACGTTTTTTCATATAGTACCCTCCTGTACGTAGTTGTCTGATATTTTCAAAATAAGCTCTGAAAATATCCCCCTTCACGAAACAATTGGCTGTTTCGTTCTGTATATAACCGTAAATTAGTTTGGAGATTTATGCTTATAAAAAATTGCTTTCCAACATACCAAAATTGCGGTTGTGTTATATGCAACATTTCACATTCGGGATTTATTTACTATACTTTACTATGCAATGTGCTGTTCTGCATGGGATGAAAAGTGGATATTTGTGGTATAATGTCCATAAACCGTACAACAAAGGACAATTTTATGCACAGTTTCCGAAACTGTTACGGCAATTTTTAGCCGTTGTGCAACCGATATAAATTGCGATATAAGCAACAATTGCGAAATTTTCTCTTTATTTAGTTTTAGAAAGGGATTTTGTCAGAATATGAAGAGTGAGTTAGTATTAACTTCCAATGCAAAAGAAACCGTAAGGCACAAGATCAATACCAGCCTGCGTATGTTCATCAACCGGCTGCATACGGATTTTCCGCCTCACTGGCATACAGATATCGAGATCATCATTCCCAAAGAAGCACCTTATAAGGTAATCTGCGGCAATCAGACCTACTTTGTGGAGATCGATGATATCCTGCTGATCTGCCCGGCGGTTCTCCACGAGATCTTCTCTCCCTCTCCGGGAGCCAGAGTCTATATCCAGGCGGATTTTTCCGGGATGAGCACCTTAAAAGAGATCGACAAGGCCTTTCGCCTTATGGCTCCCGCTTTACACATCCGCAAAAAGGCCTGCCCGCCGGATATGTACGATCAGCTGTGCAGGTACATCGATCAGATCGTGAAGCTCTATTTCGGTTCCGCGCCGGTAATCCACAAAGTCGAAAAAGAGGATGATGACAACGTCATCGCCTTTACGGAATTAGAGCCCTACGGGGAACTGGAAATTTATTCCATCCTGATGCAGTTCATAGCCTTCTGCGGTAAGAACATCAATCTGTTTAAGGGTTCGGAAGCAGCACCTTCTCCTTCCACCTTTAAAAACAGCATCTCCTTAAGTAATGTCTGCACCTATATATCCGATCATTTTACGGAGGATATCTCCTTAGAGGATATCTCCGCCTATGCAGGCTTTAGCAAATACCACTTCGAGCGGATCTTCAGTGAATATACGGGTATGACTTTTTATCAGTATCTGCAGCAGATGCGGATCAGTTACGCCCAGACCCTTTTATCCAATCCGGAGCTTTCCATTACGGATATCTCCGACCAGGCGGGCTTTGCCAGCTGTACCGCATTTACAAGAGCCTTTAAGAAAAGTACCGGGTATCCGCCGTCCCAGTTCCGGATGATGAACGAAGTCAAGCACCCGCTACCCGCCAATCCATATTTTGCCAATGCTGCGAAATAAAAAATGGGCGCTGGGGGCCATACCACACCCCCAGCGCTCCATAAATCTTATCTACGACCAGATTCCGATCTGGGTCGCATATCCGTTCTCGATCCGGATCTCCAAACCAAGTCCGGAATCCATAACCTGTTGCAGAAATTCAACAAATTCCGCCTGATCCATGTACTGTGGATCCCCTTCACCGCCACCGGCCAGATACGTGGTAGCTTCATTGACTGCGAAAGTATAACGATCCAGTTCATAGCTTGCGATTTCTTCCCATTCATCGCTCATCTGCTTGAAGGTCGCTTCGATCACAACACTGTCTTCATGAAATTCCGCGCTTTTGATATATGCATTGCCGGATTCCATTTCTTCACCAATCAGGATGGTATAATACACACCGTCCGTCAGATCAGAGTTTCCAGAAGGAAGTGATGCAGTTGACTCCTCAACAGTTTGCGCTAAAGCAGCAGCCTCTTCTGCTGTGACCGTACTACCGCTTTGTTCTGCTCCGCAGGCACTTAGCGCCATCATAGATGCTATAAACAGCGCTACGGATAATACTTTTTTCTTCATCGTTTTCCCGTCCTCATATTTATTTGCATTTTTGCACAATAAGGAGTATAGCCCCATTTGGGCGGGAAGAATCGATATTTTTCCTTAATTTTTCCGTTTATTGATCAGATCCGCGATCAGAAGATAACCATACCCGATCAGGATCAGGAAGAGTAACAGCGCCAGGATCCACCAGGCGGTACCCATAAAGGGCAGTTCATCGGTAAATCCGAAGGCTCCGGCTGGAGAACCCCAGTTAAGGAAAAAGTAGGGATAATTGTATCCGGGGTAAAATTCCCATCCCTGCACATATCCGATGCCTGCGTAAATGGCATACAGCAGCGGCGGAATGATCACAAAGAATACATTTTTCTTCGGGATCCTGTTTCCCGCTATCACCACAAAAAAGTCAATAACGGAGCAAACAGGAACCACCACATGGGTAAGGATGTTATGAAAATTCCATGCCTTGGGTCCAAGAGTCGGCGCTAATACAAAACAAAAGACCACGCCGGTTAAGGTGATGGCTACCGTTCCCACAAATTTGATCACATACCAGGTCCTGCTTTTCTCACGGTTACGGGCAAAATAGTTAAGTCCGATGGCACTGATAATGGCCATGGCAATATTGGACTGAATGGTAAAATACATAAAAGTGGTACTTCCACCCATAAAGGAATGGTCTTCGCCGGAAGCACTGATGATCGTACCAAGGATCGCGGAAACGATCACGATCACTTTCAGGATATAACTGATCTTCTTTCTGTTTGAAGTAATCATACGCACAAAACCTCTTTCCATAAAGCTTATAAATAATTCCGTGCAAAACGAGCAGCAGCGATCAGGTCCTCTTCATTGGGTCTCCCCTTATGAAGACCCTTAAACTCACCCTTGCAGTGGAACTCTTTTTCATCCATGGCAATTCCTACTTTGTCCGCTTCTTCCTTCACCTTCTTGTAGGTGGAGTTTAACATGGCCGCCGAGCCAAAGTTCACGATCTTTCCGACCTTCTCCTTATCCAGAGAACCTACGAAGGCCCGGACAACGGGATCGATGTTAAAGGCATAATAAGAGTTGCCAAGGAACAGATAATCTACTTTCTCTTCCACCGGCACATTAATGGGAAGTGCTTCCACGCCCAGTTCTTTTGCGACAGCTTCTGCCAGCTTCTTGGTATTTCCGGTCCTGGTGTAATATCTTACTGCATAGGTCATATTTGCGTCCCTCCTGTACACATCTTTTTCAAAACTAAACAACCACGTTAACTGCGGGATATGTATAATTCCCAGCAAAGGCTTCGGTAATGATCTTCTTTCCGTTTTGTTCTACGGTCAGGGCCTTGGAGATGCTTGCATCCATTCCCTCCTCTGCAGAGTGCTTTACAGGCTTATCTTCGCTTACCGTTACCGCCATAGGTTTTGATATCACATCTTCCTGAGCCGTATGGATGTTTCCGATCTGGATATCGTATCTTCCTGTATAGGTCACCTTTTAAAGCCTCCTCATTTATGGACAAATCTGCGCCATTGTCCATTTATATTTTGTGCGATTTCATCGTCTGATTTTCTCTCTTGTACTATTCTATTTTGCACAATCATTATCGTCAATAAAAAAACTGCATAAAAATATGCAGTCTTTTATCCTGGTTTTATTCTTTTCCGCCAAATGAGCCAAGACCATCTTGATCGCAACTCAGGATGAGCCATTAACCCCGTCCCCAAGGGACCATTCTTAGTCCAGATTGATGTGGTATTCCACCACATCATCCCGGTAGTCGTACTTTACGCGAAGGGTCTGTTCCGGGATACTCATCTCCCAATGTTCGATGGTAACCGCATCATAGCGTCCCACATTGTTAAAGTCCTCTACACAAAGAGGCTCCTGCATAAGATCCTCCATGATCACCGGCAGGGATAACCTGGCAATCTCTTCCACTTCTTCCTGGGTCAGATCGTATTGGGTCCTATCCAGCCAGTAATGAAAGCAGACCCATTCCAGATAATCCGGTGCATCAATGGCAGACACCTCATCTCTTCTTAAATGGCGGTTCTTTTCTTTTGCTTCCAGCATCTCGGAAACGTATGTATCCGCCGAAAAGTTTTTCTTCTGTACCTGATAGTTAATGTTCCGGAAAACCGTGACCAGAATGGCGATCAAAAGAGGCACAAAGGGAATGACTTTGACCCATACCGGATTTTCGGGATATTTTTTCAGCCATAAAAACAGCAGGATCCCGTAAATGATAAAGGAAATGACCGTTAGCGCCACCTGTACAAAGCCCCAGAATAAAGCGCTGCCCACTCCGTCGATGCCATGGCCGTTTTTATCAAGCGCCGCCTGCACCGCAAAGTAGATCACGAACTGCATGACGATGGGAAATAAAATGGTAATCAGCATATGAAATGCCATTGCGTATTTTGTATGGAACATGAATTAAACTACCTTTCATTGATTCTGTGGATCATAAACTCACAGAGTATAATTGTAACGGAAATCTCCCTGAAATGAAACCATAAAGAAAGCAGCTATCCAGGCCGGATAACTGCTCTCAAAAGTTACGTTATTTACTTAGCAGAGATCATTTCATCACTACCAGCTCATACTGTCTGGTTCCGATACCGATCTTCTCTGCATGCTCCAGGGTTTCTGCCCAGGAAACATTGGGATTGGAGTTATGCCAAACATCTCCGTGATCATGGAAATGAGGCTTTGCCATGTTATCTCCCAGCTGGCTGTTACGGATGGGCTCTGCCTTCTGACAGAGGTCTACGCAGGCCTGATCCAGGGCAACGGGATCAAAGGATGCCAGCATTCCGATATCCGGCAGGATAGGCGCATCGTTTTCACCGTGGCAATCGCAGTTGGGCGATACATCGGTGATCAGGCTGATATGGAAGCAGGGTCTGCCGCTTACAACTGCAGCAGTATATTCTGCCATCTTCCGCCCCAGCATCTGAGGTGCATCCCCGTTGATATTCTCAATGGCATCAAAGGCACAGGCACCGATACAGCGTCCGCATCCCTTACACTTATCCGGGTCGATCCATGCCTTGCCGTCTACATAGCTGATAGCATCGGAGCCGCACTCCTTGGCACAACGATGGCAATTCCGGCAAAACTCCGTGTGTACCATGGGCTGACCGCTGTTATGCTGCTGCATCTTGCCGGCACGGCTGCCGCAGCCCATACCGATGTTCTTAATGGTACCACCAAAGCCTGCCTGCTCATGGCCCTTAAAATGGGTCAGAGAAATAAAGATATCAGCATCCATAACGGCTCTGCCGATATAAGCTTCCTTACAATATTCGCCATTGGGAACCGGAACGATGATATCATCCGTTCCCCGAAGGCCGTCGGCGATCAGGATCTGACATCCGGTGGTCACCGTATTAAAGCCGTTGATATTGGCGCAGTCCAGATGCTCCAAAGCATTCTTGCGACTTCCGGGATACAGGGTATTACAGTCTGTTAAAAAAGGAAGGCCGCCCTGCTCCTTAACAACATCCGCTACCGCCTTGGCATAATTGGGACGAAGGAAGGCCAGATTGCCCAACTCTCCGAAATGCATTTTAATAGCTACAAACTTGCCATCCATATCGATGGCGTTGATTCCCGCTTTGCGGATCAGCTTCTGCAGTTTCTGTGTCAGAGAGACTCCCAGACCGGTCCGGAAGTCTGTAAAATAAACCTTTGATTGTTCCATACGTTTTCTCCTGTCGTTTTAATAACCATTCACGTTTTTTCAATCCTATACAGTTTGCCTGCAATAAAAATACTATGCTTTATTTTATCATGTTTCCATCCTACACAAATGCGAAAATCCCTGAAAATCGCCCTTTCAGCAAGATTGTCTAAAAATCTACACCCGTCCTGTCCCGGGGTAAAAAACCACGCACCGAAAAAAAGAGTATAATAAACGAAGAAACTATGAATCAAAACATTCAGATCAGGAGCCGTTCATGGATAACAAACTGAAAACCTATCTGCAAACCGGGTCCATTACCCTATCGGAATTAAAAGAACTGGTGCACTACTACGGCTGGGCCGAGGACACCTCCTTTGAAGAGAGTATCCTTCCTGAGGGCGGCGCGGTCATTCTGGAACATATCTGGAGCGGGAATATGGAACATGTGCGTCCCCTTATCACCATCGATTCAGAGGGGATGATCACCTCCACAGGTGATCTGGAAGCCGTGAAGCGATTACAAAAGCAGCATGTAACTGTTTCCTTTTAAACTGACTGACAATCCATCTGCGTCCGAATCACATTCCGGGCGCTTTTTTTCTAGGCATTTCTCCAACAGAAAAAAATTTTTTAAAAACCTGTAACCATTCTCTGCCTTCTGTCGCTATATAGAGTGAAGGCCTTAATTCATAGAAAGGAACAATCCTATGGATGATTCTCAAATCGTAGAGCTCTACTTAAAAAGACAGGAATCCGCGATCCGTGAAACTGCTGACAAATACGGTGCAAAACTGCTTCGTATGGCGATCAATCTGTTAAACGATCGGGAGTCTGCGGAAGAATGTGAAAATGATACCTATTTAAAAACCTGGGAGCTGATCCCGCCCAATGAGCCCCGTACCTACCTTTTTGCCTTTACGGGCAGGATCCTGAGGCACCTGGTCATCGATAAGCTAAGGTATGAAAACCGGCAAAAACGGGCTGCTACTTACTGCGAGCTTACCGATGAGATGCTGGAATGCATCCCCGGAGAAAAGGATGTCTCGTCCAATGTAGATACAGAGGAATTGACAGAGCTGATCAACGCCTTTCTTTCCTCCTTACCGGTGGAGCAGCGAAACATTTTTGTCCGCAGATACTGGTTCTTTGATTCGGTTTCGGATATCTGCGATCGCTATCATCTGCCCCAGAGCAAGGTCAAAACCACACTCTTCCGTCTTCGGGAAAAACTGAAAAAACAGCTTACGCAGGGAGGTTATACCTTATGAATCCCCATGATCTGTTAGATACCATTGGATCCATCGATCCTAAGTACATCGCAGCCGCCGATAAACCGGCAACCAAAAAGAATCTGGTCCATATAGAGCGGTATTGGCTTGCTGCTGCAAGTGTGCTGATCCTTCTTTCATCCGGTGTTCTGATCCGCAATAACCTGATGCGGCAAAGCTCCGGTGACACCGCTGAAACCATGGCTGTCACCGCTACCCTGACATCAGCGCCTGTAGATGAGATGGAAGCAGATGCTCCGGAAGAAGCTTATGATGATACTTCCGGCGAAGACAGTGCAATTTTCTCTGTCACAGGAACTGAAGACAAAGAAAGTGATATCGCAGATTATCCTGCTCTCATCATGGTGAACGGCATGCTTTATCAGGATACCTATGAGATCTACGAAGGTGCCATCGATACAGAAAGCGCCCTGACCGTTTCCTCTTACACGGACGAAAAGCCGGATGTAGACGGAGCTCAGAACTTTGACCGTACCTGCACAATAACCTATGTAATCCTGGATGAAGACCGTCTGGCCGTACAAATGAACCCGGAAGATGACTCCTGGACTTTATTTAAAAAACTTGAATAAGCAAACCATAAAACCAAAACGAATTACAGAATATTTGAGGAGAATACTATTATGAAAAAGAAACTGTTAAGAATCGTAGCCGGCGTATGCCTTGCCGGTATCATGTTAAATGGTTGCGGGAACACTCCTGCCGCCACAGCAGATCCTTCCCCCAAAAACAATACCCAGAGCAGCCCTATCATGGAGAATATCCCTGCTGTTTCCGAAGATGCCACCTTTTATGAAGCGCTCATCGAGTTCATGAACAAGGCCGGCTTTGAAAACCAGAACTACATGATATCTCCCACTTCCTTCCGGGCAGCCTTATCTCTGGCGGTTTCCGGCGCAGAAGGAGAAACCAGAGAAGAACTGTTAAAAGCCATGGGCTTTTCTTCCATGGAGGAAGTTACCAGCTGGTATGAATCCGTGGAAGCATCCACTGCTTCCTTTCGGCAGTGGCTTGCAGATGAAAATGCCTCCTTTGAAGAAAATAAGGATTACTATCCCGAAGATGCCAAAGCGCCCGACGGAGCCTTCTCCCTTGAAAATTCCATCTGGAGAAATACAAAGGCAACCGGAAAACTCTCCAAGGATTATATGGCATATGTAAAGGAGCATTTTGGAGCAGATGCAGAGAATGTCGCTCCGGAAAAGATCACCGAAAAGGTTAATACCTGGATCAATGAACAGACAAACGGTATGATCCCCCAGATCAGCAGCGACTTATCCTATGCGGATCTGGTCCTTGTAAATACCATTTATCTCAGAACCTCCTGGATCAACGAATTCGAATCCTACGCCACAGAAACGGGCGATTTTACCACTTTTTCCGGAAGCACGGTTCAGAAGGACTTTATGAACCTGCAGGAAAAACTGCGCTACTACGAAGATGAAAACGGCAAGTTTGTGGTTCTTCCCATGAACGGTGGCATCTATGCAGTCTTTATTCTGGGAGAAGTACAGAATGTGATCGGTAAGATGAATACCGCATCCTTTGAAGAAGTTGCCGTAAAACTGCCGAAATTTGAAACCGAGACCTCTCTTGGTGACAACGAACTCATCGCTTTCTGTAAGGCACGAGGTGCAAACCTTGCTTTTTCCGACAAAGCCGATTTTTCCGGTATGAGTAAGGAAATGAGTCTGATGATCACGGATATCATCCAGAAAACAAAGATCAAAACCGATGAGGACGGTATCGAAGCAGCCGCTGCAACCGCCATCGTCATGACAGAGACCGCCTTTATGATCGACGAGCCCGAGATCAAGGAATTTAATGCAGATCAGCCCTTTACCTACATGATCCTTACGGATTCTGATACTCCTGAACTGCTCTTCTACGGTCAGATCGTGGAATAATGACATCCTGACAAGTTCAAACCTCCTCCAGCCCCTGTAAAAAAGGGATGGAGGAGGTTTTTCATACAGAATTATTCTTGCTTAACTAACGGAACAATCGCAAGCTTGTATCCTAACGGCACCAGTATCTTTAATAGGCTATCCACCTGCGGGGAATGCGTAGCCCGTTCCATACGTGCGATCACCGGCTGTTTCACATGGCAGATAGATGCAAGTTCCGCTTGAGATAATCCTTGTTCTTCTCTGATTTTTACCAAGGTACGAAGAAGTTCTTTTTCCAATTCTATATTAATTTCATCTTCCTGGGAGATGTTCAGTTCTTTGCGAAACTCTTTCCATTCATTCATTATGACCAAATCTCCTCTTATAATCTTCTAATTCCCTCTTAGCCTGTTCTATTTCACGTCTAGGAGTTTTTTGTGTTTTCTTCCTGAAATGATGTAAAAGTAAAAAAGATGGTCTAAAACAGGCTTTCCTACTCTTGTTTCCATCTCTTCCAAAAGATCGATGTATGCTACTACTTTATGAAAATTTATGCGAGCATCTTTATTTTCATTTGTGTCCGCCCTCAGTTTACAGATAACAGTTTTTACATCACTAAAACCTCTTTCATCTTCATAAAACTTGATAGTGTACATATAGATATCTTTATTGATCATATAATAACATATTTGTTATTAACGGTCAATAACAAATATGTTATCATATTTAAATCTTTCCTTTCTTTTTTTCATTTAGAACCTTATACGCAATCAAGCGGAGAACATATTCCGGCATAACGCGACGCCCTAATTCCCATTCCTGCATAGTCCGATATGGAATACCCAGCCAATCAGAAAACTCCTTACGATTCATTCCGGACTGTTCTCTGATCACCTTGAAAATATAGGCCATACGCCAACGTTCCTCTTGAAGATCACTTTCTGCCGATGTTTCAATCTCAATTTCAATACCTTCAACATTAATTGTTTTTGTATACATATCTGTCCCTCATTCATGTAGTCATTGCGTACAACTTAAGCCCATTATATTGTAGTCATTGACTACCTGTCAATTATCATTTTCCAAAAACAAAGATCTCCGGGGAAATCCCCGGAGATCTTCGCATAGATTCAACATAGGAGTATGTAAAATGACTGTTTATTTTTCCACACGGAAAGCATAGAACTCTCCGGGCTCCAGGAGCAGATCACAGGTCTGCTCGGAAATGGTATCAAAATCGTAGTGCAGCGTCTTTAACGTAAGTGGCAGCTGCTTTTCTCCCTGCCCGGAACGGGAAACGCACAGCCGGGTAACCTTTGCGTCTTTTTCCTGTACATGGATGGTTGCCAGTACAGGCCGCGCATGGTCCGTTACGTGAGCATACAGGATGTATACGCCGTTATCGTAAGCAAAGAGGGATACGTTCCGGGCGGATACATAGACGCCGTCATAGTTAAATACCGGCTTTACGGCATCGAGTGCAAACGCAGGCAGTTTGGACAGGTCGGAGGGATTCTCCGGCGTATTTATAAGATACATCTGCCCTTTTCCGTAGGTGTCCTTAAGGAAAAGACTGCAATGATACTCTCCTGCACCGCCGTTAAGCAAAGACCAGGACAGGTTATTGGAATGCTGCACATCTGCAAAGAGAATAGGCTCTACATTTTCCAGATAGCCGGCGGGGTCGTCGGTATGATGGTAACGGGTAACCGCCAGTTTCCGGCCAGTGGCATAGGCGCTGCTAAGTTCCTTCCAGGCATCCTTTGGCGCATGAGTCATGAAACCATAGGTAACAAAGGCTTTTCCGCCCTCTGTCAGGAAGGATCTTAATTTCTCAAATACCTGCTCATCCTTTAGGGAACTTTCCGTTAACAGCACGCTTCCGGAAGGTGAATCGGAAGGCTTTTCCGGAAAAACAGGCGTCGGATTTAAAGGAAATCCCTGCATCCCAAGGAAGTCCTCCAGATGGTTTTCCCCTTCGGATGCATAGGGGATATAAGCCGGGATACCGGTGGGTTTGCCGGCATGGTCCAGCATGGCATCGATCCTTGAAAACTGTAATCCCAGCGGGGTAGTCAGCTTATTATCGATGAGATCGGACCACTGGAATAAGGTGATCTCCTCCGGCTTAGCAAAAGCAGACAGATATCCCTGCTCCAGATAGTCATCCACCGGCCAGCACTGATAGGTATCAAACCAGGTACCCTGATTGCGTCCTTCGGAAGCTGCATCCATCCAGCGAACCAGGGAATAGCTGAGAAACGTAGGCAGATGCTGATCCTGATAAGCACTGGAACGGGTCTCGGTACCGGTATAGACCTTATCGTATATATCCTTTTCCACATCCGGCCGATAACCGGTCGCATGATAGGATTCCCTCCAGTTGGGGAACTTGATGATCATCTTTACTTTGGGATTGATCTTCTTTGCCGGTCCGACTACCAGATTTTCAGATACATCCTTCATCAGATCCTTACGAAATTCCACCCAGGAACGATCCCCTTTTGCACGGATACAATCCTCGCAGGTACAGTTGGTAAAGAAGAAATCATCCAGGATCACTTCATCGAACTGCTCGGCGCAGTATTCCGATACCTTTTGGATATACTCCTGCATCTTCGGGTTGGTATAACAGAAGGTGCCGAACAGGCGCTGTCTCTTTTGATCGGTTTCATCCTGATCCGGAACCACAGCGGTAAAGCCGCCGGATACTTCCACACCTTTGCTTTTAAAGAAGTCGATGAAACTGCTCATCTTCTCTTTATCCACCCAGCAGCCGCCCCGATAGGGCTCTAAATAGACCTTATCCAGGCCTACGTATTTTTCGATAAAAGCATACTGCTTCGCAAGATTTTCCAGGTCCAGTTTATCCAGCACCTGGGCGACACAGTACACGGTCACTTTAAAATTGCGGAAATGTCCCATTTTAAGCCTCCCCTTTGATGGCCGTCTTGGCCTGTTCCAGCTGATAGATCACGCTGTCGCAGAACCGGTCGAACTTAGGGTCTTCTTCATAATGATCTTCATGGCTAAGGACATATTCCAAAACGATCCGTGCCCCCTCGTGGAAGAAAACAGTGGTGGTCATCTGGGGTACCAACCGCTTTAATTTGCTGTTATCAAATACCACGGAAACGGCCTTGTCCCCTAATAAGGGGCCTGCAAAATCATAGCCGAAGGCTTCTCCCGCTTCACTTAAATACTGGGAGGACACATAGTAGGGCTTTAAGGGAACGCCCAGGGCATCGGCGATGGTCTGATAGATCTGATTCCAGGTAAGGACTTCATCTCCTGTGATCTGGAAGGCTTCACCGATGGCATGACGATTGGCCATAAGTCCCGTAAATCCAACGGCAAAATCCCTGTTAAAGGTCAGGTGCCATAAGCTGGTGCCGTCTCCCTGGATGATCACCGGCTTACCCTCCTGCATTCTCCGGATCACCTGGTAAAAGCCCTTATCCCCGTGTACGCCCAGGGGAAGGTTGCGCTCATCATAGGTGTGACTGGGCCGGATGATGGTAACCGGGAAGCCTTCCTCCCGATATTTTTTCATCAGGAATTCTTCGCAGGCGATCTTGTTTCTGGAATATTCCCAGTAGGGATTGGCAAGGGTGGTCCCTTCCGTGATCACATACTGCGCTGCCGGCTTATTGTAGGCAGATGCAGAACTGATAAAGATGTACTGGTTTGTTTTGCCTTTAAAGAGGCGATAATCACGTTCCACTGCAGCTACATCGAAAGCAATGAAATCGCTGACTACGTCAAAGTTCATACCTTCCAGCTTCGTCTTTACATCCTGCTCATCATGAATATCCGCCACGATCTGATGCACCCTGGCAGGTACTTCTTTTTCCCGATTTCCGCGGTTTAGCAGATAAACTTCCCACAGGGGATTTTCAGCCAGTCTCCGTACGATGGCCATACTGATGGTGCCGGTTCCTCCGATAAAAAGTGCCTTCATTTGTGCATCCTCCTTATGCAGAATCTTATGATTTTATGCCGTCCGTTGCAGACGTTTTTTCTTATTGGGTAATTGGAAAAGAGACTCGCCTCCAAGTAAAGGCTTCAGAGCCTTCACAAAGGCGTAGCCGTTGATCAAAAGGGCGCCGATCCAGGCGCTGATCTCTGCGTAAGCGGTAGCCGTAAAGCCGATGCGTCCGATAAAGAAGGAGATCACAAAGATCCGAAGGATCATCTCCACGATACCGGAAACCATGGGAAGCATGGGTTTTCCCATGCCCTGCACGCCGCTTCTTACTACAAACAGCGTATCTACCAGAAACAGCATCATGCCGCATCTTGGCAGGAATTCACAGACCAGTGCGATCTGTTCTGTGCCGGATAACAGGATCTGCGCAAGGAAGCGGGGGAAAAATACCATGGTCAGTCCCAGAAGCAGGTAGGATGTGATGGCGATCCCAAGACAGGTATACAGTCCCTCCCGGATCCTTTTGTACTCTCCTGCTCCGTAGTTCTGGCTGGTGTAAGCACTCATGGCACTTCCGGCCGTTGCCGCAGGATTCATAAACAGGTTCAGATACTTGCTGCAGGCCGCGTAGGCTGCGGTATAGACAACTCCATAGCCGTTGACGAAATACTGCACCACCATGCAGCCAACTGCCGTAATGGAGTTCATAAAGGCCATGGGGAGTCCGTTCCCCAAAAGGCTCATGAAAACAGATCGTTCATTGATAAAATGTGCCCTGTAAAGTCGAAGCACAGGGATCTGCCTGAGTCTGTTCACACAGATACATGCAGATACCACCTGGGCGATCACGGTGGCAATGGCGGCGCCTTCCACGCCCATTCCCATCACAAAGATAAAGAGGCTGTTTAAAGATACGTTCAAAACAGAGGAAACGATAATGGCTTTTAACGGGGTCCTGCTGTCTCCCAATGCCCGAAGGATCGCTCCGGATATATTATAACAGATTCCGGTGGCCAATCCGCCGAATACGATGTATCCGTAGGTAAGGCTATCTCCTATGATCTGCTCGTCGGTACGCATTCCTTTCAGGATATGGGGCAAGGCGATCACACTGACGATGGATAATACAATGGCTAAGACGATCCCCAGCTCGATCACTGCCGCCAGGCGATGTCGCAGTTCTTCATGATCCCTGGCACCGTAGCTTTGGGCAATCAGGACACCAAATCCGTTGGCAAGTCCAAAGGAAAAGCCAACAATCAGGAAAAAGATGGAGCCCATGTTTCCGACAGCCGCCAAAGCGTTGTCTCCAAGGCCTTTTCCTACGATCCAGGTATCTGCGAAATTATATAACTGCTGTAACATGCTGGTCAGAAGAAGGGGCCAGTAAAAGGAAAGCACCAGTTTTAACGTACTTCCCCTTGTAAAGTCGATCTCCTGTTTTTTAACGGTATGTTCCGGTTTTTTAAGTATGGTTTTCATTCTCATCATCATAGTCATTTCCTGACCTTAATAGAATCTGATATTTGTTGTGTTTTGCCCGATTTTTGTTATGATAAACATATGGATATCATCGGAAATGAGAAACTGCGGTTTGATACTTCATCTGTCATACTGATCGATAATGAAGGGCCGGAAACCTTCCCCCTTCACTGGCATAATGCGGCTGAATTTACCGTGATCCTTAAGGACGGATGTACCTATCAGGTAGGCGATACCACCTATGAGTTAAGTAAAGGAGACGTCCTCTTAGTGTGGCCCCAGCAGATCCACGCCACCGTCATGATCCCCAAAGGCGGCGCGATCTTTATCCAGTTTCCGGCTTCTCTTCTGGAAAACCATCTGGATCTGGTCTCCATCTCCCGCTTTCTTTATGAATTCCATCATATCCCGGCAAAAAAGGATCCTGCTTTGGCAGGCTTTATCTCTGACCGGATCATGGACATAAAAAAAATACATAACGCTTCCGATCCCTTAGGGGAAACCAGAAGCAAGTTATGTATTTATGAGATCCTGTTAAAGATCAGCGAATATATCCTGGCTGAAAATGAGGACGCCCTGTTGCCGGACCAGTCCTACGATACCGGCTGGCAGTATATCCATGCGGCCTGTACCTATATCAACGATAATTCCGCCGAAAACCTTACGCAGGCGCAGACAGCTGCCCATGTAGGCTTAAGCGTCTTTTACTTTTCCAAGCTGTTTCGCAAGTACATGCATATGTCCTTTCCCGCTTACCTGTCCGGCATCCGGGTAAAGACCGCTGCTTCTCTTTTACTGGACAAAAATCTGTCCATTACGGAGTGTGCTTTCCAATCCGGTTTTCAGTCCACCACAGCGTTCAATAAGGCTTTCCATGATATCACCGGCTATTCTCCCAGAGAATACCGGAAGATGTACCGGTAAGTCCTTAGTTTTCCGAAAAATCCTTCAGGTTCTTAGCGATGATCTCAAGAGCCTGATACATGTTCTGACGCATTTCTTCAGAAATCCCCTGTCCTGCGTACTGCAGGGCTTCTCCGGCTTTCTTCTCGATCTGCTTACACAGCTTTCTGCCCTTTTCCGTCAGGGTAATGGGCGCACGGTAGCGGTTGTCTCCGTAAGGCTTTACCAGATCCTGTTTCCGGAACTGGGCGATGGCTCTGGACACATCCGCCTTATCCCTTTGGGTCACTTCGGAAAGCTGGGCCGCTGTTAATCCCTCTTCTGCCTTATCCAGCATGACCAGATATAATGCATACGCTCCCTTTAAGCCATATCCCTTCATCTCCTCGGTTGCGATCTTATTCCAGTACCTTGTGATCGAAAATACCGATAACGTAAACCGTTCAAACCGGTCCATATCCCCCGTCCTTTCCTGCCGTCTACGGTGTGTCCGTCTTCGTCAAAATCCTGCTTATACCTTCTCCTTGAAAAAAGCCACTGCTACGGCTCCCGGCCCCACATGGGTTCCCACCACCGTACAGATCTGCGAGCAATCCAGTTTCTCCACATGCCCCTTCCAGACCTCGGCACTGTCCTCGATATAATTCTGAAGCAGCTGCGGCGACGTCCCGGAATAGCCAAGAAGTATCGGCATGTCATATTTTACACCAAATTCCCGGATCTGTTCGATGAGTAAATTGTTGGCTTTTTTTGCGCCTCTGGCCTTTCCCAGGATGAGGATCTCTCCGTCGACCACCGTTACCACAGGTTTGATATTCAGTACGCCTCCGGCAAAGGCAACGGTCTTGGAGATCCTTCCTCCCTTTTTCAGATATTCCAGCGTATCCAGCATGGCGATGAGACAGATCTCATCCTTTTTCTTTTGAAGATCTCTGGTCAGGTCTTCAAAGGGAACACCGGCATTTGCCTGATCAATGGCATATTCTGCCAGGATCCCTGCTCCTACGGCAACGGTCCTTGAGTCGATGACTGCGATCTCCGGATACTCCGTAGCCGCCAGGCAGGCGCTTTGATAGGTTCCGGAAAGAGTAGAGGAAACGGTGATCACGATGCCGTTCATATGATCCTCCCGGATCTCCTTATAGATCTGCTCAAAGGTAGCAGGAGATGCCTGACTGGTCTTGGGCAGAAGATCCGTTGTCTCCAGTTTCTCATAAAATTCATCTCTGGAAAGCTCTACTCCGTCCAGATATTCCCGATCTCCAAAGGATACGATCAGCGGTACGATCACTGCCAGATCCCTGTACTCCTCCGAAAGGTCTGTTGTAGAATCGATAATGATCCGTGTTTTCTTCAATTGATCCATAAAAATAAGGCTCCTCTCAGGAAAGAAATCCTTCCTTCCACAATGTTGACAAATCAACAAGATGAATGGTATCACGATACTTGTTGATTTGTCAACATCTTTCCAAAAGCCTGTTTTTACCGTAAAAAACGGACATTTGCCTTATAGACAAATGTCCGTTTTCGTTGCATTTTATGCCTGCAGATCCACCTCCGGGCTACCGGAAGGAGTATTGATCTTTGCCATGTTCTTAAGGTAATCCATATCAGCCCTGATCATATCCCGGTTTTCGCTGTTTCGATGCTTTAATTTCAGTTTTTCCAGATCTTCCCGACTCATATGCGGGTCAGCGATCTCCAGTTCCTCCAATGCTTCCAGAGTTTCTTCCAGAGAATCGATCAGATCTTCCGATGTCTGATCCATGATATTTGCCGCATCTTCCAGCAGTTCATCCAGCTGCTTACGGATCTTCTCCTCACCTTCTGTAACGCTCATCTCCCGGATGGCATCGACTGCCTTTTCTTTTGCATCACTGTTTTCTTCCAGTTTCTGTCCATGTTCGATATACTCTTCCATTTCCAGATGATGCTTTTTTCTTCTGGCCACCAGTTCCATGCGCTTTGCATGGATAAGGGCCTGCTCCAGCGCCTTCGTATCTCCTTTTGTATTTGCCAGTTTCCTTTTGACTTCCGCCACCTTACGCTTTGCACTGATCACGGCCTGAGCAGCACTAAGCGGCGTTTTTGCCCGCTGGATCTTAACCTCTACTTCCTTAAAGTTATAGGACTGCTGCTTTTCTTCCTCAAAAAGATCCTCTTCCTCTTCCTGTCGCATCCGCTCCAGGATGGACATTTCCTGCGTCTCCTCTTTTCGAGGTTTCTGATCCAGCTGCCGGAGCAGCTTTTTCATCTGGTGATTGACGGATGTCGAATTGCCTTCGATGGGTTGCTCTTTATTGGTATAGTGTTCCCGTAGTATCCCGTACTGCGGCTCAGTATCCTGCCTCCTTATCAAGGATCCGCTGATCCCGAATAAACCAGCCATATGATCTACCTCCCTGTAGCCCTCATAAGAAATCCGTTTCTTAAGGATGTCACAAGACATCCTATTCCCTCATTTTGTATATCGGCATCCAGGGAGGATCTGTTTATATCCACTTCCCCTTAAAGAAAAAGTACTCCTTCTTAATCTCACAAAAAAAGATCCCGGAAAAAATACCCGGGACCTTCTTTACCTTTATCTTATCTTACTATCTTGCAGTTATCTTACGATCTGTTAAATATCGACAGCATCATTAAACGGTGGGCAGCTTTGCCAGGCTCTTAGCCAGTTCCTCATCGGTGGGGATGTAATCCTCCATGAGACCGTCATGGAACTTCTCATAAGCAACCATATCAAAGTAACCGGTACCGGTCAGACCGAATACGATGGTCTTCTCTTCACCGGTCTCCTTGCACTTAAGCGCTTCGTCAATGGCAACGCGGATCGCATGAGAGCTTTCGGGAGCAGGAAGGATACCCTCTACGCTTGCAAACTGCTCAGCTGCTTCAAATACTTCGGTCTGCTTTACGCTTCGAGCTTCCATCAGGCCATCATCATACAGCTGGGACAAGGTGGAACTCATGCCGTGGTAACGCAGGCCGCCTGCATGGTTGGGTGCGGGAATGAAATCACAGCCCAGCGTATACATCTTAGCCAGAGGGCAAACCTTACCGGTATCACAGAAGTCATATGCATACTTACCTCTGGTAAAACTGGGGCAGGATGCAGGCTCTACTGCGATGATCTGATAATCAGCTTCGCCGCGGAGCTTCTGGCCCATGAAAGGAGCGATCAGACCGC
>JAEEGL015481408.1_pt1 | contig 21856 bp, 19 predicted proteins | sample 9134231 | NCBI WGS metagenome assembly JAEEGL01 (sample SAMN16246548, study PRJNA631951) | gut metagenome | biome: gut microbiome; feature: rumen; material: fiber-attached | host: Bos | place: Iran: Karaj | collected 2018-10 | reverse complement strand
TTGCGCCACCTTCTTCTGCCAATACTTTTGTAATAGCAGCAGTCAATGTCGTTTTACCATGGTCTACGTGACCGATGGTGCCAATGTTGCAGTGTGGCTTACTGCGTTCAAATTTTTCTTTTGCCATTGTTGTGTTTTCCTTTATATATAAAAATGTTATAACGTACGTTTTTTTGTGATGTTATGTGGGAAGATTTTGGAGCGGGTGAGGGGAATCGAACCCCCGTAGTAAGCTTGGAAGGCTTCTGCTCTACCATTGAGCTACACCCGCAAACTTCTTGCCACAAAACAAAACTGGTGGAGGGGGGTGGATTCGAACCACCGTAGACAAAAGTCGACGGATTTACAGTCCGTTGCATTTGACCGCTCTGCCACCCCTCCGTAAAGAAGGCGGGAAAAGAACAAATCTTTTTTCCTTCTAGATAAAGCAAATAACCTTATTTTTGCCCGCTTGTCAAGCCATTTTTTGAAACTTTTTTAAATAATTTGGGATAAGTTGTAGGAAGATTTTATTAAAGGAGATTGGTATGACGATTATTACAGAACAACGAAACCCTGATACTGTTGATATTGATTTGATGAGTTCAATTGAAATTGCTCGGGCGATTAACAGAGAAGATCAAAAAGTGGCACTTGCCGTTGAAAAAGAATTGGAACATCTCGGGCAAGGAATTGATTTGATGGCAAATGCTTTTTTAAACGGCGGAAGAGTTGCTTATTTCGGTGCGGGAACGAGCGGTCGAATCGGTGTTTTGGATGCGTCAGAATGGGATCCGACTTTCAGTGCTGATGAAGGTATGGTTAAAGCATATATTGCCGGCGGAGATAAGGTTTTAAGATATTCTATCGAAAATGCGGAAGACAGTGCGGAATTTGCTTTAAAAGATTTGGAAGATTTTGCGCCGACAAGCAAAGATGTTGTTATCGGAATTTCGGCTTCGGGCAATCCGCGATATGTGATCACAGCCTTAAAAGAAGCTCAGAAAAAAGGCGCCAAAACGATCGGTGTTACGTCAAATCCGGAAGCGCTTTTTGCCGAGTTTTGCGATGTTTTGATTTGTGTTAATGTCGGGCAAGAGGCACTTACCGGATCATCTCGTATGAAATCGGGCACGGCGCAAAAAATGGTGATGAATATTCTTTCAACGGGCTCAATGATCAGAATTGGAAAAACATATCAGAACTATATGATTGATGTTAAAGTTTCAAATGAAAAACTTTATAAGCGCGGGTGTCGATTTATATCTGAAATTTGCGATATAGATGCAAAAGAAGCTGAAAAATATTTAATCGAATCGGGAAAAAACGTTAAGACAGCTTGTGTCATGAAACTTAAAAACTGTACCAAAGAGGAAGCCGAAAAAATGCTTTCCGGTGTCGGCGGGATTTTAAGAAAAGTGATTGGCTAAGATTTTAGTCTTTCTTCTGCCATTTTTAAGGCTTCGGGCGTTCCGACGTGGTAGAAAATGCTTGAATTGGTGACATATCCTAAGCGGTGTTTCTTTTCAGCTTCATCAAATAAATCACGAGATGAAAATTTATCATCAGTGATGTTTTTGAAAACTTTTTTAGTGATGATGTAAATGCCGGCAAACATGTAGTCGAAGCCGAATTCTTTGTTTTTGTTGCGTTCGGGGGAGCCTTTTGTGATGCGATAATCACCAATTCCTTTATCTCCGCAGACTTTTTTTAAGTCTTGAAGAAGGAGCAAAATATCATATTTTTTTTCGTTCCATGCGTCCATCATGCGCCATAAAGCCGGCTTGATTTTTTCTTCTTCAAAAAAGACATCACTGTTGCAAACGAAAAAGGCTTCATTTTCAAAATAAGGTAATGCTTTTTTGATTCCGCCGCCCGTGCCTAAAGCATCTGTTTCGACGGAAAATCTGATGTTGAAATCAGGGTGATTTTTTAAGGCATGATTTTTAATCATATCGCCGCAGTAGCACAAGTTGACAACAACATCTTTGATGCCGGCATTTTTGATTCGTTCAAAGTTGTAATCAATTAAGGCTTTTGAGCCGACATTAATTAAGGGTTTGGGTTTGTCGTTTGTTAGTTCGCGCATGCGTATGCCGCGACCGGCTGCTAAAAGTATTGCCTCAGAGATAGGTTTTTTTTGAGGAATGATTCTGTCTTTTTCAGGCAATGTTTTATCAAGCCAATTTTTGATGTTTTGAAATTTCGGATATTGCAACGTCTTTTCCAACATATTCCACAAATGAGGAACAAATTTTAAGTATTGCGGTTTGTTGTTGATAAAGGCCAAAATGGTAAAGCGGCCTAAAACGCGCATGTGACGAAACATCGATAAAAAGGCATACGAATCGTTGAAATTTTGTTCGTTGACTGCTTCAAGCGAATCAAGAAATTTTTGTTTCATCTTTTTTTGGATGTCGGCTCGAACTTCGCGCCGAGCATCTTCAAGAAGGCTCATGATATCGTAAGTTAAAGGTCCCCACATGGCATCTTGAAAATCAATCAAATGACAATTTCTGGCACGCGGTTTGAGCATTAAATTATCAACGTGATAATCCCATAGAACCATGCGGTTTTCGACTTTAAAAGCAAGATCTGCAAGAGGGGTAATAAGATTGATGAATTCTTGACGTTCATTTTCTGACAGCGGAGAGCCTTTTGACATGGGAATATACCAATCGGCAAAAAAGCAGATGTCGCTGATTAAACGCTCTTTTGTGAGCGGTTTGCAACAGTTCGGCTTTTCTTTGATCGCGGCGACTTTAATTAAGGCTTCGGTTGCAAGGTTATATAAAAATTCTTCGTCTTTGCCTTTTTCTAAAAGGCGGGTAAATGTGTCGTCGCCCAAATCTTCAATTAATAAAAATCCTTTTTTAAAATCAGAGGCAAAAACTTTCGGAACGCGGACATTGCGTTTGAGTAAGAAATTTGAAAGCTCGGTAAATTCTTCAAGTTTGTTGCGTTTGAGTTCATCATCCATTAACACAAGTGTTTTTTTATCTTTTGTTATAATGCGAAAATATTTGCGTGTTGATGCATCAACTTTTAAAGGAAGAATTTTCGGTTGAGTGATTTTTTGAGTTTTTAAAAAATTTATTCTTTCAATATTTCTTAAATCTTTTGCCATTAAAATACGCTCCATAGTAAGCATTGATATCTTTATCATAGGCTGATTTTTTTAATATACGATTAATGTAAGAGATATGAGATGATAAAATATGCGGTTTTTGATTGGGACGGGACAATTGCCGAAACATATCCGGTTATTGTGAGCGCTTATCAATATGTTTTTGAAAAATTAAATATGCAGGCACCGAGTGAGCGGGAAATTAAGGAAGCAATCGGGCGCGTCCAAAACAAAGATATGTTTTTGCATTTTTTTGACAGTTCCAAAATCAGCATGGCCAAAAAACTTTATTATGAATATATTGAAAAATTTCATACGCAGAATTTAAAGCCGATGAAAGGCGCTAAAGAGCTTTTGGATTTTTGTTTGGCAAATCATATTAAGCCGCTTTTGATGACAAACAAACGGACGAAATATATTAATGAGGAATTGAAAATTTTAGGCTTTGAACGTTATTTTTCGAAGGTTGTGGCAGCAGGTGAATTTGAGCAAGATAAACCGCACAGAATCGCTTGTAATGCTTTGTTTGACGGGCAAGTTCCGCCGGCGTCCGAAATCGTGGTGATCGGCGACGGAAAAGCAGATGTGGAAGTTGCAAAATGTTATGGGGCTTCTTCAATTATTTATCAGGATATGGCAAAGGGCGATTATAACATTTCCGATTTAACCGATGCGATAGAGATTATCAAAGGAAAGAAAAATGCAAAATAAAGAGCAAAAATCAGGTCGTTCGAATGAGGTTGTTTTATACGGAAAGCACGCTGTTTTTTCGGCGCTTAAAAATCCGAAACGCCAAATTATGAAATTGATGATTTTAAAAGAAAACGAATCGGAATTGAAAAAAGAATTTGCGGGTCAGGTTTATCAAATCGTTCAAAAAAAAGATATGGAAAAACTTCTGGCACCAAATGCGGTTCATCAGGGATATGTTTTAATTACAAAGCCGCTTCCCTCAATGTTTTTGGAAGATTTAATTGAGAAAACGGCAAATGAGCAAAGGTGTGTCGTTTTGATTTTAGATCAGGTTACGGATCCGCAAAACGTGGGGGCAATTATTCGCTCGGCGGCGGCATTTCATGCAACGGCAATTATTGTTCAAGATAAAAATGCGCCTTTTGAGAGCGGGGCGATGGCAAAAGCTTCGGCAGGAACAATAGAATTTATGCCGCTTGTTCGTGTAACAAATTTGACACGCGCAATTGAAACGTTGAAAAAAACAGGTTTTTGGATTGTGGGTATGGATGGTTATGCCAAGCAAAAAATTGATGAGGTTGATAAAAATTCGAAGCTTGCCGTGATTATGGGAAGCGAAGGCGCCGGTATGCGCCGATTGGTTGAAGAATCGTGTGATATTAAGGTTAGGCTCGATATTAGCGAAAAGGTTGAGAGCTTGAATGTTTCAACAGCTGCGGCGATTGTTTTATACGAACTTGATAAAAAGCTCGTATAATGGCTCGTTTGGAGCAGAAATTTCGAAAGCGGAAAAATTCATGTAGGTTTATCTACACTAAAATTTTTCCGCTTCTTATTTCTACTCTATCCAAACCATTCTCCGAGCTTTATGGAAAAGATCGCATAGCTGGCATCTCATACAGAAAATTTTGCTGTTGTTTTCAAATGAACAAAATCCGCAGAATATCTGTTCTGCGGATTTTGATTCGGATTTTCTTAAAGTTTATACCCGCGATCACGTAGGATTTCGACGGCCAGACGCCCGAACATGCGAGCTCTCGCAGCATATTTCATGCGTAAATCTCCGTGATGCTCGGTATCTACAGCGATATCCGTGCGAATATCCCAAAGAGTGAAAAAGTCCAGAGGGGCCGTTTCAGGATCAGGTAAGTTATCCAGATGGTAGAGCATGCTATCAATGTACAAATGCAAAGCAGCATCTTCCTTCGATAAAATCTCTTTGTTCAGAGCTTTTTTGCAAACATCTGTGAGCACCAGGTCCTTTTGGAGGCCTTCGAAACACATGCTTTCGTAGTGGCGTTGTGCCAGTAGGCAGGTCGTGGCAATGGAGCATGTTTTGCATTTGTTGCCACCAACATTGTAATAGTTGGGTTCCAGCTTCGGTTCGGAAGCAAGTTCAAAGCCAACATCAAAAGGTGTTAAGGGTTCCATAATTTAATCATGCATGGACTTTTACCACAGCAAGTTTTCTCAAATTGTATGTTAGATAATATTATTGATAATTGGACGATAGAGTCGGATGATAGGTAAATTTTATCAAAAAAGCAAGAAAAAAATCTGCTGTCGAATGTGGACCTAAAATTACTCTGCTTTTTGGAGCTCTTTATCAATTTCTTCGTTAAGCGAATCGTCGATGGCTGACTCAACTTGCGCCTCAAGCGTTTTAACATCCGTTTCGGGAGCAGATATTCTTTTTGATTCTTCCTGCAATGCTTTCGCAAATTCTTCGGCAGACATATTGACAACATCTTCTTCGGACTCGTAATTGTCATCAATGTTTAGAAGATTTTGAGGTTCACCTTCAAGTTTTTCGGGCAGCGGATTTTGAACAATCGGTTCAACCTTTTCTTTATACATGGTGTCTTTGAACGAAATGTTTTTAGGTTCATCCGAAACAAAAGTGTTTTGCTGCATGGCTTGGTTTTGAGCCACAACTTCATTTAACCTCGGCAGATTATCACGCGCGGTTAATTGTTCTTCAGAAAGCAATAATTCTTTTTTCGGTTCGCCGTTAAAACATTTTAAAAGCCAAACATCATAAATCGGGTGTTCAACCGCATTGACCGCCGGCGAAGAAGAAAGCATCCATCCCTTAAAAATGTTATATTCTTCTTTATCAAAACTTTTATCCGTGACATCAACAAAGGCAAAGTTTTCAGGAACTTCTTCTTCTGTTTTGCTTTTGCAGGAACGTACGACAATTGAAAAAGAACCGAAGGAAACAGCTCCGTTTACAGGAACTTCTATGATGCTGACGCGTCCGGTGATTTTATCCATCGCCTGCATTTGCGCCATATTCATATCTACTTCAGCGGCATTTGCATTCAAAACAATCGCCGAAAGACAGACAGATGTCAGAAAAGCAAATTTATTTTTCATTGTCGTCTCCTGTTACCATAAAGATGATTTCGCCGACCATATCTTCAAGCGTTTTAAAATCCTGGGTATCTTCAAATGTGTCACCATTGTTTAAAAATGTTTGAGCTTTTCCGGGTTCGATTTTGACGAATTTATTGCCCATTAAGCCGTCGTTTGTGATAGAAATGATGCTGTCTACCGGAAGCTTAATATCAGGAGAAATACTCATTGTGACATTGACCATATAATCTTCAGGTGAGAGTTTCTGAGCCGTTACCGTTCCGATTTTGATGCCGTTAATGCGCACGTCAGATCCGACATTCAGCCCGCCGACTTTTAAAAATTTTGCGTTTAATTCGTAGCCTTTGACAACTTGAAGATCGGAAACCCGGTAAGCAAAAAGCAAAAATAAGACAGCGACGAGTAAAACAACAAGGCCCATAATCGTTTCAACCGGTTTTTTATTCATTTGTTTCTTCCTTTTCGTTTTCTAGAGTTTCATTTTCAGATGTTTGTGTGGCTTTTTTCTTTTTTGATTTAGCAAGCGAAATAATGCGATCAACCAATTCGGGTAAGACCATTGCATCTTGCGTGTAATTAAACTCGGAACCGTCACTTAAAAATTCTTCGGAGCCGCCCGGTTCAATTTCAATATATTTTTTGCCCATAATGCTTGAGCTGACGATTGACGCACTGCTGTCATCCGGGATTTGGATGTTTTGTTTGATTTCGAGATTTAAAACAGCATTGAAATGTTCGTCAAGCTCAGCATTAACGACGCGACCGATATCAACGCCTGCCATGCGAACACTGTCACCGATAAGGAGGCCGTCCGTGCGCCCGAAACTCGCTTTTAAATGATAAAAATTTTCATCTACATGCTTGTATCCATGTTTTGAGAAAGCCATGAATAAAAACAAACTGATAAAAATTAAAAGCGCGGAAAGACCAATATAAAAAGCTCTTTTTTCTTCGCGAGTGAATTCTTCTGACAATGGTTTACTCCGCTTCGCCGTTTTCTAGCATGTGTTCATCACCACCGGAATTTGCATTGACGATAATTGTTTTCATTAATTCCAGGTGATCGTTTGTCATGTTTAAAAGGCAACGTTCATGATCAAAGCTTTCGGAGCCGAACATGTGTTCCGAAGCGACCGTGAAAAGCGAGCAATATTTATTTCTGTAATTAAGCCAGCTTTCATACATGTCTTTTAAATTGCCCGAAATCAGGCCGTTACCTTTATTCCAAGAAGCTGTCTGCTCGTTCTTTGAAACATTGATGTAGATTTCCTGAATGGTTTTCATTAGTCTCAGTGTTTCCGCTTTCATACACAAAGCAACCTGGTCATCATCTTGCGCTTTGTTATAGCATGCGTCATATTCCGGAGTTGCCAAAACCATGGTCGGTAATATCAACATAGAGAATATCAATAAAATTTTTTTGAACATAATATGCTCCTTAAAAGAAAAAACTATCGTTATTTTAGATTTAAGTTTTGCTGTTGTCAATTTCAAAAAAAGATTTTCCGCCGCGTAAAATTTGCTCGGCCTCAAAAGTATAACCATCATTTTGATGAATAAAAAGGGGCGGATGTATTTCGGCGGGTGTTTTGGAGTCTTTTTGAGCAATGACCATTACTCTTTTTGCCTTTTGTCCGGCTTTGGAATAGACGGGAATAATTTGAATGTTTCCCGCTTTGGAATGTAAAATGTACAGAATTTCATCCAAGGCTTGTGCACGATGAATTAAATACAAAAAGCCGTAAGGTTTGAGCATTTTGAGGCAAAAATTAAGCCAGGAATTTAAGTCAATATCTTGTTGATTGTGTGCCAAGGCTTTGCTTTTGTTTGGTGAACGGGAACCGTTTTTGGCGTAAGGCGGGTTGGTGGCAACATGGTCAAAAGAACAAAAAGGATAGGGCGCTTTCTTTTCCTTGATGTCGTGCAGAATATATTGAAGATTTTGAAAGCCGTTTGCTTCGGCGCTTTTATTTGAAAGCTCGACAAGCTGACTTTGGATTTCCAGACCGACGATTTGAGCTTTTGCGAATCGATGCGCGAGGCAAAGAGAAATGCCGCCCGTTCCGGAACCGACATCTAAAATTTTTGCACCGTCTTTGATTTGGTAAAAAAGAGAAGAAAGAAGAACCGCATCGGACGATGTTTTATAAGATTCATCGTTTTGGAACATTTTGATTTTTTTGTTGAGCAGATAATCGTTTGTTGTTTTTGACATAGCAACTTTCCTTTGTCTTATTTTAGCTTGAAGAGGTTAAAATTATCTAAAATAAATACTTGTGTATAAATTTGTGAACAACAAAACAGCAGGCTTGCGAATCAGAAAAAGTTAATGAATAGTTAAGAAAATACGATAGAGGATTTTTTTAATGTTTGAACCTGATTTCGTTGTGCGTCATACAAATGATATAGCTGTTTTTGCCTGTCAGGCTTTTAACGAAGATGACGGAGCTTGCGGATATTATTTGCGGATTGAAAATAATTCGGAAGATAAAATTCAATTGCTTTCCAAAAGTTTTAATATTACCGACGAGCAGGGCAATCGTTATTTTGAGTTTGGACAAGGGTTTAAAGGCGAACTGCCCGAGCTTAATCCGGGTGAATATTTTGAATTTGAGAATATGGCCCCCGTTTTTGACGGTTCTGCGGTTTTATACGGAAGTTGCCGGATTGTTAAAGAACACAATCATCAAGTTGAAGATATTCAGTTGCCGGCACTTGAACTTTTTTCAAATCACAAAAATCATTTTATTCTAAATTAAGATGACTTAGAGCATCTTCAATGTCCCGTAAAACTTTTTCAGCCGGTTTGTTGAAATCAATCGGTATGTTATGTTTAATCAATCGGCATTTCTGATTTTGAAGAGAATAGAGGCAAAACGGTGTTTGAAAATGAAGACCGTAAGTCATCGAATCGTCAATATGGATGTCGATTTTTTGCTTGATGCAGAAATTTGCTTTTGCGTTATCCCAAATCATATCAGGGACGCGAAAAGAGCCGTCTTCAGAAAAAGTGACCAAATTTCGTTGTTTGAAATAATCCAAAAGTGAAAAAATATGCGAAGTCGGAATTTCGTTTTCAGCTAAGTATTTTTCAACCTCTTTTGCCGTGCCGCCCGTAACGACATAAATTTCGAATCCTTTTTTTATGGCAGTGGCATTGAATGTTTTAAAAAAAGTGGGATCAGCGGTAATGACGCCGTGATAATCGACTCCGATTTTGAGGTGTTTATTCATTTTGGCCACCTTCGGAAAACAAATCTTTAATCGAATTCGGGCTTAAAATAGAAAGCGGATTGATGTTGATTTTCGGCGAATCGATTGTTTCGGTAATGGTGTAGTTGAAAGCAAAAATTGTTCCGTCTTTGCCAGCTAAAACTTTGCCGATAAGAGGGATTTTACCGACCATCGAATTGAGGCTGTATGCAGGAGATGCGATGCCTTTGATATCAATGTTTTCGGTTAAACGATTGACAGAGCCTGTTGCGGTGAAACCGATGACGTTACCGAACATTTTTGCTTCATTGATTTTTAAGGTTTTATTTTTATAGGAAAACGGTGCGTCAAAATGAGAAAAGACGAGCCCGTCACCTTTAAGCAAGTCTAAGATACCGCTTAAAGAAGCAACGCTCAAAAATTTTGCAAGCAACGGTGTGTTTTGAATTTTGAAATCACGGATTTTGGCGTGCCCGATAAAGTTTTTATCAGTACCGCGTTTGGCTTCAATTTTTAAAATACCGCCGGACATGTTTTCATACAATCTTAAAACGCGCAAAGTGCTTCCGGCATTGTTGCTGTCGATGTTTAAGAAATATTCTCCGTTCGGGCGAGGGGCGTAATCAAGGTTGATTTTGATCGATTTATCGGAACCGTAGTTGCCGACCAGGTGAACTTCATGCATTCCGATGCCGTTTTTCAAAACAGCACTGCCGGCGAAATTTTTAATCGGCGTTTTTTCGTTCGTCCAAAGGCTGTTCACGACAATAAAAATTTCACTGTCAGGAACAGATGTGAAATCGTCTTCGGCGTTTTCGGGAGAAGTTTTTGCTTTTTGCTTTTGATCCTTTTCTCGTTTGGTGAAAAGTTCTGTTAAGTCATAATCATTTCCGCTGACGTTAATTTTGATTTTATATTTCGGCTGATAAGAAAATTCAATTTGCGCGGCGGCAGATGTTTTCGGACCTTTGATTTTTTCGATATCAATTAAGCTTATTTTGCCCGCCTTGTTTAAAGCAACTTTTCCGTCAAGCGAGAAATCTGTTTTGCTTAAATTAAAATGAGGAATGTTTGTTAATTTGTTGTTTTCAAAAACCAAGTTTGCTTTTGCGGTTCCTTTGTCGCCAAGCGGTTTGTTGAAGCCTAAGAAGCTGTAATCAATAGACATATTGCTTAAATCGGCGTTCAGTTCAATGTTGGTTTTGTTATCTGTAATTGTTAAATCGGCAACAACATCGGCGAATCCTTTGATATACGGCTCGGAAAGAAGTGCATTGTTCAGACCGAGTTTTTGTTTGATTTTATCATCTACTTTTAATTCAAAACGTCCTTTGCTTTGGTGTTTTTGATTTTTGAATGACTGATTAAAATCAAACTTAAGCGGGATTTCATCGTAAGAAGCATCGCCCACAACCTTAAAGCCTTTGTTGTCGACTTTAAGACGAGCCTGATTTGATGTCAGATTTTTTTCGTTCATGATGTTTTCAAGCGTGATGTCTGACAGCAAGGCATCAACATCGACTTTGATTTCTTCGGCTTTTAAATCTTGATAAAGTTCAAAATTTAATTTCAGATTAATATCGACACTGCCGTCAATTTTGTCGGTGTTTATGCCGAGATCTTTAGCAAATTCAAGCGGCGGATTGTTAATGTAATCAAGCGCATGCTTAATGTTCGTATCACCTTTGATTTGAATGTCAATATAGTTATGTTCTTTTGCTAAATCGTATAAGCGAACACGTCCGCTATCAAGCATGATTCCGCCCGAGAGGCCTTTGTCGAGAAATATATCAATAACGCCTATATCAAACAGAGCTTGTCCGTATACGTTTGTTACTTCAGGCATTCCCTGCAGATAAGCAACGGTTCCGTCTTCAAGATCCGCTTTGCCTTTGAGTTTGGATAATTCCATTGCTTTTTGTTTCGGGTTGTATGTCCAAGCAAATTCGAATTCGGCGTTTTTATATTCTCCGCCATATAAATTGTCTTTACACCATTCCCAAGCAGGTTCGGCATAATATCTGGGCCAGAAGCGTGCTAAATCATCCATCAAAAATTTATCAACTTTTGTGTTGAGTTTTATTTTTAGATTTTCAAGAGATTTTTCGAGAAAATATTTTTGGTAGCCGGAAAGTTCAAACTCAAGATTGATTTTTTGGTTGCCGGTGGTGAGTTCGGCTTTTTTTAATTCAATCGAATCGAGACCGCCGTTGATTATTCCGTCAAATGAAAAAGAATCTATCGGGTAATCAAAATGTTCATCATGGGCAAATGAAATTTTGCCGTTCCCGCCTTCTAATTTAAAGTCTATTTTTTCAACGGCAGAATCTAAACTTTGCGATAAGTCTTTGATGTGTTGCAAAACTTCGTTGAAGCGGATATAAGCTTGAAATGAACCTTGTATCGGAATGTCGATGCTTGAAATGCCGCCGCCGATTTCTTGAATAAAGTCCGAAACAACCAGATCGGCAAAATTTAAATCCAAGATCATTTTTTGCTTGATCGGGTTGTAATCAACAGCGGCGTTGATTGTTGCCATTCGGTCATCTAAATCGACGACTCCGCCAGCCGCAAGTTTTAAGTTTGTAAAGTTTCGATTGAAGTTTAGATTTGCATTTGAAAACAGCCATTTTCGTCCTAAATCAACTTCGTGAAATTCAATGTTGGCATTGGTAATTTTTATGTCGTTGATATAGCTTTCCGGATATATTTTTTCGGGGGAGTTAAAACGCTCTAAAAATTCTTCAAACCATTCAAAATAAAATTCGACCTTTTTTTGGTTGATTTCATTTTCCTTTTCTTTTTCAACACCGTAAGTCGTGAAAATTGAAACGGTCGGATTTTTGATGTTGATACTGCTCGGTGCAATGATGCCTTTTAAAAGCGCACGAACACTGAATGAAAGAAAAAGCTTTGGTGTTTTAATTGAGAGATTACCATCATTTTTACGCAGGCTGACATCTTTGGCAATAATTTTAACCGGTTGAATTGAGCGAACAAGCTCAACGTTGACGGCGCCGATTGTCATAGTATATTCGCTTTGTTCGGAATTTAACGCTTCAATGATGTATGGCTTTAAAAAGGGGACGGAAAGTGGTCCGTGGTATAACATCCACAACAGATATAAGAGCGCCAAAAGTAACGATACGCCCAAATAATCCAAAATTTTTTTAACCAAATATCCTCTTTTCATATCAGCTTTGTCCTTTTTCTCCGATGTGTGCAAGGTAAGCAGATAGGAACAAGTCAATATCACCGTCCAGAACAGCCCTGTCATCAGATGTTTCGGCATCAGTTCTTAAATCTTTGATGAGTTTGTAGGGTTGCAGAACATAAGAGCGTATTTGGTAACCCCAACCGTTATCTCCTTGGTTGTCTCGCTCGGCTTGAGCCGCATCGGCGCGCTTTTTCAGCTCCATCTCATAAAGCCGTGCTTTAAGCATTTTCCATGCGGTTTCTCTGTTTTGAAATTGAGAGCGTTGGCTTTGGCTTTGAACGACAATGCCGGTCGGAAGGTGTGTGATGCGAACGGCCGAATCCGTTTTATTAATGTGTTGACCGCCGGCTCCCGAAGCACGGTATGTGTCAATTCGGCAATCAGCTTCGTTAATATTAATTTCAATGTTATCATCAACGACGGGGTAGACATTTACAGAAGCAAAACTTGTGTGACGGCGTGCGTTGCTGTCAAATGGTGAAATGCGAACAAGTCTGTGGACACCGCTTTCGGATTTGAGCCATCCGTAAGCATTATAGCCGATGATTTTAATTGTGACGGATTTAAGACCTGCGACATCGCCGATTGTTTCTTCTTCGTATTCAACCTTATATTTATGCTTTTCCGCCCATCTGGTATACATCCTGAGCAACATTTCGGCCCAATCCTGCGCTTCGGTTCCGCCGCTGCCGGCATGGATTTCCATGTAAGCATCATTGTGGTCAGCCTCACCCGAAAGGAGAGCTTCTATTTTTTGATGTTCGGTTTCTTTTTTGAGATTTTCAAGTTCAATTAACAGCTGTTCGGACATTTGCTCATCATCTTCATAGAGTTCTGCCATTTCTTCATTTTCAAGAAGAGATTTTTCTATGTGATGATATTTATCAAGTGCGTTCTGAAGATTGTTTTTTTCACTTAAGAGCTTTTGGGCTTTTTGAGGATTATCCCATAAATTTGTGTCTTGAGTCAGTGCGTTTAATTCATCTAATCTTAAAAGCGCATTGTCGTAGTCAAAGAAACCTCCTCAGCAAATCAAGCGTTTGCTTTATTTCTTGGACGACGTTTTCAATTTCAGCTCTCATTTCTTTTGCCTTTAATATTCACCGCCGACTTGAAGTCCGATATCATTTTCCGTATCAAGCAGAACCTCATTTCCATCATAACCGATGGTGCGTTGTTTGGTTGTATCAAAGCTGTAATTTGGTTTAATGGCTTCAACGATAACCGTTTCATCGCCCAGCTGAGAAAGTTTTCCTGTTTTCGGATTAATTCGGACGAGTTTAATGCCTTCGGGCATTCTAAAGTTTGAATCCGGCACATCTTTTAAGGCATTTTGCATAAAGTCGTAGAAAATAGGCAACGCTGCCGAAGCACCTGTTTCGACTTTGCCTAAACTGACGGGTTCGTCATAGCCGACATATACACCTGCAACCAAATTCGGCGAAAATCCGATAAACCAAGCGTCTTTATTTTCGTTTGTTGTACCTGTTTTGCCGGCGAGATGACGGTTTAAAGAACGTAAGCGTGCGCCCGTTCCTCTGATAGCGACGCCTTCTAAAATAGAAATCATTTGATAAGCCGAAAGAGGATCAATAATTTGTTCACGTGTGTCGGGGTGCAGAGGCGGATTTTGATTTTCAAAATGATCGGCGTTGCAATCGGCGCAATCGTAAGTGTCGTGTTTGTATATGGTCCGGCCTTGTCTGTCTTGGATGCGTTCGATTAAATAGGGGCTGACTTTTCTTCCGCCGTCGGCAATGATTGCATAAGCCGCAGTCATGTCAAGAACGCGTGCGGCAGCAGCGCCTAAAGAAGAAGAAAGATATTGAGGCAGGTTGTCATTGATGCCGACTCGTTTGGTCATTTCAGCGACTTTATCCATACCGATGTCTTGCGCCAAGCGGACGGTCATCAGGTTTTTAGATTGTTCAATACCTTGACGAAGCGTCATTAATCCGTAGAATTTTTTGGAATAATTAACGGGTTTCCATTTAGGCAAACCGGCCCCTTGGTCCAAAACAAACGGCGCATCAAGAATTAAGTCATTCGGTGAGTAACCCATTTCAAGAGCCGTCAAATAAACAAAAGGTTTAAATGAAGAACCCGTTTGACGGTAAGCTTGTGTGGCACGATTGAACTGGGATTTCTCAAACGAAAAGCCGCCGACAAGAGCTAAAACTTTTCCGGTGTTCGGATCAATAACGGCCATGCCGCCTTCAACATCGGGAATTTGTTTTAAAGCAAAAGAATCATCTTTTTCAAGCTTTTCGACATAAATAACATCACCCGGATTCAAAACTTTGGAAACATCTGTCGGTGTTTCGCCGACATATTTGTTTTTCAGAGCAGGTTTAGCCCAGGCAATGTCTTTGAGGTTAATAGTGCCTTTTGTGCCGTCTTCAAGTTCAATATCAGCTTTTTCTTTGCTTGTTTGAGTAACGACGGCTTTTTGCCAAGTCGGTTCGGCACCTTTGGTGAGTTCTGTTTTTTTCAAGGTTTCAAGATAGTTATCTTTTAAGCTGATGTTCTTCTCGGCACCGCGCCATCCGTGACGCAGGTCATAATCAAACAAACCTTTTCTGAAGGCTGCCGTTGCGATGGATTGAAGCTTCGGATCAATTGTCGTTCGAACAATTAAGCCGCCTTCATACAGGGCATCATCACCAAGGTTGTGCGAAATGGTGCGGCGGACTTCTTCACTATAATATTCGGCATCTTTTAAGAAACCTGATTTTCGGGTTGTTACTTCTAATGGCTTTTCGGAAGCTTCTTTTGCTTCTTCTTTTGTGATGTAGCCGTCTTCTTCCATTCGACTGATTACCCAATTTCTACGCGCGACTGCCGCCTCGTATTTTTTGATCGGGTGATAATTGTTCGGACCTTTCGGAAGAGCCGCCAGATAAGCAACTTCTTCGATTTCAAGTTCATCTAAGGCTTTGTCAAAATAGTTTAATGCGGCGGCGGCCACACCGTAAGCACGGTTGCCTAAATAAATTTCGTTAAGATAAAGCTCCAAAATATGATCTTTTGTGAAAGTTTTATTCATACGGTTAGCAAGCATCGCCTCTTTTATTTTTCGGATGTAAGACACTTCAGATGATAATAAAAAGTTTTTAGCGACTTGTTGTGTGATGGTTGAGGCACCCGCCGGGCGTTTGCCTTTGCCTAAATTTTTGAGATTGTTGAAAACAGCACGAACAATACCGAAATAGTCAATACCGCTATGGGTGTAAAAATGTTTATCCTCCGCAGCAATAAAGGCATTTTTGACGCGATCCGGAATTTTGTTTATCGGGACAAACAGACGTTTTTCCGAAGCATATTCCATTAAAAGCTGACCATCGCCGGCAAACAAACGTGTTGTAACGGACGGCTCGTATTTTTCAAGCTGTTTATAATCAGGCAGAGTTGAACTGATTTGTCCGAAAAAGATGGTAACGGCGATGAATACAAGAATTAAGAAAAATAAACAGGCGCTTGCAACAGCGGAAAAAAACTTAAACATTTTGACTCTTCGTTTTATTGAATTTTGACCTACTTTACAAAAAATTATCTTAAAAAGCAAACAAATTTTTTTTTAATGTTATTCGGACATTTGTTCCAAAACCCATTTTTTTAAGGAAACTTTATCGGCTTTTCCCGTCGCAAAAACGGGAAATTCCTCCCTGAACATAAGCACGGACGGAACGTAAAGCTCAGACAGGCCGTTTTTAGCACAAAAATCAATGAAATCTTTACGTTCGGCATTCTTGTCATTTGAGACCAAAACGATTTGTTCACCTTTTTTAGCGTGAGGTACGGCAAGGGCGACAGCTTTAAAGTCTTCGTTTTTGAAGATTTCTTTTGCGTAGTTTTCAACGGCTGTCAGTGAAATCATTTCACCGCCGATTTTTGCAAAACGTTTGGCGCGGTCAATGAGTTTAATAAAACCGAGCTCGTCGACTTCAACGACGTCGCCGGTGTGATACCAACCGTTTTCAACCGGCACCAAAACACCGGGGTTTTCGGGATAGATATATCCGAGCATGATGTTCGGGCCTTTGACAACAAGCTCTTTGCCGTTTTCAATACCGTCAATATCATCCAAGCGATATTCAATGCCGGGAACAAGTTTTCCTAAAGTTCCGTATTTGTTGAATAACAAAGTGTTTATGGTAAGCAAAGGTGAACATTCTGTCGTGCCATAACCTTCAAGCAACATGACGCCTAATCGTTCGGCCATTATGTTGCGTGTTTCGGGTTTAACGCCTTCGGCGCCTGCAATACAAAGCCTGATTCTTCTGAAATCGTAAGGATGAGAGAGCCTTGCATAGACTTTATAAAATGTGTCGGTGGCAATCATCATCGTTACTTTAAGTTCGTATAAAAGCTCGGTGATGGTACGATATTGCAACGGCGACGGAAATAGAAATACCTTTGCACCGCTTAACAAAGGGAACAATGTGCCGATTGTTAAGCCGAAACTGTGAAACATAGGCAAGCAGTTAAAAAGCAAATCTTGCATGTTAAGTTGCGCGACACAAGTTGTTTGCACGACATTTGAAATAATGTTTGAGTGAGATAAAATAACGGCTTTCGGCTTGCCCTCAGAACCTGAAGTAAAGAGTATGACAGCAGGATCTTTAGGATTTTGTTCAACGGGAACATGTTTTGTTTTATAGGCAAACCATCCCGCAATTTTATCTGTGAACCCGATGAGCTTTACAACATCTTCAAGGTAGATAATATTGATTCCGAGTTCGTTTAATTTTTCTATCGAATCTTCTATTTTTGCTTTCTGAATAAAGCTGTGTGAGGTAATAACGGTTTTGACCGTGGCTGTCTGACACATTGAGGCGATAAGGCTCGGACCGAGTGAAAAGTTGAGCATAACAGGAATGCGGTTGTAAGCAGACAGACCGAAAAACGAGATGACATTTTCAATGCAGTTCGGTAAAATCAAACCGACATGTTCGTTATTTGCGGTCAAGCGTGCGAATTTTTTACCTAAAATGTAGCTCTTGATAATGATGTCCATATATGTTTGAGGCTCACGCTTTGTGTCTTCGATAATGAAGCGTCTTTCAAAAGGCCCCGTTTTGCCATAGATTTTAGATGTTCGGACGAGCTTTTTAAACAAACCGATATTGTCTTTGAAACGTGCGTTAAAACGAGCGCGATTTAAAAGGATATATGGCTGATCGCGCAAATAATCACGGTTTTTCTTTAAAGATTCATTGATGACAATGTTTTCGGGTTTGTGAACCTGAACTCTGATTTTAGGCATCGGGCGATGAGGAACAAAGCCTGATGTGTCTGAAAAAGGGCTGAATTCGGCGCCGCTGATCCAAATCGGCACAAAAGGAGCATTTGTTCGGTCTAAGATAATCATCGGCGCTTCATAAAATTTCATCATATCGCCGTTATCGGTCATGGTGCCTTCCGGAAACATGACAATGGAGCGATTATGATTAACGACCTGAATAACCTTTTTAATGTTTGCAGGATCCATATAATTAAATTCGGTTTTCGGAGCGTGACCTAAAAAGAATTTAATCCATTTGTTGCGGTAAAGTTTCGGATGCAACAAAAAGAACGGATTATTCGGCAAGTAAGCGAACAAGATAATCGGATCAAGCCAGGAAACGTGGTTTGAAATATAAATAGCTTTTTTAGGCAGTTGCTCGGGCGGAACATCAAAAGAAACACGGATTTTTAAGATGTGTAAACCGACGCGAAGTAAAAAACGAATAAAATCTTGCATACCAAATTCTCCTTCGTATTTTATAGAAAAATTGATTTCAAATAGCAACTTTTTTTTGAAGATTTTGGATAACGCTTTGTAACGCATTGTTTCAAGGGTAAAAAAAACACTTGCATTGTGAAAAATTTCGTGTATATTGCAAAACGTTCCTTGCCGAAAGGGTTGTCCTTTCGGCTATACATTAACCCGAACGGGAAACCGTTCATTTGTTGAGAATCCATAAGGAGATTTTATATATGTCTAACTATGAAAGCGTGCTTATCGCACGTCAGGACTTAGGCGCTTCTCAGGTTAATGACCTCGTTTCGAATTTGAGCGATGTTATTAAAAAACAGGGCGGCGAAGTCGTAAAAGTTGATAATTGGGGTTTGAAAAACCTTGCTTATCGTATTAAAAAGAACCGTAAAGGTCACTATGTTTTGTTAAACATTGTTGCACCGGCTCAAGCAATTCAAGAATATGAACGTTTGATGCGCCTTAACGAAGACGTTATCCGTTATATGACGGTTAAGGTTGACGAATTTAACAGCGAAATGTCGACAGACGAAGATATTGCTGCTGTTGAGGCTGCTGAAGGTTTAGGAGAATAATCATGGCAAAGCAATCATTTTTCAAAAGAAAATCTTGTCCGTTCTCCGGTGAAAATGCTTTGAGAATTGACTATAAGGATGTTAAGCTTTTGTCTCGTTTCATTTCTGAAAAAGGCAAAATCATTCCTTCACGTATTACATCTGTTTCGGCTAAGAAGCAAAGAGAACTCGCTCGTGCAATCAAACGTGCGCGTTATATCGGCTTGTTGCCTTATGTTGCGAACTAAGGGGAGGGTAAAATGGAAGTTATTCTTCTCGAACATGTTGAGAAATTAGGTAAAATGGGTGATAAAGTAACCGTTAAGAACGGTTATGCCCGTAACTACCTTTTGCCGCAAAACAAAGCTTTGCGCGCAACAGAGGCTAATGTTGCTTATTTTGAAAAGCAAAAAGCCGAATTGGAAGCTCATAATAAAGCTTTGTTTGATGCGGCTACGGCCAAAGCAGAAGCTTTGAAGGGCTTTAAGGCTGTTCTTATTCGTCAGGCCGCTGAAACAGGTCAGCTTTACGGCTCGGTAACGATTCGTGATATTGCGGCAGCTATTAAAGAAGCCGGTCATGACATCGAACGCCGTTTGGTTTATCTTGAAAAGCCGATTAAAGATTTGGGTATTTATAAAGTAAAGCTCAATCTTCATCCGGAAGTTACGCAAACCATTTTAATTAATGTTGCGCGTACAACAGATGAGGCGGCTAAGCAAGAGAAGGCCTACAACGCCGAATAATAAAAAAGCTGTATAGCTGGTAACTACTTGAAAGCTTGAATACTTATGTACTCTTTTTGTACACTGCGTATTCAAGCTTTCTTCGTATTTATACGCTCTACAGCTTTTTTAACTTATATAATAAAATCCCCTCTTTTTGCTTGTGTGGCTATTTGTGCACGTTGGCAAAAGAGGGGGTACCTTAAAAGTTTCAGCTTTCGGTTGCCGTTTTTTCAAGTTGTTTTTTTCCGGCACAAGAGGTGAGGGTGCCATAAAAAAAACGCCGACAGAAGCCGGCGTTTTTTGTTTTTTCCCGATTACCACGGATCGTTATATCTTAAGTGCGGGTCATTTAAGCGCTCAATGTAAGATGCATTGGTGCCACCGCCTGTTGTTCCGCCTTGTTTTTGGTAGACAGGTCTGAAGTTATTCATCTGGTCATACTGGTCAACATATTCTGGTTTGTTGCCTGAGCCGAAGATGTTCGTTCTGTCAAAGTAGCAGTAAACGGTTGCATAAGCTTCCATCGAGCGTGCGCGGACAGGGAAGACGTTCCAGTAAACAGAGGTGTTTGAAAGATCATCACCGCCTTGGCTTAATTGTCCCGTTAAGGAGTCGATAATCGGCTTATACATGTTATATGGATAGATAAAGCCCATGACAGCCGCCCAGCCGAGGAAGTTTGAACCGCAACCGCCACCTGTTAAGTTTCCGGCACAGGAGCCACTTGCATCGTAAGGAATTACTTTGCTCTTTAACCAAGTGCTTTGTTGGAAGTAAAGCGGTTTCGGCGAATACGAGTTGCCGTGCGTATCTTTGATGCTTGATTCGTTACCGAGACCAAGATAATAGATGTAGTTGACAGACGGGTTACCAAGCTGGTCGTAGCTGACAATTTGGTGCGCCGGCTGCATTTCAGCACTTGTGATTTCGCCGCTGACGGGCAGGGTTGACGAATTAATGTCTGCCAAGTCGTTAGCTTTGGCTTCTTCTTTGACATAGTAGCGTCCGTCTTTTAAGACCATATCGCCCGTTTGTGCCATTTGGAAGCTTGCCGGAGTGATGGTAATCACGCGGGCGTGTCCCGGAGGGCATTGCGGCGCAGGGATCATACCCATGTAAGGCGAAGCCCAGTCGTCAATGCTGTTGACTGTTTCTTCTTGGCTTGCTTTAACTCTGCCGTTACTAGCGCTGACGCTTAAATCATTAAAGTCAATTTCGTCTTTATACGTGTTGTTGACGATGTAAATACCTTTGTTGATAAAGTCAGGCAAAATATCGCTCAAGCGTGCACCGCCCCTTGTGGTCAGCTTAATGTCATGCATGACAGAAGTATAAGCCGGGTTGACCATATATCTGTCGGGGTGGTTTGATGAGTCGTAGTTGCCGCTGTCGTAATCGCCGGCGTAACCCGGAACGATGCGGTTTTCGTCGGCATCTAAGTTGTTGGCAACGAGGCGGGAAGCTTCGATATAGCCGATGCCTTCATCTGCTCTGTGTCTGTCATTAGGATCGGTGATCGGTTCAGAGCCCTCGAGTTCAATCGCGCCACGGCGGATATAGACGCTCGCACCGTTTTGAAGGTCGCCAAACTGATTTGCTTCACCCGTTGAAGAATCGACTTCTAAGATGCGGAGTGCTTCACCGGAGTTGGCACTCGCAAACGGCTGAGACCAAATGCGGAATTTGTCAGGATCAAGTTCGGCGGTAGCCGTTCCGTCAAGAACAGCACCATTTTGGTTAGAAACGATATTGAGCAATTTTTGTGAGCTCGCATTATCAGGGTCATATGCTGTTCCGCCCGGTGTTGTTCTTTTAACCATGAATTGATCCGCATCCGCAACGACATGAGAGCGTGAACGCGTACCGGCATCTACTTGACCCGGGCGAACGGAGAATGCTGTGTTATTTATTCCGATGTCTGTTCCGCCGATATTTGTGTCGGTTGCGTGGATGTTGACCTCATTTCCGTTTTCGTCATCAGGAGTTCTATTTGCTTCAATGGCGCCTCTCTGGATAACGACGCTTCCGTCAGTGAATTGAGTCCAAAGTTTTACGATATCTGGTGCAGTAAGAGCTGCTTCACTGTTTGAAATTTCGACATAGCCTTGTGTTTCAAAACCATCCTCATCGCGTTTCGGACCGGCAAGTTTGGATACATCTTCTTTAACGAGCATGCGCTGTGTCTGGTCACCTTCGAGCTCTTTGATT
>JAEEGL016296681.1_pt1 | contig 21857 bp, 18 predicted proteins | sample 9134231 | NCBI WGS metagenome assembly JAEEGL01 (sample SAMN16246548, study PRJNA631951) | gut metagenome | biome: gut microbiome; feature: rumen; material: fiber-attached | host: Bos | place: Iran: Karaj | collected 2018-10 | reverse complement strand
TATTGGACTAAATTGCAGAAATGCGCACTACGCTGCGCATTTCGTGAAACCATGATACAAGTGCAAATAGGCCCTGCGACGTAGTCGCACTGGAATGGCCTATTTGTCATATGTTCTTGGGCATTGTCCAAGAACATATGACTTTCTGATTCTCATAATCAGATGGAAACCTTCGGAAGATTCCAAAGGAAATGTCTTGCAAGAACTCGTAAAAGAAGTACAATTCCAAAGCCTGCGATCATGGATGCGTGCCACATTCCTGTGACATCATGGAGTACCACCATCAATATTCCTCCGATGATAACCGGAAGCGCATATACATGTTTTACGAAAATTGCAGGCATCTGATTCGACAAGACATCCCTCAAAACGCCGCCTCCTACTCCAGTTATGAATCCAAGAAACACAAGTAAAAAGTAGTCGTCCTCATATCCAAAGTTGGCACCGATCATGACTCCGTCGACCATAAATGCCGCAAGTCCCAACGTGTCAGATATGAAAAGACCTTTGTCATAAAGCCCCGCAAACTTCTGCGGAATAGGCTTGTGATAATACATTATGAGAAAAACAATATTGGCTACCACTGCAGCGATCATAACGTAAAAAGGATTTACGAACATCTTCGGCGGAAAATCACCCATCACAATATCCCTAACGAGTCCTCCTCCGCAGGCAGTGAGGATAGCCAGAATATTAACTCCGAAGATATCCATCTTTTTCTGAATCCCTGTGATCGCCCCGGATATTGCAAAGGCTACAGTTCCTATCAGATCAAAGATAGCCAGTAACAACGCAGACACTTAACTCATTCTCCTTAAACACATAAAAAATAGATACCTATCTACTATACGCTCCTTATCTTCATAAGAAAAGAATGAATTATAAGAAGGAATTTGTTCTTGTCGACACCTTGAGAATATGTTAGTATAACAAAACGTTAAAAGGGAGAATTATTATGTTATATTCCAAACAGATTGAAGAAATGATAGCAGACGAGCGCACGAAGCTCGTTATAGACATAAGAGATGAATCCGAGTTCCAAAAGGGCTCCTATCCTGATGCTTTGAACATCCCGTGGCAGAGCTTTACAGAACACACTGATGAGTTGTCAAAAGAAATGCCGATATACCTTATCTGCTTTTCCGGAAAGCACTCACTTGAAATCTGCGAAGAGCTTACTCCTCAGGGCTACGAGATATACAGCATCGAGGGTGGAATTTACAGCTACTACAGATATCAGATAGAAAATCAGCTTTCCAGTGAAGATACAGCCGCAGAAAGATGTAAAGAGATCGAGCGCAGCATCATTAAGAAGTTCCGCGGCGAGCTCTGGAGCCAGTTCACGAAGGCCATCAACACCTATGACCTCATAAAGGACGGCGACAAGATCGCAGTCTGCATCTCTGGTGGCAAGGACTCAATGCTCATGGCAAAACTTTTCCAGGAACTTGAGCGCCACGGCAAAAAGAACTTTGAAGTTGTATACATGGTCATGAACCCTGGCTACAACAGAATCAACTACGAGACCATCTTAAACAATGCCAAAATCATGCAGATTCCGATCACCGTCTTCGACTCAGACATCTTTGACATCGTAGACGCCGCAGGCGGCTCACCCTGCTACCTCTGTGCACGCATGAGAAGAGGTGCTCTTTACAGCAAAGCCAGAGAACTTGGCTGCAACAAGATTGCCCTCGGTCACCACTACGACGACGTAATCGAGACCATCCTCATGGGCATGCTTTACGGCGGCCAGATCCAGACCATGATGCCAAAACTTCACAGCACAAACTTTGAAGGAATGGAGCTCATCCGTCCTCTCTACCTCATTCGTGAAGAGGACATCAAAAAGTGGATGAACTACAACGAACTTAAATTCATCAACTGTGCCTGCCGACTCACCGAGAGCTGTGCAAGCTGCGGCGGCACCGACAAAGGAAGCAAACGCGCCGAGATCAAGTCCCTCATCTCCGAGCTTCGCGAAAGAAGCCCCTACATCGAGGCCAACATCTTCAAGAGCGTCGAAAACGTCTCCCTCAACACCATCATCTGCTACAAAACCGCCGACGGCCAAAAGCACCACTTCCTCGACGACTACGAGCAATGAGCAGTGAACTAGCGTATGGACCTGGGGACGGGGTTTGTGGCTCATTTTCGGCCCTGCCGAAAATGAGCCACAAACCCCGTCCCTAGGTCCATCTACTTTAGCAAAATGCAGGTTTTGTTTTTGCCGGTTCCTTTGGCATCGTAGAGGGCGGTGTCGGCGCGCTGGAAGACGTCGTCTGCGCTTTCGTCTTCGACGTACTTGGTCATTCCGATGCTGATGGTCTTGTGGCCGATGGCATCGAAGTCGGCAGTTTCTACGAGGTGTCTTATGGTTTCAATGCGCTCTTTGGCTGAATCAATGGTGAGGTTTGGAAGGATAAATAGGAATTCCTCGCCGCCCCAGCGTCCGACTATGGCGCTTGGTATCTTCTCGATTTCTGATTTGAGGATATCTGCAATTGTGACAAGGACTTTGTCACCTTCGGCGTGGCCGTAGGTGTCGTTGACACTCTTAAAGTCGTCAATGTCGATGATTCCGATGATGAGGTCGATCTTAAAGTTATTGGCATGAATAACTGCAGTTCTTACCATCTGATCTATGATTCGGCGGTTGCTAAGGCCCGTGAGTGGGTCGGTGTCGGCCATCTGCTGAAGCTCTTCATTGGCTGCACGTAGCTCTGCTGCCGTCACGTTGATGAAAGTAGCGAGTCGCCTTACCATTGAGATCTGGCCGTGCATCTTCTGCTCCTCGCTCATCTCTATCTTTTTATCCCCGATTCCTGTAGGCTGTGCATCAGCGCGGCCACCCTCACGCATGCTGATGGCGATAAGGGTTACGTGGTGCTCAATGAGATACTTGTCCATTCGCATGATCTCACCGCTTGAATAATAGCCGCTTACAGGTGCAAGCTTGCTGAACTGTCCTGTTTCCTTATTGATGAGGTATTTCCAATAAAGACGTCTTACACCGCAGGAATACAAAAAGATTGCCTGAGGCGCAAAGTCTTTTACCTTTCTAAACATCTCGTCAACGTCACTTTTAATTACATCAGGATCACCATAGGAAAGATTAACTGTAGTTCCTTTGTCCAGATCTGCTGCCAGAAGGATTGAACCATCCTCGCTGTTGCAGGCAAATGGGAGCCTTAATACGCTCTGCCCATGCTGCCATGTCATGATAGGGAACTCAAGAATATTGTTAAAGAAGTCCTCGTTTGCATGAATGTCGAGGTACTTACTGTATATCTGTGCTGCGGGAATTCCATCCAGCTCATAGAGGCACTTGCCCTCTATTTTGGTTGCCTTAAGATCTTTTCCCAAAGGCTTCCAGCCTATGGCATGATGGATTTCAACCTGTAGGTCATTACCTGCATAGGTCACAAGCAGCGCTCCCGCATGGGAGATGCCCTTCGAATCCATGACTCTCGTATATGTGTCAGAGATATTAACTCCTGCACTTCCGCCGCCAAAAATCTTCACCTCTTCGCGGCACTTCTCAACTTCATCCAGAATCTTGTGCGAATTTATAGTCTTAAGGGTGATAAAAACCTCTGCGGCCTTGATTCCTTCTGTCTTATCTATAATGTTCCTTATCCCCTCACCGATCTCTTTTTCTCCATCTTCCCCGCACTCAAAAAGAAAGCTCTCTACTGCTGTTGTCTCAAACACAGAGACTGCCATAACTAGTCCGTATTCTGCCAGATGTCCGTCGCAGATATCGCCGTTTGAGCTGGTTCCGCCTATATGTGCATCAGGAAATGTGTCGATGATTTCTTCCTGAACCTGCTTTACCTTATCATCGTCAAACAGAATCGAGTAAAGATGGAATAATATGGATTTATAGGGATTAGCCGAGGTAAAGGCGTACACTTCCTTAAGTGCAGCGCCCACTTCCTCAGGACTGGTAAACTCATAGTTGAACTGCTTCATAAAAAATCTACCTCATGCTCTCCTGATATTTATCTATAACATTGTATATTGCAAGATTGGGATCATCAACCATTGTAATATTTGTATCAAGTCTGAGGAGCTGCGTATTGTCTTTATCCCTCTTTTTCCAGACAGGAATTCCATTTCCGTTAGGATTTCCTGTGCGCGCGAAATTTACCCAATACTGCTGCATTATCTCAGAAAGCTTATAGTCCTGATCATCGTAAAGCCCCGGATGTCTCCATAGATTTCCGTATGCGTACGGAAGCTCACCTGCGTGATAGTTGGATAAAGAGTCATTGGTCTTAGTAAAATAATACTCGTAGGCAGGGCGCCCCTGCTCAACCATGTAGTTGTTCCACACATAGTGTGAATAGCTAAACCACATAGCAGAGTATGCTGTATTAAGTGCTCCCTTGGCTTCTCCTTGAGCATCGATGATAAAGCTCTGGTCGCGCTTTGGCGTACTCACAGGAACTACCAAAGCCATCTCTTCAGCGTAGTCTCCCATGTCTTTTGCAAGAAGCTCCACGTAATTTTCCTTTGTTGCCTTTGTTCCCAAGAGGAACGCATCAGCCTCTTTTACATTAAAGCCGTTTAAAAGAGCCTTCTCATGGTTCTTCCCTTTTTCGTAGGTCAGGTATGGCTGCTCCACAATTGCATAGCCATCGACTGTCATTGATGAATTCTGGGTAGTCGTCTTTACCAGCTCTTCTGCAGGAACGTTCCTTAAGTCAAAAGAATTTGCGGCTCCGAATTCAGCTCTTACCTTTTCGCCTGTCTTAATTGCATCATCGTAGTCCCTGAAGGTATGGAATGGCTTAATCGGAACAATTCCGCTGGACTCAGCTATCGCATAGTTAAAAAGACCTTCTGTAAGAGGCGAAACGCACATGGCATTTACGCTTGATGAGCCTGCTGATTCACCAGCTATGGTTATCCTATTTTTGTCGCCTCCAAAGGCCTCGATATTGTCATAAACCCACTGAAGGGCTGCAATCTGGTCGAGAAGGCCATAGTTTCCTGTTGTGTTGTTTGGCGACTCAGCTTTTAGATCATCTGCCGCATAATATCCAAAAACACCCAGTCTGTAGGCGAAGTTTACAAATACAACGCCTCTTCTTGCAAGGTCCTCACCTCTGTATTCAGAGTAAGAAGACTGGCCTGTAGTTAGCGAACCTCCATGAACATAGACAATTACAGGTAAAAGCTCATCTTTTCTGTTCGCAGGGGTAAAAACATTGAGATACAGACAGTCCTCACTGACTTCCTCTTTATACTCATCGCCAAATTTTACCCTGTAATCATGCCACCCAATAATATGGGACAGGGAATCATACAAAACTGAGCCCCTTGTCTGCATCGCCATAGGTCCAAAGTGGTCAGCTGCTAAAACTCCGCTCCACTTTTCGGGAGCCTGCGGCTCTTTAAACCTCAAATCTCCCACCGGTGGCTTTGCATAAGGAATACCGGCGTAGACTTCGACGCTGTGGTCCTTGCTGTATACACCTGTGAGCTTTCCCTGCTCTATCTCCACTATGTCTGTTGACTCAGGAAACATGTGGTCAACTGCAGGAACTCTCTTATAGGGCGGCTTCGTGAAAATATAGATAAGTATAAGAGTCAGGAAAAATAAGCACCAATATAGCACTGAGTACTTTGGGTTAAGCTTATTCTCTTCAACTGTCCTCAGGAAATGAAGCAGAAGTGCTGCCGCAACAACTCCTAATACCCAGCCAATCAGCATGTTCTTGGACAGTTCCAGCAAAATAAGATAGATTACAGTGATCATTCCAACACCCAAATAAAGCATAATATTTACCTCGTGTCTTCCCTAGATAAAAAAAATGTTGCGATGGTCCCAGCAAGTGTAAGCAATTGCGCATTTACGGTATTGCGATAATTGTGGTATGATATATACAGATACTTCGACATTATTATTCTAAATGATAAGATACTGCAATAGTCCATTTTCATCAAACTTTAATATAAAATTTATGCGGACTTTGCAGCAACAGACTGGAGGCAGAATGTCACTGGGAAGAGAAGATCTTATTCACTCATTAGCAAAATCGATGGGCATGGGCGATGCTCAGAAAACCAAAATCGCTTCAGGCAAGTACAACGTCGATTCCGGTACAATATTCAGCAACGGCCACGTTATCACCAAGCATACAATTGAGCAGTCAAGGCTCTATTTCCTCAATCAGTACCGTAAGCTTGCGGAAAAAGATGATGAGGGAGCAAAAGAACTTGCAGCCATCTACGAAGTTGCTTTCGAAGCCATCAGCATGATGGTTGAAAGCGGCAAACCGTCAGATTCATAAAATCAAATCATAATGTCATCAAGAATCACGCAACTTATGCGTGATTCTTTTAATTTACTCCCCTTCGGAATTTCCTTCCTTGGCTTCATAAGCTGTAAAATAGGTTTCAATCCTATCGAACCTGTAGTAGGCGTCTGCTCTTATGGCCGCTGTGCTCTTTGGATTTATGCACACTTCTTCCCCATTTCTCGGGATCATCCAGATACAGTCCACAAGCTCTTCCTTATCAAAGAAAAGAACATAGGCGTCTACCTTTACTTTCTTATCGCTGTGATTCTGCGCGGTCACGATAACTGAATAGTTATTTTTCTGGCCTGTGACTGTCACTTCGTCAAACATATCCTGCTCATAGGGATCTCTTTTTGAAACAAGGAACTCATACATGGCGGGAATCTCTCCCCCTAGTTCTGATTTATCAAACCTTCCCTCAAAGACAAAAAGCGCTTCATTTTTCACGACTTCCACCGTCTTTTCTGAAGTAGCAAGCTCATTTCCCTCTTCGTCCCTTGCAGTAAATATGCATTCAAATCTGCATTCTTTTCCCGTCTTATTCTGAAGCACGAGGATAGGATTGCAATTGTGATCATCTTCCCTGAAGTACTGCCCTATGATAAGCGTTCCGATAGGAAGTCCGCCATAGGATGGCATATCATCGTCGGATCTTCCGACCTCCATTTTCCCTGTTTCAAGATTAGAATCTATAGCCTCAAAAACAACCGCGTCCTCATCCAGCGTTTCAATGTACGCATCAAAATCATCCAGGGAGCCCTCTTTATAAGCATCACCTTCAATAGGATTTCCATTGATGTCATACTTTACATTTTCATCAGTCTCTCCATCATCCACATGAACTCCCTCATCATCAAAAGCAACGCCCTCGCTGACATAGTACATATCTCCCAAATTTGCCGTAAGCTCGTTATCCGCACCAGCCTCCGCATTGTCTTTAACCATCCAGGAAACATCGAGTCCAAGACTGGAGTAATTGTCATAAAGAATCTGCGACAAAGCCCCGAGATTCTCAGCTTTTTTGTAGGGAAGATGAAGACCGTAGGAATTCAGATACATGATGATCGGCAAAAGAACTCCCACCACTGAAATAGATAGTGCTCTCACTGTATTTATAGACTTCTCTTTATTGAAACATATAATATTCAGAATTAATGCTGCAATTGACGGAATTATTCCTACAAATGCAAAAGATAGTACAGCCCCCGCTATGGATACTATAAGTGCCAATGTTATTATATGCATGAAATTTTTCCTCGTTTTCTGTGCATATTTTACAAAAATTGTTACAAAGCTGTTGTCAATACTTGTTTCTAAAAAAATATATACTACAATATATAGTGTGGATGAGGTGTTAAATAACGAAATAAAGTGTTTTGTATCTCGATTATTTCATGTTCGTAAGCCATATAAACAATTTTGAGTCGTTAATAATGAGGAGGATGAGTTATGACTGATGTTGCAGCGATTGAGGCGCTTGATTCGGGGGTTATTCGCAACATTTTACGTTCTATGACCAATGAGCACTGGTCAGTTGCAGAAGCATTAGATGAGTATGATATTCCACAGGATAAGCGTGGTGAATACGAAACAAAGATTGAAGAATGCTTTGTTGACTGATTAAATAGTTGATTTTTCTAAGGGCTGTTTCTCATCATTCCATGAGGAGCGGCTCTTTTTCATTATTCCTTATCTCTTCAAAAGTTCCATTCCCACATCATATACCTTGCCTTCGCAGGCATCGCTCAGCCACTTCGCCATCGTGATTCCATCCTGGGTGAAGAAAAGAAAATGTGGCTCCCTCACACTTGTGTGAACCGTTCCACCCATGGTTATCAGCGGTATCTTCCACTCATTTATGAACATGCCAAAATCAGGTGTGAGACCCTTTAATTCTGACACCATCTCTATCAGCTGTCTGTAATAATCCTGCTGAACTTCCTGATCCGTCTTATATTTTTTCCTGATAATATCGTTGTAATAGGCACTAAGAAGATAATCGTAAATAGAACTCGAGTACAGATATCTGAATCTGTCACCGTACTTTGAATAAAGATCCTTGTACCAGTCAAGGGTTATGTTATCGCTGTGAATAGCCTTCCACACACTCTCTTTTGTCTGCCAGATGTTCTTCGCAGTCTTTCTCCAGTTCTTGTAAGGGAGCTGACCGCTATCAGAAAAAAGAGTGATGTTGCGGGCCTTGGGATAATAATCGTCCACAATCTCACCAGCTAGCGCAGGTACAGCAAAAGCACCGGCTGAATTGCCGGCAATAAGAAGTGTTGAAGGATTTGGAAAAAGAGACTTCGCTACCTTCATGCTCTCAAGGAAGTTTACATATCCGTGGAAATGAAGTACATAAGGATTTCCGTCTTCTCCGGTATATGGATAGTCATTGTTTCCGACGTGAAAATCCCCTGTAGCATAGGTGATTACTACGAAACTCCAGTCTCTGAATGGATTCTTGTCAGTATAAATATCAGTTATACCAACGTTGATATTCATGATCTGGGTAAAAGGTCTTAAGTTATTCCAGTAGTAGTTGGGAAGCCCTGCTGCCACTTTTCCGCCTGTAACAGGCCTTGCCGCAGTGTACTCGTTGTAGGCAACTCCGCCTCCTGATAAAAAGACACAAAGTTTAGTCGGATCTGCCAGCTTAACATAGATGTGATACTCGGAGCCGTCGCCTGACATGCCTCTTTCAAGCGGGACCTTGTACCATTTCATCTTTTCCGGATTCTCAGGCAGAAGATCAGCTTCAAAGCCCCTCTCTTCTATTGCCTTTCCGATCCTGTTCTCTACAAAATCGCCAACCTTTGAAGCAAACACAATTCCTCTTTTTATGTTGTACTTGTTAATGCGGTTTTTGATGCTCACCGGTTACCCCCAGAATCACTTTCTCACGGACAACGCAGCAAATGTGTTGTTACGATTTTAATTGCAGCACTTGCCGTTTACATATTGAAAAACTTGCTTGTAGCATGTACCAGATCGCCAAATCTGAAGATCACAAGTCCCGATATCATGACAAGATAGACCATAATGCTAATAACAGCAGGCCATGTGAAGGTGTTCATTCCATTTTTTATAAAAATGAACTGCAAAAGAGCCATTCCAAGATCAAGTATCAGATAAAGAATAAACTCATCAAGTCTGAGTTTCTGGACACCTGCGATAATGAAAGTTGCAATCGCAAGTCCTATTAAAGTCGCCGGAACCATCCAGTTGACGCTCCAGGCATGGAATCCTGTCTGAAGATCAATATAGATATCGACTACGATTGCCACCACAACCTCCCAGGTTATTACCTTGATCAGGTTGTTCCTGAGATACATTGTTGTAAGTGCTGTGATCCAGGCTACAAAGATTCCCAACATCGTAACTCCGATAAAGGGATATGCGCTATCAGTCTGGATATTTATGGTGCCGAATATGATCTCCGATGCGATGAAAATAAAGGTTATCACCTTAAGGAAAGTGATATTGGAGATCTTTTTCTTTTTAAGTGTGGGAAATGGTGCATTTAGCTGACCCTCTTCCTCTCTGAGTTTTCCCTGACATAAAGGGCAACAGCTCTTTTTCCCGCGAATCTTAACTTTACATTTTGGACAATACTGCATTATTCATCATTCCTCATCATAATCATTTGTTCCGATCTCAACTTCAATTCCAAGCTCTGTAAGGCATCTGAAGAAATTCAGCATGCTCTTGTGAGTCTTATAAGGCGAAACCTCGCCAAAGCTGAGTCTGTCCTTGTAGGAGCACACGCATATCTGCTGTGAAGCGGCAGTCATGAAAGCGGAGAAGCCTTCGATGTAATCTGCAACTTCATCAGGCATCTTGATCTGCCCGAGATTGGACATTGAACTTGTAACTCCCTTTTTAGCCGCTCTGTCAAAGCATCCGATTCCGAAATCCTTGATAGGAAGCGGTATCATCTTGATTCCCCAGTTGTGTTCAAGCGCAGCATAGGAATTCATTGTCTTCTCGATATTTTCGGGAGAAAGTTTTTCTTTGAAATCCTTGTCGACCTTGGCGATTATATCTTCGAGATTTCCCTTGTAATCTGCAGGATTATAATCGATATTGATAACTCCAAAGAAGTTTCTGCTGGTTCCTGATTTAAAGAACTGACGGAGGTTAACCGGCACGCTGACAACGATATGGCGTCTCATCTGAATGCGGTTCATTCCCTGAATAACAGCCTTTATGTAGACTGCGACGCAAAGAACTCCAACCGTCGTGTCATACTTATGTGCAAACTCAAGGAACTTCTTAGCTGAAACCGTACCTTCAATGAGATGCGGGAGAAGGTTGTCATCAATCTCTCCTGTTATCTGATAGGCCTTTACAGAAGACATCTCTTTTAGCTGCTTAAGCCCCTTTTGCTTGCTGTAAAAATCCTTGAAGGCGTCTACATTTTTTTCCTCAATTGAGAATTCATCAATAGGCTTTATGTCCTCAGAAATTCCATGCTTTATAACAAGATATCTTGTCACAAGGTTCTTGAAAAACATGAATGCACCTGTTCCATCTGCAAGAACATGGAACATCTCAAGGTTGATCCTGTTGTCAAAATAATTGACGCGATAAAGGAGATTCTTATGTCCCGGAATGTACAAAGGCGCGCAGGCCGGTGTGCTCTCTTCTTTTACGATTTCCCGAAGATCGCTGTCCTCTAAGTAGTACCAGAAGATTCCTCTGTGAAGAACGCAGTTAAAGATCGGATAATCCTCAATGATCTCATCCAGCGCCCTCTGAAGAATTTCTTCCTCTACCTTCTCCTTTAGCTGACATGTTATTCTGAATACTCTGGTATTGGCTCCTTTTGCGGTGGAAGGAACTATCTTCGCCGCATTGTCGAGCTTGTACCAATTTTTCCTATTAGCCATTAAATACGTAATCCTATTCTGTATATTTGTTTATTTTTGTGGTGCTTATTGCTCCACTTTTCTCTCACATTTCTGCATTTCACATCACAGATGCTCAAGCCTCTCGGTAACAACATCCATGCTGCCCCTGCTCATGCGGTAAATAACATCCTCAAGTGAGATGAATTTCTTGTTGCGAATGAACTTGAGGTATTTAGGTGTGAAGCGCATCTTGATGCCCTTTGGCTCGATGCCTTCATTGACCTTAGCCTGTATGGTATCGCAGGTGTCCTTGGAATCGTGAGCCATACTCTTTGAAAGAATGCAAAGCAGCGTTCCTGCGGTTCTGACCATACCCTCAAGATTTGGATCATCTGATACATCAAGTGACTGAAGCGCGCCAACAGACCATTTTTTAAGGTTGTGGTAAATTCCATACTCAAGGTCAAGTTCAACCAGCTTTTCGTTCACATTGTCATAGAGCCAGACTTCATTGCCCTTTACAAACATGTCGCTGACCTGGAAAAGACCTCCCTCAAACGGGAACTTGATTCCTACAGCATCGCAGCCTGTGAGAAGCACATTTGAGTTGATCTCGCTTACCTTCGGCTCGCTGTCGAACTCATCATCAATAGTAAAGTTCGGCTCCTCCAATGTATCAGCATCGGGAGCTTCATCAGTAAACTCTCTTGAAAACTCATCTGAATTCTTAGCTTCATCCTGAATGTCATCGGAACCAACAACTTCTTCGAGGATTTCCTCAGCGCTTCCCTTATCGGTTATTCTGGCCTTCTTCTCGTGAACTATGCGATATGAGCCAAAGCCCGGAGTCTGAACCGTGAATCTGTCAGTATCGCACTCCTCGAAAGGTCCTGCCACCGGAAGGATTCCTCTTTTCCTGCCAAAATAGTCTCTGTCAAAAAGAATCTCAGAGCCATCAGGATTCTCAAATCTTGCCTCCGATTCAAAAGCAACACCAAGAACCTGAGAATTGACAGGCCTTGTGATATTGCGTGGCAAATACTCATAGAGGTTGGTGTGAAGTGTAAACCTTCCTTCATCCTCATCAACGTAAAAGCTGATCTTATGATCCTTATCGACGTGGCAATCCTCAAAATCACAAGGTCTTGCGCCGTTGTAGTATGCATTACCCGCAATGTAGACAGGCAGGTGGTCGTAATAAATATCCTTGGAACCACGCTCTTTTACCGCATTCTTCTTGAACTGGGCAAAATACTCAGCTGCAGTCGGATAGTTGTTGTACGGAGTGCTTCCGCAGATGAAATTGTTGTGATCAATTGTATCTGTTCCCTTTGATACGCAGTAGTCCAAAAGGTCCTGTCTTACAGTCTTTTGCACAAAGATATTGTTGTAAATCCTTGTGTCGCCGTGAAGGATAGTCATGAATCCCGCAATCTTAGTGGAGTGCGGAACATGATATGGTGTATATCTCTCCGACGAAAATCTCTTGCCGCCGTTATCCGTGCCATTTCCTACATAGGTAAAAGAGCCTGCGATAAGATTATGTACAATTGCCAAGCCCTGGGTGCTAAGTCTCATGGCCAAATCCGACAAAAGGAGGTTGTGATCTATAATTGTCGGGCCGTGTGAAACCTCAACAAAAATATCTTCTCCAAGTGAAAGCCCTGAGTCGATAATGGTTCCCATAGGCGGAACATTGTCATGCAAGAAGTTCTGTGAAACCCTTGTGCCCTGCGCTTCCCAGTCAAGCCAGATGCCTCTTGTGCAGTGGTCAATGTGGTTTCTCCTGATAACTGTATCGATAGCTGCATGGAGCTTGATACCTGCTATCTCTGCCCCTGCAAGATTATGCTTTATATTGATGTTGTGGATGTGGTTGTCCTCGATGATGGAAAAAGCACCACCGAGATGACCAACAATACCTGTCTGGCCGCAGTCGTGAATATCACAGCGGCGGATGATATGGGAGCCAACATTTTCTTTATCCCAGCCCTCATTGACAGCCTGGCATACAGAATCCCTCTGGGTCTGCGTTCCATCTTTTACCCAGGTGGTCGTCCACTTATTATTATTGCCTCCCTGATAATACTTGCCCAAAGAAATACCGCTGCACTTGGACTCTGAAATCTCACAGTCCTCGATAACCCAGCCCTTTGACCAGTGGGGGCCAATCATGCCCTCCTGGAAAGCTGTCGGAGGTGCCCAGGCTGTAGCCGCCTGCCTAATGGCAAAGCCGGCAACAGTGATATAGCCAAGTCCCTCTTTTTCAGGCATAAAACAGGCTTTTCTCACTGAAATCTCAACTGTCTCAAATTCAGGATCTTTTCCCTGGAAATTGGCATAGATCACCGTCTCATCATTTTCCTGCGCAGTGTACCAGACATGCTCAGTAAAATCAGGATCCCAGGATCTGTTATCTCTGCTGGGATGCATAAGAGTATTGAGGTCAAAAACCTCATACATAGATTTACCATTTAAAAAGACATCCCCAACATGAGGAGCGTTGTCACCTGCGGTGAACCAGTCTCCATGGACCACCTCAACATACGGATTAAAGCTTCCAAAGAAGCTGTTAGGAATCCTTACTCTCCATACATTCTCAAAGGCTTCCCAGCCCTTGATCTCCTCAGCACCCGAAATGACAGCCTCACCCCTTGCGGTGCTGACATAAGAAATCCTGCTGCCCTCTGTTCCGCCATGTGCGGGCCTTACCCACTCTCTGTATATACCCGGGCCTACAAACACAACATCGCCGGGCATTGCAACTTCAGCAGCCTCCTGAATAGTCTTAAACGGATGCTTAACCGTTCCATCTCCACTTCTCAAAACATTACCTGCTACATATATCTGCATATTCCCCTCCAAAAATATAAAGCATATATGTTATTATTAAGTGATGATGCAAGTGTGCAGCGCAATCGCCGCCACGATAAATCCTACATATCATTATAGCTTAAATACCGCATCATTTCAAAAATCTATAACTGAAACATCCTAGCATTTTATAATAAATCACAAGGAGAATTACCCATGGCACGAATGAAATTCATCTATGCAATCTCAATCCTGGCAGCCTTCATCCTCGCAGGTCTCTTAATCAACTTCATAACCTCATTATTCTAAAAGCCAGTTTCATCACAAATCATCAGTCCTTTATCGATCCCCTCCGCCCGTCACAGAGGAGTAACGCAGGAATGAATTCTTTTGTAGTGGTTTTCGGAAGCCCCTTGGAAGCAAAAGGAAGGGGCGTTTTTCACAGAGCTTTGAGCGGTCTTCAAATTCGTCGGTACTTAGACCATGTTTTTTATGGTCTTAGTACCGTTACGAAATTTGATGAAGCGGAAGCGTCCGCAAAAAGCTTGTGAAATCAAGCCCCTCCTTTGCTTCCAACGGCCTGTCGACCATAGCCCCCAAAAGAAAAAACTCAACCTGCGTTGAGTTTCTTCTGCTTATGCAAGTCCGAATCGGCTCTTGCTATAAAGTTCTGCATTGAAATGGGTTGTGCGTAATCGTACTGCGAAATTCCAACGCTGACGCTCAGCGGGTATCTTAAACTTCCATCAGCTGAAAGCTTACGCACATTGCTCTTAATCTGTTCTGCAAGGTAGGTAGCCTCGGCTCTGTATGCCATCTCAGCCACTACCATAAACTCGTCCCCACCATATCTTGAAACGAAGAATCTGCTTCGTGGTCCCTGACACGCATCCTTGATAGCACTCGCTATCTTCTTAAGCGCCTTGTCACCCTCAACATGTCCGTAGGCATCATTGATATTCTTGAGCTGATCAACATCCACAATCAAAAGAAATAGTGAAAGCCCCGGTTCCTCATGTCTCATCTTACGAACAAGATATTTGTACATCTGATTCTTGTTGTTGATCTGAGTAAGCGGATCAAGTGAAATAAGGTTCTCCTGCTGTGAAATGTAGATGTAAAAAACTGCTGCCACAGCTCCGTAACAAAGGAACGGAACCCTCCAGTAAATTGCCTGCAATGCACCAAGAACTACAGGTGCAAAAGGGAAAAGACCAATGGCGAAATAAATGCTTCTGTCAGCATATCTGTCTTTTGCAAAAGCTCGTCCGAAGGCCCTGACGGAGGCCGCAATCATGTATGCAAAAGGAACGATGATCAAAAGGACGTAGAACCTTCCGTTAACGAGCTTGCCGGTCTCATCGACGTAGTAGACAAGACCTGTTCTGTATGCGCTGATACATAGTATAGCCGAAAGCCAGACCGGTATACTCAGTATCAGTTTAAATGGATCGCTCTCTACGGACTTATCATTTTGAATAGCCTCCGAGAGCAAAAACCATTGATACGCTGCAATACTTATCAGTACATATGTAAAAGTATTGGAGAGATACAAAAGCGAATTGGAGTTATCAAGATATCCGCCATCAACAAGGGCCCAAAAGATCTCAGCTCCAAAATAGAGCATCAGATTAAACACCAGGTTTCCCAAATACATCTGTGATATCTGCTTATTAACTCCAAGTTGAATCTTTATAAGAATTATCCCCAAAAGAAAAATACAGGCCGCATGAGCCTCTACGTAGAAAAAAACGTAATCCAAAGCCAAACCTCCCACCGCGGTGCGTATGAATAATTTTAGCACTAAAGCCCGCTAAAATCTTACTTTTTTTATCGATTTTATACTTTCTTAATAAATTCAAAAGCGGAAAGCATCCATATATGCTTTCCGCCAACCTCTTTGTTAGTTATGCACCCCCAGCTATTGCCTTCAGAGCTTCAAATTCCGATTCATAAACCCCACCCATAGCTTCAAGATCTTCCCAGGAATACCAGGCTCCACTTAGCTGAACACCTCTAATAGAAATGTCAGTCGTGATAACCATGAACGGCTTATGATTTACTACAATATAAGCAGTCCTATTTAGACCAAAGGGTGTCACAAACACATGCCCTGTATCTATCAGGTGATTAAGCTGGTCTATTGTTAAGTTTTTGTTTAGTGGTACTGTTCTTAACATATAACCCCTTAAAGAAAACGGATAGTATAACTTGATTATACTATCCCGCTCTATTAGTGTAAATTCGTTTATATTTATTTAATATTTGCGTAATCACGTTCGCCGAAAATTCCGGTTCCTACTCTGACAAAAGTAGCACCCTCTTCTATTGCCACCTGATAATCCCCTGTCATTCCCATGGAAAGAGTATCCATCTGTACACGTGGGATATTCAAGGAATTTATCTTATCTTTTAACTCTCTAAGTCCCTTAAAATACACTCTGTTGCTCTCAGGATCCTCAGTATAGGGCGCGATTGTCATAAGACCTCTGATATTCAAATGCTCATTTTTACTGATTTCTTTTACAAAATCTATTGTCTCTTCCGGTGATAATCCAAACTTGGTATCTTCGTGCGCCATATTGACCTCGATGAGGACATCCATTACAAGCTCATGCTTCGCTGCCTGTTTCTCAATCTCATCAGCGAGTTTAACATTGTCCACAGAATGGATCATGCAGGCAACTCCCGGAAGATATTTTACCTTGTTTGCCTGAAGATGGCCTATCATGTGCCAGGAAAGAGGCTCAGTGATCTCAGCCGTCTTGTCCCTTATCTCCTGCACTTTATTTTCTCCAAACACTGTAATTCCGCATGCCATTGCCTCTCTTATATCACTCACAGGCTTTGTCTTGGATACAGCGATAAGTGTCACTTCACTTCTGTCTCTGCCGGCTTTTTTGCAGGCTTCACAGATGTTTTTTTCCACAAATTCAAGATTTTCTTTTATCATGTCTTATCTCCAATGCCGATTTAATCATCTATTATATAATATGCCGCTTGTGGCTTGATAAAACTCTTTAGAAATAATATCATATTATTGAGAAATGCGTCAAAATCGGGGGATAAAATGCAAATACGGGAAGTATCAAATGGTTCTGAGGTAAAAATCTACGCCTCAATCGGAGGTCACAACATTGTTCTCATGACTGAAGCCATTTTTGGCGTGGCTGCAGGTTTATTAGTTAAACCCATGGAATACTTCGGCAAATACATGCAGTTCCTCGAGCCCTCATCTGTTCAGATACGCAACAAGAGGGACGGTCGCGTCTACAAATTCATGTCCACCACAATCACCCCTGTTAAAACAAGATATGGCAATTTCCATCTCATAAGGAGTTCTTCTGAGCTTCAGCCTGAGAATACCAGAAAAGCCGAGCGTTTCAACATAGAAAAGCTGGGCGTATTTTCCATAAACGGAAACGCGCTTGCTCTCAAGAACTGTATAGTACATGACGTTTCTTTAAGGGGATTGTCCATAATTTTGGTAGATGACACCAAGGTGGTTCCCGGTGACAGACTTGATATTAGATTTAGATATGGCAATACTCTGCACAACTACGAAGTTTCAGCAATTGCTGTCAGGAACTTCTCTGTCAATGACAAGCCCGCTGTTGGCTGCAGTATCGCCAATATGAATGTAGATCTGGTTGCGCTTGTAACCAGTAAAAAAGCTGAGAAGAATGCCCTTCTTGCAGAAAGCGCTGAGACCAATCTCAATCCTGAGCTTACTCAAAATCAGCAGATTCAGCAGGTCGAGGAAGACCTTGCCAAGCAGATGGTTCCGGAGCGTTCCAAGACCCTGCGCCCTACTTCCTCAAATCCTTTTGATCCCAGCAGCCTCGAACACATCTCAAGAGAAGTATCAAGACCTAAGACAAAAGAAGACAGAATCTCCGAGCAGAACAAGGCTATCGAGAGACTTCTCAACCTGCGTGACGTGTGACATCCTGAGTTTAATTTCTAAAACATGCATTTACTTCAAGTTTCGTGAAAAAGTGATTCAAGACTATATAAAAGGATTGTAGAACCTGTTGCCATCCTTAAAAGTAAGAAACATGCTGAGCGCAAAAAATATGATTATGAATGCAATCACCAGATAATCAGCTGTTTCGAGTTTTCTTTTGCTATACCAGGTGCGCTTTGGATTCTTGCCAAAGCCCCTAAGTTCCATGGCATTTGACACCACTTCTATCCTGTCCATGGTGGAGAACAACAGCGGGAATATGATCGCGGAAACATTCTTTATTCTATCCACAAGCTTTCCCTTGGAACTCATCTCAATCCCACGCGCTTCCTGCGCGTTTTTTATCTTGCGAAATTCATCCTGTATGTCAGGAATATATCTCAGCGCTATTTCAAGTGAATAGGAAATCGTGTACGGAACTCCCACAGAGTTCATTGAAGCAGCAAGTTCACTCGGGTCTGTTGTCACAAGGAAAATAAACACCGAAGGTATAACGGTGAAGTACTTGATAAGCACGTTAAACTCATAAAAGAGCTGTTCTTTTGTGATATCGTAATTACCAAAAAGATGATAAATCTCCGTCCTGCTGCCGTAGATCTCGCATCCCTGATAAGGGGCAAAAAAGAAAATGGCAACGAGATTGATCACCATAAAAAACATTATGGCATAGAAAATACTGCTCACCTGTCTCCACCTTGTCCCAGAGATGGCGTAAACAACAAATCCATACACAAGCATGAAAAGAAGAATCCTGGTGTCAAAGGTGAGGGCACTGCACATGCACCAGGCGATCAAAAACACCAGCTTTGTAAAACCGCTTAATCTGTGGATAGGCGTATCTTTTGGCTCATAAGAGATCATTCTGCTCATTTTACGCCCTCCTTTCTGCGGCTTCTCTCATCCTCAATGAATCTTGATGCAAATTCATTTACATCTTTTATCCCGCATTTTATCGCAAGGTCATACAAAGAAGTCCTCTTAAGATAGGCTACATCGCATATCACATCGTTCGTAAGCACCTCTTCCGGAGCAGCGTCCATCAAAAGTTTACCATCAGCCAAAACCAAAGTTCTGTCCGTATACTCAAGCATAAGATGCATGTCATGAGTGATGATAAGAATAGTCATATCCAGTTTCTTCCTGATATCAAGAAGGAACTCCATAATCTCAGTATAATGCTGATAATCCTGTCCGGCTGTAGGCTCATCAAGGATCAGCATCAAAGGGTCCAAAACAAGGATTGAGGCTATTGAAACCCTCTTTTTCTGTCCAAAAGAAAGAGCTGATACAGGCCAGTTCCTATAAGGGTATAGCCCACAGATCGTAAGGATACGCTTAACCTTCTCCTCAACGATAACATCCGGAACCCCTCTTACCTTAAGGCCAAGTGCAACTTCATCATAAAGCATAGGCTTACTGATCATCTGATTAGGGCTCTGCATGCAAAATCCAATCTTATCGCCCCTCTGCTTTATGGACAGCTCGCTCATATCCTGTCCCTTAAGGGTGATGGCTCCTGATGTAGGCAGATAGAAACCGCTGATAAGGGAAGCAAGCGTGGATTTTCCCGCACCGTTTTTACCGACAAGAGCTACAATCTCACCTTTTTTGATGTCAAAAGAGACATTATCTACCACTGTTTTTCTGCCATCATAACTAAAGCTCAGATTCTTTACGCTAAGAAGCTCCCTGTCATAGACGTGATTTTTCTTTTCCCTTGCTGAAGTATACCAGCGCTGAACTCTGTCCTTGTAGGAACTTATATCCATAGTCTCGATATGCTGTGGATGGCTCTCCGGAGTGATATCGCAGCCAGCGTTTTTGAGCGCAGAAATATACAGCGGCTCTCTGATACCATTTTGTTTAAGAAGGTCAGTGCTTAAAAGCTCATCCGGTGTCATATCAACTATTATTCTGCCCTGATCCATTAGAATTACTCTGTCAACATCTCTAAACAGGACATCCTCAAGCCTGTGCTCGATAATGACAACAGTCATGTCCTCGCGCTTCATGATCTCATCAATAAGAGCGATAGTTCTTTTTCCTGTTGCAGGGTCAAGATTTGCCAGAGGCTCGTCAAAAAGAAGCACCTTAACATCGCAGACCATTACTCCGCCAAGAGAAACCCTCTGCTTCTGTCCGCCCGAAAGCTCTCCCGGCGCACTTTTAAGGAGGTTTGTAATATCCAGCTTATCCGCAACTTCTTTTACCCTTTCAAACATCTGTCCCTGAGGTACCATGTCATTTTCAAGGGCAAAAGCAATGTCCTCAGCAACTGTCAGCGCTATAAACTGTCCGTCAGTATCCTGAAGAACTGTTCCAACTTTTCTCGACATGCCAAAAACTCCGAGCTTTGCTGGTTCTTCACCACAAACTCGGAGAGTACCGCTCATATCCCCTCTGTAGGAGCAGGGGATTAGAGCATTAAGGCAATGTGCCAAAGTTGATTTTCCCGAACCGGACTGGCCGGCTATAAGTATCTTTTCGCCGGGATAGATTTTAAGATTGATGTCTTTTAAAGTAGGTTCCTGCTGAACCCTGTATTTAAAAGAGACATTATCAAATTCTATGATTGGCTCTTGCTTGTCCAATCTATTAGTCCTCCACCTTCAAATCAGATGACTTTCCAACAATCTTGGAATATGCAGAAAGAAGAAGTGTTCCAAGTATTCCGATAATGATAATGTTGCCAAGGAATGCAAATGCGCCCTGCATAAATACTTTGTTGGCAGGCTCTGCGTAAACAAGTATATCGAGAACCGGAGCAACTACTATCCAGGCAACTGCATTAGCTGCAACCTGGCAGATATTGAAGAGAGTAATAACCTTGGTGCTTGCAAACTTTCCTTCTGCAACAGCGAACTTTTTTGCAAAGAAGCCGATTGCTGCGCCAACTACAACCTCCGGGAATACCCAGCTCCACCATACTGAGCCATAGAAAAGCGCATCTCCGAGTGCATGTCCAAGAAATCCGATAACACCACCAACTATTGGACCAAATACAGCTGAAAAGAATGCAAGAACAGCCATACGAGGCTGAAGCGCAGTATTAGGAACAATAACAAGCGGAATCTGCACATTTGTCAAAACAACGAACAGCGCAGTTCCAATACCCATAGCAACAACTTCTTTGATTCCAAACCTTTTTTTCATACCCATACCCTCCATAGAAATCATTTTTCTGATCTTATATTGAGATATGGCGCATAAGTACACTTGTTCCTATGCGCCAGTCTTTTATGATTAATAGCGGATCTGCTTCTCTACCATGCGAACAAACTCTGTGTTGTTCCTTGTCTTGGAAAAGAGATTGATGCACTGATCAACTGCCTCATCAGCCTTCATGCCATTGAAGCCCTTTCTGAGGCTGTTAATAGCAACAAGCTCTTCCTTGGAAAGAAGAAGATCTTCTCTTCTGGTGCTGGACTTAGGAATATTGATAGCAGGGAAGATTCTCTTTTCCTGAAGCTTTCTGTCGAGAACCATTTCCATGTTACCTGTACCCTTGAATTCCTCATAGATAACATCATCCATCTTGGAACCTGTCTCAATAAGAGCAGTTGCAAGGATTGTAAGGCTTCCGCCCTCTCTCATGTTTCTGGCTGCACCGAAAAATCTCTTAGGCATGTGAAGAGCTGCAGGATCAAGACCACCTGAAAGTGTTCTTCCTGAAGGAGGAACTACGATGTTGTAGGCACGTGTAAGTCTTGTGATGGAATCGAGAAGGATTGTAACATCCTTGCCGTGCTCAACAAGTCTCTTAGCACGCTCCATAACCATTTCTGCTACTCTCTTATGGTGCTCAGGGAGCTCATCAAAGGTTGAATAGATAACCTCTGCGTTTGGTCCCTCAACCTCTTCCTTGATATCTGTTACTTCCTCAGGTCTCTCATCGATAAGAAGGATGATGAG
>JAEEGL010013274.1_pt1 | contig 21857 bp, 18 predicted proteins | sample 9134231 | NCBI WGS metagenome assembly JAEEGL01 (sample SAMN16246548, study PRJNA631951) | gut metagenome | biome: gut microbiome; feature: rumen; material: fiber-attached | host: Bos | place: Iran: Karaj | collected 2018-10 | reverse complement strand
GGTATCTCAGCAGTACAGACAGCAGAAGGTGCACTTAACGAAGTACACGACATGCTTCAGAGAATGAACGAACTGGCAACCAAGGCTGCAAACGGAACGATGTCATCATCAGACAGAAACGATGTCCACAACGAGCTCAAGCAGCTCTCCATCGAGATAGACAGAGTAGCAACAACCACAAAGTTCAACGAGACATACCTCCTTAACGGAACAGGAAAATCATCGGTTAACTCATGGAACGCAGCACTTTCCTTCTCACTTCAGGTTGGTGCGGACAACAAGACAGACAACAGGATATCCGTAGAGATCTTCTCGATCACAGCATCAGCAATCGGCGTAGGAGTTAAGGACAGTCTCACTGCAAAGGAGATCATAGAGGATTACCACTATGGCCTTAACGATGCAGGCTCCGTAATAAAGATCGGAACAGCAGTAGCAGATTCAAAACTGCTTGCAGGCGGAAAGTTCACAGTAGGCGCAGGATCCATCCTCCCCATAGGCGGAGCAGGTGCACCAGACGGCGGCTACATCTCGGTTAAGACAACATCCACCGCACGTGCCGCAATAGATAATATAGCAGCAGCCATCAAGCTTGTATCCGCAAGACGTTCAAAACTCGGTGCAGTTCAGAACAGACTTGAGCATACCATCAAGAACCTGGATAACATCGTAGAGAACACAACAGCTGCAGAAGCACAGATACGTGATACGGATATGGCAGCAGAAATGGTTAGATATTCCAATAACAACATCCTGTTGCAGGCAGGTCAGTCAATGCTGGCACAGGCAAATCAGTCAAATCAGGGTGTGCTCTCACTTCTCGGATAATTAGGATATTTAACCTGGAATACATAGACAGTACCATGATGAAGGGCCGGTTCGAAAGAACCGGCCCAAGTCGTGCCATCAGATGATAATAACCGTACTTTAGTGTATAATCTTGTTATTAAGCGATACAGAGAGAATGGGATAATCGGAGGAAACCAAATGTCTCAAAAGAAGATCAGCGTCATCATTCCCTGCTACAACGTGAGTATGTTCATCGACAGATGCATGGAGTCTCTGGAAAAGCAGACCATAGGCATTGATAATCTGGAGATCATACTTATAAATGACGCCTCAAAGGATGCCACCTTAGGCAAGATACTCCTTTGGGAAATGAAATACCCGGAAAGCATCATAGCCATCCCCCTGCAGGAAAATGTCAAGCAGGGTGCCGCCAGAAATATAGCAAGGGAATACTGTACGGCAGAATATATAGCATATCTCGACGCCGATGACTGGATCGTACCCAACGCATTTGAGAAGATATACAGAGTAGCAAAGCAGAACAACGCGGATCTGGTAAACTACCTCTCCAGGCAGGTCTATGTTGGACCCGATAAGGACGATCCCTCAACAAAGAGCGGGAAACCTGACAGGTTTGCGGAAATAAAGACCCCTAAAGAAAGGCTTGATTTCTTTATGAGCGACTGTCCCCTGCTCCGCGGATGCTGGGACAAGCTGTTCAGACGGGACTTTGTAGAGAAATACGATATGAAATTTGCCGAAGGCGTTTTTGATGAAGAGAGTCTGTTCACAACACCGGCCTATATGCATTTTCGCAGGATATACCTCCTTAATGAATACCTGCACAGATACTATCAGAATCCCATAAGCTCCACTTACAACCTAAGCCGTGACCTGGCAAGGAGAGATGACAATGCCATCACCTGGGAACAGACATATGAGGTAATGAAAGCAGACGGATCTCTGGAGGAGAATCATGAGCTGGCCGAGTGGTTCTTTGTGATCAATTACTTCATAAGATCAATGGTTTTTGCCACCGGCAGAGAGATACCGTATGACGTTGAGACTATAAACCGGATGCAGGATAATGTCCACAACTGGTTCCCGAACTATCGACAGAACAAAAGCCTTCAGGCGAGAAATGTATATAAAGGAGCTTTGGAGCTCATCGACGGTGAGGTAAACGAATCCAACCTGGACGATTATATGGCCCAATGGAAAAAGATAGTGGATGCGAACCCGCAGGGCATCTGAATACATGAAGAAGATCAGTATCATCATCCCCGTATATAATGCCGAAAAGTACATTAACCGGTGCATGCTCTCCCTTGTAAGGCAGAGCATCGGGATAGGCGATATCGAGATCCTGCTTGTCAACGATGCATCAACGGACAATTCGCTCCAGTACCTGAGGGCATGGGAAAAGGAATTCCCTGACAGCGTGGGTATCATAGAGCTTGAAAGCAACGTGATGCAGGGGGCAGCCAGGAATATCGCCATGCAATATGCCACCGGCGAATATGTGGCATACTTGGATTCGGATGACTACCTTGTGCCGGATGCCCTGAAGCTTATGTATGAAGCGGCAAAGCAGAACGATCCCGAGATAGTAGCCTATCTGTCCAAGGACGTTTCGGATGCCTGGATACAGATGCAGGGTGATGCCGTATTGCTGGATAATGATACGGAAAGCGGTATGGAGGATGAATACCTGATTGTCCGGGATATTGGACAGCGTGTACAGCTTCTCTTTGGAGGCATGTCACAGCGGGGCTGCTGGGATAAGCTGTACAGAAGAGATTTCATATTAAGGCACGACCTGAAATACGCCGAGGGAGTGTTTGATGAGGAAGCTCTTTTCACCATACCGGCTCTTATGCATGTGAAGAGATACTACCTCATGAACAGATACCTCCACAGGTATTACGATAACGCCGGAGGCACCACCGGCAGCTTTTCCAAAAAGACGGTCCATCTCCATGACAACGAGATCACCTGTCTCAGGATGCTGGACAAGCTGAAAAAGGACGGGATTCTGAAAAAGGAACCTGAGGTAACGGAGGCGGTATTTGTACATAATTACTTCAACAGATCCTTAACCTGTACCCATCCCAGAGGACTTTTATACAATGCCGAGGGCATAACCATGCTCCAGAAAACGGTGCATAAATGCTTCCCGGATTACGCAGATAACCCGATCCTCATGAACATGAGGAGCTTCCCCTACATGAGGAAGCTGCTGGAGATGAAGGTCGGGGAAAAAGATGTGGCAAAGTTTTATGATATAGTAACAAAGTGGGAGGCCATCGTAGGTAACGAGGCCTGAAATGCCTTTGCACAGGGCATCACAGGATCGTATATGGATCCTGCATGACATGGGAATAAAGACTTTCATAAGAACCATCATAGAGACTGTCATAAGGACCTGCACGGATAAGTGCATCTGCATGGCGTTACACAGCACATAAACGGGGGATACAAATGGAACAGGCAAGAAATTACGAGGACGTTGATTCCTGGAAGACCATCATACTGCTTTACAACTCGGCACTTAAAGAGATAGGCACCAAGCTTGAGATACTGAATGACGAATTTCAGCACGTGCATCAGTATAATCCCATAGAGCATATCAAATCCAGGATCAAAACACCCGAGAGCATCGTGAAAAAGCTTAAAAGGAGAGGCTATGAGGTTACCATCAACAACATGGTCCAGCATGTAAACGACATAGCCGGAGTAAGGATAATATGCTCTTTCACATCGGATATCTACAGGATAGCGGATATGATGGCGAGACAGAACGATATAAAGGTCTTATCCATCAAGGACTATATCAAAAACCCGAAGGAGTCGGGATATAAGAGCTTTCACATGATCGTCTCCGTGCCGATCTTCCTGTCCTACGGAAACGTGGAAACAAAGGTTGAGATCCAGATCCGTACGGTTGCCATGGATTTCTGGGCTTCCCTGGAGCACAAGATCAATTACAAATACGACGGTACGGTTCCCGAGCATATCAAGAGGGAGCTATACGAATGTGCAGAGATGGTATCCGATCTGGACGCCAAGATGATGGGACTGAACGAGGAGATAAAGGGATCCAATGCAAGTCCCCTCACGGAAACGGACGACACATTGGTGCTCTTTACCACGGAGAAGTCATGAGGATCTGGTTCAGGCAGTTTCTTGAAAACCGTATGGTTAAAGACACCACGATAGACAACTATGAGGCCGACACCAGGACCCACAAAGTGCTGGCGTCACTTGAAAAGGCATGTGCCGAGTTTGATATCGCTGTACCGGTATGGCTGGAAACAAACATAACTGATTTCAAACGAAACGCAAAATGCAGATTTTATCAGGACAGCTTCATCGAGGACATCCCCTTTGATTATCTGGAGATGCAGGTGATAGAAGAGGACTGGTGACAAACAGTGAGCCGGAACAGAGAATCGAAACAAGAGATAGAAACATGGTGTAAACAGGGAATCAAAACAGGAAACAGAAACATGGTGTAAAGAGGGAATAAAAACAAGGGATCGAAACCGGGTGTAAAACAGGGGATAAAATGAGGAGTGCCCCGACAACTGTCTCCAGCAGCCGGGGCTATTATGAAAAAAATCTGTTAAACTCATCTCTTGCATACAATATTAGAACTAAAATATGAACAAATTGTGACATTGCCGTTAATATTAGGTAAATATACACAAAAAATATCAAAATTCGCCGAAAATCTAGTACAATTTTTACAATGGTCATCTTTGTTGTAAAACCCTGTTACTGATGATAAAATATGTTGGATGTACCGTAAAGGCAGACTACGGATAATCTGAGACGGAGGCTCATTTTTATGGATAATTTCATGGACAGACTTGTTGAGAGGATGAACGACCGGGGACACGGTCCCGATAGTGACATGCCGGGATCCGACAACAGGTTTTCGGGTTCTGATAACAGGTACTCCGGTGGAGACCGTATGGATTATTCCGGTCAGGATGATTCCTACGGCTATGGGAGGAGCCAGAGGCAGTCGGCACCCTCTATAGGACGCAGGGATCTGGACGAACTGGGCAGAGCCATAATATCCGCACAGAAGCAGATGGCCGATAATCAGAGCGGTCAACTCTCAGACAACGCCAGGATGATCGATGCCATGAGGGGAGCACTTCTCGATCAGGCAAAGGGTCTGGACGAGGGCTTCAAGGAGCAGAATGAGAAGATAGATGCCAGCGCCGAAAAGATCCTCAAGGCTATTCAGGAAGGGAAGCCGGCGGGAGGCAGAGCTTCATCGGGTGATGATGTCAGCAGGGAATATCTGGCGCAGATACTGGATAACAGCTCCGCATCCATAACAGACCGCACATCCGAAGCCATACATAAAGAGGATGTCAAGTTAGATAAGAACATCCAGGCCTTCATAGATGAGAATACAAGCAAGATAACCGGAGCCGTAACAGAGGGCAGCAAGAAGACCACGGACAGCATCGCATCGAGTCTGGCACCCCTGTCACAGCTTGAAAGGATAAATGAACTGGAAGCCTCCCTTGCGGAGACAAAGGAAGAGATACTTAACCGTACATCCGGACTGAAATCCAAGATAACGGTAACTCTTCTGTTGACTGTTGTTAATTTTATAGGTATAGCCGTACTGGTTGCTATAGCCTTCGGATTTTTATAAAAGAACAGATAAAATGTCACCAAAGAACGGATTGGATCATTACATCGTTAACGGGGGCAAGCCCCTTATGGGGGAAGTGAGCATAGGAGGAGCGAAGAACGCTGCTCTTGCCATTTTAGCTGCCTCGATAATGACGGACGAGACCGTCACCATAGAGAACGTTCCTGATGTGCGCGATACTAACGCCATGATGGAGGCTATGGAGGGCATCGGTGTCCGTATCAAGAGACTTGACCGTCATACCATCGAGATTAATGGATCCCAGGTAGAAAACGTAAATATAGACACAGAGAACATCAGGAAGATAAGAGCGTCATATTACCTTCTTGGTGCCCTGCTGGGTAAATACAGACACGCGGAGGTCCCCCTACCCGGCGGATGTGATATCGGAAGCCGCCCTATCGACCAGCATGTCAAGGGCTTCAAGGCACTCGGTGCAAAGGTCAGCATCAAGGGAGGTGTCATGAAGGCTACTGCCGAGCAGCTGCTGTCGGCACACATCTACATGGATGTTGTCACAGTGGGAGCCACCATCAATGTCATGATGGCATCCGTCATGGCAGAGGGCAAGACCATCATAGAGAATGCGGCCAAGGAGCCACACGTGGTCGATGTAGCCAACTTCCTCAACAGCATGGGAGCCAATATCAAGGGTGCCGGTACAGACATCATAAGGATAAAGGGAGTGGACAGGCTCCACTCATGTACATACAGCGTCATACCCGATCAGATAGAAGCCGGAACCTTCATGTATGCCGCCGCCATAACAGGAGGCAACATACTCATCAAAAACGTTATTCCCAAGCATTTGGAGTCCATATCGGCAAAGCTTGAGGAAATGGGCTGTCACATAGAGGAATTTGATGACGCGGTGAAGGTATCATCCTTCGGCAAGCTTCAGTCTACCAATATCAAGACTCTGCCCTATCCCGGATATCCCACCGATATGCAGCCGCAGGCAGGAGTAGCCCTGGCGTTGGCTGAGGGAGTGAGCACCATCACTGAAAGCATATTTGAGAACAGGTTCAAATATGTGGATGAGCTTATCAGGATGGGTGCCGATATCAGAGTCGAGGGGAATACAGCCATCATAGAAGGTACTGACGGATTTTCCGGAGCACATATACAGGCACCGGACCTCAGAGCCGGAGCGGCTCTGGTGCTGGCGGCCCTGGCTGCGGACGGTACCACCTACATAGACGATATACACTTCATAGAGCGTGGGTATGAGGACTTTGACAAGAAGATCCGCGACCTGGGCGGTGATATAAAAAAGACGGCAGACATAAAGACCGCCGTCAAAAAAGCAAAATACAAACTCATATCATAAACATGCATTGAAGGACCGGGCACCATACCCGGCAGATATCTTTGATCTTACAGGATCGCTTCCACGTATAATCCGTGCTCGTGTGACAGATCGATATAATGACTGCCGCAGTGCACCATAGGATGGGAGAGATCCATTTTATTTATCAGAACTATATCTCCCACAAGTCCGTTGGATAGAAGCACACGATTATTCACATAGCTGTTCACTACATATTCCAGAAAGGTGAGGATGTATTCGGAATCGTATTTCTGGAGTCCCTCACTCTCAAATATGGATATGACCTTGAAGGGACATAAAGGACCGCGGTAAACCCTGGCCGAAGTCATGGCATCGTACACATCCGCTATGGATACTATCTTCGCATAGGTATCGATCCTGTCCGAGGTGAGGCCCAGAGGATATCCCGAACCATCGCACCTCTCGTGATGCATGAGTGCCGCGTTCTTTATATGATCATCGATATTCAGATCCTTAAGGAGATTATAACCCTCCACCGTATGGGTCTTGATTATCTGATACTCATCCTCGGTAAGCTTGGCAGGCTTGTCAAGTATACTGGAAGGGATCTTAAGCTTTCCTATGTCATGAAGCAGCCCCGCAACCGTTATGGCATCCACATCCCTGTCGGGGAAACCAAGCCAGGTGGCAAATACGTGGCATATCAATGCAACATTCAGGCAGTGGGTATATGTGGGATCATCATATGAACGCATATTGTGGAGCATATCAAAGATATGCAGACCCGAAGGAGCCTTTGAGATGAGACTGTTTGTATTATCCAGAAGAGCATCCGTATCCACGCTGTTTCCCGGGGATACTGTCAGTATGTCATTCACCTGACCCCTGAAATCATCCACGGAATTCTCAAATGACTGTTTGAATTCCTTAAACTCCGGTGAGGCCTTGATCCTCTGGCTGTAGGACATCTCCTCGGGAGGAACATCCTCGGCGGATTCGGAAACAGGGGCGCTGTCACCCTTGATCCTTATGGATAGGATGGAATAAAACTCAAGCTTTGTTATGGCCTTGTCCGTAAGCTCCGTATCCTTGAGGAGAACCAGCTGATTATTGTACGTATAAACGTCCTCGGCAACTACCATGCCGGGGACAAGTTTTTGGGTCAGTATTCTTGGCATCCAAAATCTCCGTAAAACAAAAACGAGTCAATGACTCCACAACATATAGTATAAAAAATAACGGATACTGTCAAACATATGAGTGCGATGCAAAAGATATCAAACAAAATTCGTAAAAAAAGATATGGTTGCATAAATATCGTATGTGTTATATCATCTCCTTGTTGAACAAATCAAAACTTCATATTTGACGTTCTCTTATTCAGAGTGGTGGAGATGCAAAGGATCTGTGAAGCCACGGCAACCCCTGATATATCATCAGAAGGTGCCAACCTTGAGCGAGTGATCGAACAATGAGAGGATTTGATTGAACATCGAGTCCGCCTCAGGCGGGCTTTTTTCATGCAGACAGCAGACAGCTGATCACAAAGAGGAAAGGAAGGTAAGGAAATGGAAAAAAGACTATTCACATCAGAATCGGTTACAGAAGGACATCCCGACAAAATATGCGATGCCATCTCGGATGCCATACTTGATGAGTGCATGAGACAGGATCCCATGAGCAGAGTTGCCTGCGAGACAGCTACCTGTACAGGATTCGTCCTTGTCACCGGAGAGATAACCACCAGCGCATACGTAGATATCCAGAAGGTTGTCCGTGACACCGTAAAGGAGATCGGATATACGAAGTCGGAGCATGGCTTTGACGGAAATACATGCGCAGTGCTTTCTGCCATAGACGAGCAGTCGGCGGATATCGCAATGGGCGTCGACAAGGCCTTAGAAGCAAGAGAGAACAATATGTCCGATGCCGAGATCGAGGCTATAGGTGCCGGTGATCAGGGAATGATGTTCGGATATGCTACCAACGAAACTCCGGAGCTTATGCCTTATCCCATAGAGCTTGCTCATAAGCTTTGCCTGCAGCTGACCAAGGTGCGCAAGGACGGAACTCTTAAGTATCTGCGCCCGGACGGCAAGAGTCAGGTATCGGTTGAGTATGACGAGAACGGCAAGCCCTCACGTCTTGAGGCTGTAGTCATCTCGACTCAGCATGACGAGGATGTGACCCAGGAGCAGATACACAAGGATATCAGGAAATATGTGATAGACGAGATATGCCCGGCCGGCATGATCGATGACAAGACGAAGATATTCATCAATCCTACCGGAAGGTTTGTCATAGGCGGACCTCACGGAGATGCAGGTCTCACAGGCAGAAAGATAATAGTGGATACCTACGGCGGATATGCACGTCACGGCGGCGGAGCATTCTCCGGCAAGGACTGCACCAAGGTGGACAGATCCGGAGCCTATGCCGCAAGGTATGTGGCAAAGAACATCGTTGCAGCAGGACTTGCCGACAAGTGCGAGATACAGCTTTCATACGCCATCGGAGTGGCTCAGCCCACATCTGTAAGCGTGGACACCAAGGGCACCGGTAAGATCTCAGATGAAAAACTGGTAGAGATAGTCCGTGAGAACTTCGACTTAAGACCTGCAGGCATCATCAAGATGCTGGATCTGAGACGTCCCATCTACAGAGCAACAGCGGCATACGGACATTTCGGACGTACCGACGTTGATCTCCCCTGGGAGAAGACTGACAAGGCAGAGGCACTTAAGAAATATCTCTAAACCTCGGCTACATTATCATCACCGAATCTTTCCTTCAGGGCTTCAGATACATCTGAGGCCCTGACTTTTATATTCAGCTTCTTATACTGCTTTACCGAACGCAGATAAACAAAGACCTGATCCGGCCCTTCGTCGGCATTGTTCAGTATGCTCATGAGCTCCTTATTGCTGTTTTCATAAGCATCCAGATCATCGAAACGTATATAGAGCTTAACGGGCAGTTCATCAAAGCCTGTAAGGGACCTGGCGATGAGTCCCGCATTCTTCTCATCCTCAAATCTCACCTTGCCTGTGATGAATACCTTATTATCCATCTCCAGCAGGTGATTGTATTCCTGATATACATTGGGCCATATCACAACCTCCACGGAGCCCACCAGATCCTCCAGAGTGATAACAGCCATTGTGTCGCCCTTTTTGGTCTGACGTATCACTATATCAGAGATCAGGCCGCCTATGGTCTTTGTCGAGCCCTCTGTAAGATTTGCTATATTGCCGTTCTCGTCCATGGCGAAATCGGACGTCTTCGCGGTGATATTCTTTTCCCAGACTCTCTCACAGGCATACATGGGATGTCCGGAAACGTACACACCCAGGACCTCCTTTTCAAAAGAAAGCTTGACCTCATCCGGATAATCCTCGATCTCGGGAAGTTTGTATCCGATAGGCGATCCTGACCCCTCGTCCTCCATCAGATCGAACAGTGACATCTGACCCGCGATCCCGTTCTTTCTCTCGGCAGCAGCCTCGTCTGCAAGGGTGGGAGCGATTATCAGCTTCTGTCTCCTGTTGCCGGGGAGGGAATCAAGAGCTCCCGCCTTTATGAGATTTTCGATGGCACGCTTGTTGATGCTGCTGGAGGTGCGGTCTATGAAATCCTTGATATCCCTGTATCTGCCGCCTGACTCTCTGGCCTTTACGATGGCTTCGATCACCGGCCACCCGAGACTCTTGATGGCGGAGAGACCGTATCTTATGGATCTGTCCCCTGCGGCCGTGAACCTGCCGTAGCCCTCATTCACATCGGGAGGCAGTATGGTGATGCCCATGTTACGGCATACCAGGATATACTCCGCCACCTTGCCGGAATTATCTATGAAGCTTGTCATGGTAGCAGCCATGAACTCCACGGGATAATAGTATTTCAGATAAGCAGTCTGCATGGTGATCACTGCATAGCAGGCAGCATGACTCTTGTTGAAAGCGTACTTTGCAAAGTCATTCATGGAATCGTATATGCTGTTAGCGGCGCCTTCGCTGATGCCGTTGGCCACGCATCCGGCGATATGCTGGGATCTGTCTCCGTAAATAAAGGATTGGCGGTTGCCGTCTATGACCTTCTGCTTTTTCTTACTCATGGCACGGCGTATATTGTCAGCCTGCCCAAGGGAATAACCACCCAGATTGCGGAAGATCTGCATGACCTGTTCCTGGTATACGATACATCCGTAAGTGGACGAGAGTATGGGTACCAGTTCATCCGTATCATACTCTATATGCTCCGGATCGCTCTTGCCTGCTATGTATTTGGGAATAAAATCCATGGGCCCCGGCCTGTACAGCGCGATGCCTGCGATGATATCCTCCAAAGACCTGGGCTTAAGACGCTTCATAAAGACCTGCATACCCCCGGACTCAAGCTGGAAGATACCCTCAGTGGAACCTGTGGATATGTAATCAAGCACCTTGGGATCGTCCATGTCTATCTCGGCAGGATCAAGCTCCAGCCCGGGATTTCTAAGCATGGCATCCCTTACGGAATCCTGTATGACAGTCAGGGTGCGAAGCCCAAGGAAGTCCATCTTCAGAAGGCCCAGCTCCTCCAAAGTGGTCATGGTGAACTGAGTTGTTATCTCTCCGCCTCCCTGCCTTGACAGAGGGACGTAATTATCCACGGCCTCAGGAGTGATCAGGATACCCGCAGCATGCATGCCGGTATGCCTCGGAAGCCCTTCCAGCTTCATACAGGTATCAAAGATCTCGGTAACCTCGGAGTCTGTTTCGTAGAGATTCTTAAGGTCATTATTCTCCTCAAGAGCCTTGGAGATCGTGATCCCCAGCTCATTGGGTATCATCTTTGCCAGCTGGTCTCCTCTGGAATAAGGAAGGTCCATGACCCTGCAGACATCCCTTATGACGCCCTTGGCCTGCAAAGTACCGAAGGTGACGATCTGTACGCATCGTTCGCGTCCGTATTTATTCACCACATAATCGATGACCTCCTGACGTCCCTCGGGCGCGAAGTCCACATCGATATCAGGCATGGACACACGTTCCGGATTCAGGAACCTCTCAAAGAGCAATCCGTATCTCACCGGATCTATATCCGTGATCTTTAGGCAGTATGAGAGGACTGCACCTGCCGCACTGCCTCGGCCGGGACCGACGGGTATGTCATGGGACTTCGCGTAATTGATATAATCCCAGACGATAAGGAAATAATCCACAAAGCCCATATTGCGTATCACAGACAGCTCAAACTCCAGGCGTTCCTTCAGGGTGCCGTCATCTTTGGGGTAACGCTCCGCAAGGCCCGTAAAAGCCAGATGATTCAGATAATCCCATGAGGAATCAAAGCCGTCGGGGATCTCATAATGAGGCAGCTTGGTATTGTGAAATTCGATGCTCACATTACATCTGTCGGCGATCTTCTGTGTGTTCTCCAAAGCCTCAGGGACGTGAGAGAAGAGAGAGAGCATTTCCTCCTCGCTCTTGACGTAATACTGTCCGCCTATATAGCGCATGCGGTCCTCATCGGCAAGCTTTCTGCCTGTCTGCAGACATAGCAGTACATCGTGAGGCTTGGCATCCTCGGGATAGGTGTAGTGGCAGTCATTCGTGACTATCAGGGGGATATCCAGTTTATGGGACAGCTGTATGAGACTCTGATTCACCAGGGTCTGTGCTCCGTCCATATGATCCTGAAGCTCAAGGAAATAATTACCTCTGCCGAAGATGTCGGCATACTCCAGTATGGCCTTCTCAGCCTCCGAGGTCATGGAGCGGGCAAGATATGATGCCACCTCTCCGGCCAGACAGGCCGAAGAGCAGATGATGCCCTCGTGATATTTCCGCAGGACCTCCTTATCCACTCTGGGCTTATAATAATAGCCCTCGGTGAAGCCTATGGATACGATCTTCATAAGGTTATCGTAGCCCTTATTATTCTCAGCCAGAAGGATCAGATGATGATAACGGTCATCTCCGTGGGATATCTCCTTGTCGAACCTGGAGCCCGGAGCCACGTAAACCTCGCAGCCTATGACAGGTTTTATTCCCTGATCAAGGCACTCCTTGTAGAAATCTATGACGCCGTACATGACACCGTGATCCGTTATGGCAGCGGCATTCATGCCCAGCTCTTTCACACGGCGGACGTAATCCTTTATCCTGTTGGAACCGTCCAGCAGGCTGTATTCCGTATGAGTATGCAGGTGCACAAAAGCCATATATCTGTCCTCCGGATGAGAGATGGAAATTCTTCGGGATGTCATCCATTATAACATGATTCGGACCACAGAGAATTCAACTTATGGTATACTTATTTGTCGTAGCGTGCGTGGCAAGGCGGTTGATATGCCAACACCCTTGCCGGCAAATGCAAAATAACATACTGAAGCGACGAGCGAAAACAACCGGCCTGAGGGGTTGCGATATCAGTCCGGACATCAAACAAAACAACAGGAGGCGCACATGTATATCGATAACAGGATCCGCATGGGAATGAAGGAAAACGGAGAGAATGTTTATCTCAATCCGAAGATGGGCTGCAGACACGGACTTATAGCAGGTGCCACGGGATCGGGCAAGACCATAACTCTTAAGGTGATGGCGGAATCATTCTCGGATATGGGAGTTCCGGTATTCCTTGCCGATGTGAAGGGGGATCTGGCCGGCATGTGCATGAGCGGCAACGATACCGAGGATATGCAAAGAAGGATACAGAAGTTCGGCCTTTCGGATGCAGGCTTTGAGTATAAAGGATATCCCACGGTATTCTGGGACATATACGGCAAAAAGGGTATACCCTTGAGGACCTCCGTATCGGAGATGGGCCCTACCCTTTTGTCCGTAGTGCTGGGACTGAATGATCTCCAGAGCGCTCTCCTTGCCATAGCATTTAAGATAGCCGACGATCAGGGACAGCTCCTTATAGACACCAAGGATCTCAAGGCCTGGCTTAATTACATGTCCGAGAATAATAAAGACCTGGAAGCGGATTACGGTAAGATCTCTCCGCAGTCCATAGCTGCCATAATAAGACAGGTAGTGGCCCTTGAGATGAAGGGAGCAGAGGATTTCTTCACGGAGCCTGCCATAAACATAAGAGATTTCTTCGCTGTGGGACCTGAGGGCAGAGGAGTCATCAATATCCTTGATTCCTCATCACTGATCAACGATCCCACCCTTTATTCCATGTTCATGCTGTATCTTCTGGCAGAGCTTTTCGAGACACTGCCCGAGGCCGGAGACCTGGACAAGCCCAAGCTTGTATTCTTCTTTGATGAGGCGCATCTCCTGTTCTCGGGTGCCACCAAGGAGCTTATGACCAAGGTCGAGCAGGTAGTTAAGCTCATAAGATCAAAGGGCGTGGGAGTTTATTTTGCAACTCAGAATCCCTCTGATATCCCGGACGGCGTCATGAGCCAGCTGGGCAATAAGGTGGAGCATGCTCTGCATGCATATACTCCTGCGGAGCAGAAGAAGGTAAAGGCAGCGGCAGAGGGCTTAAGGGAAAATCCGGAGTTCGATACATACGAGACATTGCTGGCTCTTGGTACAGGAGAAGCTGTTGTATCCTTCCTGCAGGATGACGGAGTACCGGGCGTCGCACAGAAGGTATCCATACTTCCGCCCCAGAGCCGTATGGGTATGATCGATGATGCTACAAGAGACAGCGAGATAAAAGGATCCCTGCTCTTTACAAAGTATGAACAGCCCTATGATCCTGATTCCGCATACGAATTCCTCCAGAGGAGAGGGCTTGAGGAGGAGGCTCGTAAGGAAAAGGAAGCGATGGAGGCAGCGGAAGCCAAGGAAAGAAAGGCAGCGGAAGCCGCAGAAGCAAAGCAGCGGGCCAAAGAAGAGGAGCAGGAGAGAAGAGAGGCCGAGAGGGAGGCGAAGGCAGCAGGCAATGCGAGAAAGAGAGCTGCCAAATCCGTAGGCAGTTCAGTGGCCGGAACCGTAGGCAGAGAAGTGGGCAAGACAGTAGGCGGCTCCTTCGGCAAATTCGGTAAGACTCTGGGAGGGAACCTGGGTGCCAGCCTTGGCCGTGGACTCCTCAGTACCCTGTTTAAATGCTGACGTTTTAGTGCTTGACATGAGAATTGAATAGCGTTATCATACCCATTGTAGTTAGCACTCAAAGATAATGAGTGCTAACAAGAAGAAAAAACAATATGATCCAATATATTTATCAAGGAGGCAATCATTATGAAATTAAAGCCATTAGGTGATCGTGTAGTACTGAGACCTGTAGAGGCTGAGGAGACCACAGCTTCAGGCATTGTTATTCCCGGTAAGGAAAAGGAAAAGCCCCAGCAGGGAGAGATACTTGAGGTGGGCCCCGGCGGCATGGTTGACGGCAAGGAAGTCAAGATGACCGTAAAGAAGGGACAGAAGGTCATCTACAGCAAGTATGCCGGCACAGAGGTAGAGCTTGAGAAGGACGATAAGGTCATCATCGTCCGTCAGAATGATATCTTGGCAGTAATTGATTGATCAATAATTCAGGAAAAGAGGTAGATTGAAATGGCAAAAGAGATCAAATACGGCGCAGAGGCTCGCGCAGCCCTGGCCAGCGGCGTAGACCAGTTAGCGGATACCGTCAGAGTCACATTGGGACCCAAGGGCAGGAACGTAGTACTTGATAAGAGCTACGGCACACCCACCATCACAAACGACGGCGTTACCATAGCAAAGGAGATCGAGCTGGATGATCCCTTCGAGAACATGGGAGCACAGCTTGTTAAGGAAGTTGCCACAAAGACAAACGACGTAGCAGGTGACGGAACCACAACGGCAACGGTACTTGCACAGGCAATGATCCATGAGGGCATGAAGAACCTGGAGGCAGGTGCAAATCCCATCATCTTAAGAAACGGTATGAAGAAGGCTACGGATGCAGCAGTAGCAGCTATCAAGAAGATGTCATCCAAGGTTTCATCCAAGGATCATATCGCAAAGGTTGCAGCCATATCCGCAGGCAATGATGAAGTTGGACAGATGGTAGCCGATGCCATGGACAAGGTTTCCAAGGACGGTGTCATCACCATCGAAGAGTCCAAGACCATGCAGACAGAGCTGGATGTGGTTGAAGGTATGGAGTTTGACCGCGGCTATGTATCAGCATATATGTGCACAGACATGGATAAGATGGAGGCAAATCTTGAGAATCCTTACATCCTCATCCATGATAAGAAGATCTCAAACGTACAGGATATACTTCCCCTTCTTGAACAGATCGTTAAGATGGGCGAGTCCTTACTGATAATCGCTGAGGATGTGGACGGAGAAGCTCTTACAACTCTCATCGTCAACAAGCTCCGCGGAACCTTCAACGTAGTTGCAGTTAAGGCTCCCGGCTATGGCGACAGGAGAAAGGATATGCTTCAGGATATAGCGATCCTTACGGGCGGACAGGTAGTATCCTCAGAGCTTGGCCTTGAGTTAAAGGATGTAACCCTTGACATGCTCGGCCGTGCAAAGAGCGTAAAGGTTAAGAAGGAGTCCACAGTTATCGTGGACGGCGCAGGCAAGAAGAAGGACATTGATGCAAGGACAAACCAGATCAAGGCTCAGCTTGAGACCACCACATCTTCCTTCGATAAGGAAAAGCTTCAGGAGAGGCTTGCAAAGCTTGCAGGCGGAGTAGCAGTCATCCGTGTAGGTGCAGCTACAGAGACAGAGATGAAGGAAGCAAAGTACAGGATGGAGGATGCTCTTGCAGCTACAAAGGCAGCCGTAGAAGAGGGCATAATCGCCGGCGGCGGAAGCGCATACATCCATGCACAGAAGGAAGTAAAGAAGGTCGCAGACGGCCTCGAGGGCGATGAGAAGACCGGAGCAAACGCAGTACTTAAGGCTCTTGAAGCTCCGCTTTATCATATAGCTGAGAATGCAGGTCTTGAGGGATCCGTGATCGTTAATAAGGTTAAGGAATCCAAGGCAGGCATAGGCTTCAATGCTCTTTCCGGAAACTATGTTGATATGGTCAAGGACGGTATCCTGGATCCTGCAAAGGTTACCCGTACAGCTCTGCAGAATGCTACATCAGTAGCATCCACATTCCTTACAACAGAGTCAGTGGTAGCTACCAAGAAAGAGCCCCCCGCACCCATGCCCGCAGGCGGAGCAGGAATGGGCCCCGGCATGATGTGATGACCAGTAACGAACAATAAAGGCATTAATACACAAGAGCTCCCGTTTGGATACGGGGGCTCTTGTAATTTAGGGTACTTTAATGGCATAATATAGAACAAGCGACGCAAAGAGGCGTTGGGAGGAGGGAACATATGGTATTAGAGGCAGAAGTCATGCAAGAGAAGCGTAAGATAGGCAGAGTAGAGTTTAAGGCTCCCAGTGTGGTTGTAATATGCGCTACAGGAGAGACACTTTATGTGGAGGTCGAGGATGCTTCTCCCAAAGGCATGGGACTTCATATGAAGGATGACAGACCCGATATCATGGGCGAGGACATCATCATCGTGGCGGATACCGTTATCATGTATGCGACAGTGGCCAGGATGGCAAAGAGAGAGGACGGTACATATACGGTAGGTATCCATGGCAAGAAGTTCACCAAGGAAGTACTGGAGTATCTGTTCAAGCATATCGGAAATCCGGAAGATGTGTGACGGGAGACAGAGAGATGCCAAAGACCAAGACTATTAAAAAGATCGCAGTTCTCACATCCGGTGGTGATTCGCCGGGCATGAACGCTGCCATAAGAGCGGTAACGAGAAAGGCCATCGTCAACGGTATGGAGGTGGTAGGTGTCCAAAAGGGATACCAGGGACTTCTGGAGGAGGAGTTCATCGACTTTTCCATGAGATCCGTGTCCGATACCATCCAAAGAGGCGGGACCATCTTAAGGACTGCCCGCTCCGAGGAGTTCAAGTCCGATGAGGGCAAGAAAAAAGCAGCGGAGATATGCCGCGAGTACAAGATAGATGCTGTGGTCGTCATCGGCGGAGACGGTTCATACAAGGGGGCCCTGGGCTTGTCGCATGAGGGCATCGCCGTTATGGGACTGCCGGGCACCATCGATCTGGATATAGCCTGTACCGATTACACCATAGGCTTTGATACAGCGGTTAATACCGCCCTGGAAGCCATAGACAAGATAAGAGACACATCCACATCCCATGAGAGATGCTCGATCGTAGAAGTCATGGGAAGGAATGCGGGATATATAGCTTTATGGTGCGGCGTTGCATCAGGCGCTGAGGACATACTGATACCCGAGAAGTACACCTATGACGAGCAGGATATAATCAACCACATAATCGAAAGCCGTAAGATAGGTAAGACCCATCATCTCATAATAAATGCCGAGGGGATAGGACATTCCACCTCCATGGCAAGGCGTATAGAGGCTGCCACCGGTATGGAGACCAGAGCTACCATCCTTGGCTACATGCAAAGAGGCGGCTCTCCCACCTGTAAGGACAGATATTATGCATCCATCATGGGAGCCATGGCATCGGATCTCCTCTATGAGGGCAAGATAAACAGGGTCATCGGCTACAGGAACGGAGAATTCACAGACTTCGACATAGACGAGGCGTTGTCCATGACCAAGAGCATATCAGAGTATCAATATGATATTGCGAGGGCGCTGACACACTGATGGGCGATACAGTCGCAAATAAAAAGATAAAAGAGGTCCGGGCTTTATGCGAGCGGTCATCCGCAAGGCGTAAGACCGGACTCTTTGTGGTAGAAGGGGAAAGGATCTTTCGGGAGATACCCAAAGATCGCATAGAGACTGTATATATTTCAGAGGATTATCACAGGGATCACCCCAAGGTCAAGGCAGATCATATTCTTGATAACGATCAGTTCAGAAAGCTGTCCGACACCAGAAATCCTCAGGGCATCCTGGCTGTGGTGAGGCAGAAGAGATATGACCTTAACGACATACTGGGAGGAGACCTGTATCTGATACTTGAGACCATACAGGATCCCGGGAACCTGGGCACCATGATCCGCACGGCAGAGGCAGCAGGAGCCTCGGGAGTTATCATGAACAGGGAATGCGCGGACATTTATTCCCCAAAGGTGGCCCGTTCCACCATGGGGGCCATATTCAGGGTACCCTATATGTATACGGATGATCTTTCGTCGGCTGCAGCCTTGATGAAGGAGGAAGGTATCACCGTATATGCAGCCCATCTTGAGGGCAGGGACATAACAGGTAAGAAACCCGCTGCGAGGCGGGGATATATGATAGGTAACGAAGGCAGCGGCCTGTCAGATGATCTGGCAGCTCTTGCCAACGAAAGGATAAGGATTCCCATGGATGACAGGGCCGAGTCGTTAAATGCGGCGGTTTCGGCAGCCATACTCATGTACTGGGGAAGGATATGATCAGTGGAAAGGAGACAGATATGACCATCGGATTTATCGGACTGGGAAACATGGCAAAGGCAATGATAGGAGGCATACTTGGCGAGCATATCGTATCAGAGGGCTCCATACTTGGATATGACAGCCTCCCCCTGGCGCGCAATCAGGCGGCGGAGACCTACGGTATCGGCATCGGCAGCAATAACATAGATATAGCCCATAAGTCGGACGTCCTGATCCTTGCAGTAAAGCCTCAGGTCATAGAAGAAGTCATAAAAGAGATAGCAGAGCATGTAGGCGAAGAAAAGCTGGTGATATCCATAGCACCCGGCAAGTCACTTGAGCTGCTTCAGGAGAGGTTTAAGACAGGCAGCGGCAGAAAGGTGCGGATCGTCAGATGCATGCCCAACACACCGGCCCTTGTAGGGGAAGGTATGACAGGCTACTGTGTGAATGAATACGTGACCGACGAGGACAAGTCAACAGCCGTATCCATCCTCTCTTCCTTCGGTGAGGCTGAGGAAGTTCCGGAGAAGCTCATACCTGCAGTCACCTCCGTATCCGGGTCCTCCCCTGCATATGTGTTCATATTAATAGAAGCAATGGCAGATCAGGCCGTGGCTGACGGGATGAACAGGGTACAGGCGTACAAGTTCGCAGCCCAGGCAGTGCTGGGTTCGGCCAAAATGGTGCTGGAGACAGGTAAGCATCCCGGAGAATTAAAGGATATGGTATGTTCTCCGGCGGGAACCACCATAGAAGCCGTAAAGATCCTCGAAAGAGAGGGCTTCAGGGCTGCCATAGAGGACGCCATGGAGGCATGTACGGAAAAAGCCAGATAATGGTAAACGGATAAAAAATCTGTAACAAAATATGGGGTGGGTTATATATGTTACGGACGAAAAACCACTAGATATCGTCCATATTCCGCATATTAAGCCACTTCACGGGGAAACCCGATTTGACAATTGATTACAGAAATGTTACATTTCTGTTACTATGTGTAAGAAGGTAATCTCAGCGGTACTGACATTGACCATGGTGCTGCTGATGGCGACAAATGCATATGCTTCATCCAACGTTATGAAGGAGCTCGCTGCAGGAGCCGGCGGAGAGGAAAGTTCGGTATCCGTTTATGACGGCGAGGGACATGATAAGGCAGAGGCTGACGGATCTGTCGGCATGAAGCCCATAACGAAGGGCGGTGTATCCGGTAACGGTGAGGTTAAGACCACCGCAGGAGCCGGTGCCGAGAAGAGTGAAGCTCAGACCACATCTATTGATACACAGGACGATACTGTATCCCAGGGATCGGCATCATCCGATTCGGCATCCACGAACTCGGCATCCGCTGAGTCCGCATCAGCCAACAATGTATCGGAGAATAAGGCTTCAGATGACACAGATGACGAATTTGCCAATCTGTGCATAACTACTGTCGAAAACTCCATGAATGTCAGATCCGAAGCTTCGGAGGATGCCGGAGTAGTAGGATATCTCTATAAGGATTGCGTAGGAGAGATCATCGAGCAGAAGGATGGATGGACTCTTGTTAAGTCCGGCAAGCTCGAGGGCTGGGCTAATAACGACTATCTCCTCGTCGGTGATAAAGCCAGAGATAAGATAGCAGCCTCTGTCATGAAGATCGCAGTCATCAATACAGAGACACTCAGGGTCAGAGAAGCAGGCTCCGAGGATGCTCCCGTCACATCACTTCTTGCTTTAGGCGATGAGGTGGATGTACTGAGCACAGAGGGAGAAGGCTGGACCAAGGTAAGCTACGAGGATGGTACCGAGGGTGCTATCACAGGCTTCATATCAAACGAATACATTTCCATAAAGAATACATACAAGCAGGGTGAGACCATAGAGGAAGTCAAGGACAGAGAAGAGAGAGCCGCAGCTCAGAAGAAGGCGCAGGCAGCATCTTCAGGAAGTTCAGGTTCCAAGTCATCGGGAGGCCAGTCCAAGGCAGCTCCCGCTACAACCAACAACGGTGCGGTAGCAGCATCGGTTGATGATGCAACACTTCTGGCAGCCCTCATCCAGTGCGAATGTAACGGACCGTACGAAGGACAGCTGGCAGTCGGAGCAGTTGTCATGAACAGGGTTAAGAGCGGATACGGCAGCATTTCCGGAGCTGTATATGCACCGGGACAGTTCGGACCCGCATCATCCGGAAAGTTGGCCATGACCTTATCCACAGGCGCCATATCGGCTACCGCAAGACAGGCAGCCAATGATGCCATAAGCGGTGTATCCAATGTAGGAAGTGCCAAGTATTTCAGGAATATCAGATCCGGACATGAAGGAATCGTCATAGGCAATCACGTATTCTGGTAATGTAAGGACATAAAAGCGCTGGTGTAGATAGAACGATCCCTCGCAGGTAGTTTTACCTGCGGGGTATTTTTTGTTACAATATCCCTTATAGCATATCAATAAAACAACAGGAGGAATAAAGACATGGGAGCATTGGCAGTCATTTTAGTTCTGATCCTTATCCTTGTGGTAGTGAACGTGAGGATAGTACCTCAGGCAGAGGCCTACGTTATAGAGACCCTGGGGAGGTATAAGACCACCTGGGCAGCAGGCATACACGTGAAGGTGCCCTTCATCGAGAGAGTAGCGGTGAAGATGTCACTGAAGGAGCAGGTGCTGGATTTTCCGCCCCAGCCCGTTATCACAAAGGATAACGTTACCATGCAGATAGATTCGGTAGTCTTCTGTAAGGTGTTCGATCCTAAGCTTTATGCGTACGGAGTAGAGCATC
>JAEEGL013628396.1_pt1 | contig 21858 bp, 20 predicted proteins | sample 9134231 | NCBI WGS metagenome assembly JAEEGL01 (sample SAMN16246548, study PRJNA631951) | gut metagenome | biome: gut microbiome; feature: rumen; material: fiber-attached | host: Bos | place: Iran: Karaj | collected 2018-10 | reverse complement strand
CAACCGGAGATCCGGGTGCCTTGAGCTGACCGACTTCTTCAACGAGCGCTGCGTCGAGCTGGAGCTCACCGGCAACTACGAGATCGCGATACTTCTCTCTTGCGATCTTAACTGCCTCAGCAACCTTTGTAACGTCGTCATGCTTAGCAGAACCGTATGAAGAATATGAGAGCATTGCGACCTTTGCAGGTGCGCCGATGAACTGCTCGAAAGACTCTGCGGAGAGCTTAGCGATCTCAGCGAGCTTATTGGAATCGACGTCAGTGTTGACTGCACAGTCAGCGAAGATGAAGAGACCGTGCTCACCGAGGTCGCAGTTTGGAACGTCCATGAGGAAGAAGCCTGAAACGGAAGAGATTCCCGGCTTCATCTTGAGGAGCTGGAGAGCGGGACGGATCGTGTTTCCTGTTGAGTGGCAAGCGCCGGAAACAGCACCGTCAGCATCACCGCACTTGCACATGAGGCAAGCGTAGTACATATAGTCAGTCTCCATCTGAGCCTGTGCCTTCTCGGGTGTGATACCCTTCTTCTGTGCGTCAGCTATTGCAGCAGCTGTCTCTTCCTCGGAAAGGCCCTTCTTCTCAGCCTTCTTCTTTGCTGCAGCTACCATTGTGTCTACACCGCGGAGCTCGATGAACTTATCGATGTACTTCTGCTTGTTGGGATCGTTGAAAGGATCTACGATGGTAGCTCCTGTGATATCGTAACCTTCGGAATTCTTTGCGATCTCCTCGGGTGTTCCGATGATGATGAGGTTTGCCATGTCGGATTTAAGGATCTTCTCGGCAGCCTCAAAGGTTCTCTTATCCATTGACTCGGGAAGAACGATTGTCTTCTTGTCGGCCTTAGCTCTGGCCATGATGTCATCGATAAATGCCATATCTATTTTCTCCTTTGGGTATTATTAATATAACGCGAAAAATTATACTCGTTATAAAGGGCGATTTCAATTCGTCAGACAGCTTTACGGGCGCCTAAATTATCAGACGCGTAAAACACAAATCTGCCGTCCTGTTCCCTGAAGATCATATAGATGGCGGGGCTCGACGACTTGGTCGCGACACGCGCTCCGACGCAGTCGCAGATGCCTCTGTAAAGGTCGCGGTCATCCATGTCATAAGCCAGTTCAAGAGCATAGCTGTATTGCCTGTAAGCTTCCGATCCGCCGTAATTGCCCGTTACGATGTAATAACTGCTGTATATCCTTCCCTCGTTGATGATGAGATTCTTGACCTCGATAAACGAGTCGTCGTCAAGTTCTTTCATTCTCGCGAGGTTCGCCATTACTACGATCGATTCTCCGACATCTACGGTTCCCGCACGGGATCCCGAATAAATGTAGTTGATGCCGTTCTCGGTCTTCTCGTATGCGTAAGCGTAATAAGGAACTCCGCCGCCGTCTTTTGCATCCTTGACGAGCTTAAGGGCACGGTCATATGCGCCGGAAGCGATCAGGTTATTCTTTTCGAGATCAGAGATAAGCTGCAGCCTTACATTGGAGAGCTTGACGCCGACGACCTGCTTTAAGTTGGTTCCTGTCTCTTCGGCGGTGTCCTGTCCGCCTTCCTTGTTGACGCCGTATGCCTCATCAAGGCTCGAATTGCCGTTCTGCTCGGCGGTCTCGGGCTTATCAAGACTGTAATAGAGAGAATCGACATAACGCGCGACATCAAGGTGTTCGGGCCTTAAAGCTCCCGTCTCATCGAAAATCGCGGCAATGAGCTTTTTCACTTCCTCAAAGTCCCTGCTTGTTCCGTAAGAGCAGTAATAGTGCAGGTAAGCTTCGAGCCAGGCGATGTTGTCCTCTGTCGTTTTGATGGCTTTCTGTTCTTCCGTGGCTTTCTCGCCGGTAAAGCTGAAGTAAAGGCCCGAGTCTGAGTGGAATTTGCTTACGACCTTGTTTTTCAAAGCGCGTGCGGCAACGGCATCTCCCGCGGAAACATAGCAGTCAAGAAGCCATGCCTGGTCCGAAAGATCGTACACAAGCGAGCTTTCCGCAGGCTGGGATACGAGCCTTCCGGCGATCTTGTAGTACGTCGGGATAAGAACATCGTCTCCGCCGTTAGTAAGCATGAGTTTTTTGGTGCGGCCCCAGAGATAGTTGCTCATTATGTTGTTGTCAGCGGCAATCTGCTCCCACTCATATCCGGGATTGGAACGGGGAGTCAATGTGATCCTGGCGGCGTTACCGAATGTCCTGACATAAAGCAGGTATGCCATTACGCCGGATATTGCGGCAACAACAAGCAATATGGCAATGATCTTCTGCTTGAGCGTGAAGCGCGAAAGGAGCGGAACCTTGTTCCCGCTTCCTTTCTCGATAAACTTCAACGTGCGACGCTTCATTGCAACCTGCCTGCCTTATGAAATATAATTATCAGATGAATTATAACAGAAGTGGGGCGTAACTTACGATGCGGGTTATAGGTATTGTCGCGGAATTCAATCCGTTCCATCAGGGGCACGAGAACCTGATCCTCCGTGCACGCGAAATCGTAAACGATCCGCGCGCCATCGTCATGCCTGTAATCTCTGAATCATTTGTCCAGCGCGGTCTTCCCGCAATAATGCCCGCTGATGTCAGGACAAAGCAGGCTCTGCGCTGCGGTGCCGACGTCGTATTAGGCCTCCCCTTCACATATTCCTGTGCGCCTTCAGCGCGTTTCGCGTTAGGCGGGATCGCCACTCTCATATCAACGGGTGTCGTTACCGACATCGCGTTCGGATACGACGCGGGAACTCCGGAACTGTTAAGATCACTCGCTGAACAGACTGACGAGAACTCGCCTGAATTCAAAGAGGCTCTCAAGACCGCACTCGCAGAAGGTCAGTCCTACCCTGCTGCACGCGCCGCTGCGATAAAGGCATCCGTTAAAGACGCAGGCAGCGATATCGATGAGGTCCTCAGAAGTCCCAATTCGATACTCGCTCTCGAGTATCTCGCGGCACTCAAAAAGATAGATAAACAGCACCGCATCAATATAATCATGATCCCGAGGGATCAGTCTCTTGAGAGCGCCACTTCGTTAAGGAGAAAGATGACTTCCTGTGCTCCGGGATACAGCCAGGCAAAGCTTTTCGAATCTCTCAAAGGCGCCATGCCGGACAAGTCACTTGCGGCAATGCTCGGGATTTATTCCGAAGGCGGATTCAAGTTCCCGGATCTGGCGGCATATATGCGCCGCGCTCTTTTGCATCTTGCAGGATCTCAGGGCCGGATAAACGGTTCCGCTTATATGGGCGACGACCTTGACGGTTATCTTAAAAACCTTATTGCCGGCTTAAGGCCGGGGGACCTTCCTTCTGACGACTATGATCTCGAAGCATTTGCGGGAAAAGCCGACACGAAGAGATTCACCATGACACGCATATACAGGGCGATCGCCTCATTCGAGGCCGGTCAGAACAAGGAACTGGTAACGCTCAACCATCCGCCGTACATAAGGGTTCTCGGCTTTGGCCGTGAAGGCCGCTACTGCCTCAAGATAATCGGCAAATGCACGAAGCTCCCCGTTATCAGCAATCCCTCCGATGCACTTGAGCTCTGCTCGGCTAATGAAGACTTAAGAAATGTTTTCGAGCTGGAGATGCGCGCATCGGCGATCGCAAACGAACTTTACGGCAGGGACATCTCATACGCCTGGACGTCAAAACCCGTTATGACATAAAAAAGGTTGCCTCATAAGAGACAACCTTTTCTTTCTCAATTCAAAAACTAATTACTTGTCTGCTTTTGCAGCCTTAGAAAGTCTGGACTTCATTCTTGAAGCGGCATTCTTGCTCATGTGGCCCTTAGCAGCAGCCTGATCGACAGCCTTCTGTGTTGCCTTGAGTGTAGCCTCAACATTCTCTCCTGCAGCAATGTTAGCCTTAGCCTTCTTTACTGTTGTACGGATAGCTGTCTTCTTGCTTTTGTTTGCAGCAGCCTTCTTCTCAGAAACGCTTACACGCTTGATAGCTGATTTAACGTTAGGCATTATATTACTCTCCTTTTAAATGGGTATCCTAATTTAACCAAAGGATTGTATCACGATTGCAAATTGTTATCAATACCCTTTGTTGCCTCATATAACCCTATGCTTGCGGCAATCGTGATATTGAGACTGTCGATAGCGTTCGAATGATCGATCCTGATCGGGCGACCGATCTTCGAGAACTCAGAAGGAAGCCCTGTTGCTTCATTTCCCATGATGAGCGAAAACGGTTGTTCAATGGCCGTCTCGTGAAGCTTCGTGCTGCCGTCAAGCATGAACGGATAAAGCTGATTTGATGGAAATCTGGCGGCGTAATCTTCGAAAGAAGCGAAGACCTCCGTTCTGACGCTTGCGGCCGCGCCCATTGAAGCTCTGATGACTTTCGGATCGAAATGATCGACTGCGGGCGGGATTATCGCCAGATCCCTTACGCCGAACCCCAGGCAGCTCCTCATGATGGTTCCCATGTTGCCCGCGTTGGAAGGATTGACCAGGACCATGTGGTTGCCGTCTTGGAGCTGTTCGTCCTTCTTGTCTATAACGCAGATGACGAAGCAGTTCTCCTTCTTCGAAAGGATATTGAAGGGCTTCTCCTCAACCGAGACCGGAATGCTGCTTCCGCACAAAGACTTGATCTTAGTAACGGTCTCTTCGGATCTGAACTGCGGGTGAAGGATGACGCTGCTGACCTTATCTTTCGCATGGAGCAGGTACTCCATGACGACCGTGGCACCAAGACCGTAGGTCTCGGAAGAATCCTTTTTGTAACTTGCCACCCTGATCAAAATACAAACCCTCCGCTATATCTGGCTTAAGATATTATATCCCTAATCCGGAATAGAGGTCATTTATTTGCAGTGATGACGCAAAACATATATAATTACCGCCGTAAGTATCGAGGTGTAGCGCAGTTGGTAGCGTACGTGCTTTGGGAGCATGGGGTCGCAGGTTCGAATCCTGTCACCTCGACCAAATAAACAGCCGGCCGGATCTCTCATGAACCGGCCGGCATTTTTTGTTTAGATGTTTATTTGACTTTGATCTTAAATGTTACTGTCTTCCAGCCGCTCGTTTTGACTGTATCACTGCCCATAGCCATGACCTTGACCTTAACCTTGTAAGTGCCCTTTTTCAGTTTCTTTTTGACAGTCACCGTTCCGGTCTTGCTGTTGATCGTGATCTTCTTGTTGCCGGAAGATTTTTTATATACAAGTTTGCCCTGTCCCTTGGGTTTGAAAGTGATCACCTTCGAGACGTTAAGCGTCTGGTTCTTTTTCTTCAGCTTCTTATACTTGACCTTGGCAGTCTTGCCTTTGAGCGTCATCGGATTGTTTGCCAATACAATGAAACTCACTCCCTGTTCTGTAAGTGCGGTACAATCTTCAAAAGCTTTCTTTGACTTTTTATACAGTTCTTCGGTAATGCTGACATTTTTAAGATTGGTGCAGCCTTTAAAAGCACCTTCTTCCAGGAACGTAACACTTGCCGGTATCTTTATGGTTTCAAGGCTGGTGCAGTCTTCGAAAGCTCCGAATTCTATGTTTGTTATTCCGTGCTCGATCGTAACGTTTTTAAGCCCTGTACAACCGGCAAAAACAGAAGCACCGATCTCAACAACTCCGCCCGGGATGGTAATGTCCGTAAGACTTGTACAATAGGAAAATGCAGACCAGCCAATATATGTAACGCTGTCGGGAATATTGATGCTTTTAAGTTTTGGACACAGATTAAATGCAAAGCCGCCAATAGAGATCGTTCCTTGAGGGAGCGTAACACTCTCAAGATTCTGGCAATTGTAGAAAAGATAATCGTCGATTATTTTCACGCTATTTGGAATTTCAACGCTTTTTAAGGTGTTGCATTCATTAAATGCGTTATAACCAATCTTTGTTACAGTATCAGGAATGCTAATGCTCCTAAGTTGGTAACACCTTCTAAAAGCATTAGTTCCGATAGTTTTCAAATTGTCAGGCAAATAAATGCTTTCAAGTTTTTCACATTCATAGAATGCATATTCGCCAAGAGATGTTATTCCGTTGTGAACATAAGCTTTCGTTATAGACTTCTGATAATCTTTCCAGGGAGTGTTATACCCGTTGGTATAATCCGGCATAGCACCGGTTCCCGATACTTTCGTTATATGCAGAATCTTCGAGTCATCGTCATATTCCCATTTGAGACCATTACCGAATCTGCCTGATACCGAAGACTGCTTTTTCGTCTTGGCTGACTGATCGGGAATCTTTTTCTCTGCCTTGTCTTCAGACTCTGAAGGCACTGTTTCGGCTGGTTCTGCTTTCTCTGCTTCTGTGACTTCTGTTTCTTTGGTTTCTGCAGATTCAGACTCAGAAGGCTCGGCAGCCTCAGTCTCAGAAGGTTTTTCCGTTTCCTTGGGTTCCGGCTTGGCCGTCTCTTTTGCTTTAACTTCAGTTGTCTCCGCAACTGTAGTTTCTTCCTGAGTATTCTCAGTCTCATCAGCCAATGCAAGAGACGGAATCATTCCAACGGTCATGACAACAGCAATGCATATTGCTGCTAAACGTTTAAGCTTCATATAAGATCCCCCGGTTTTCGCTTGGATTGCATTTCAATTATATACCGCTAACCCTGCTAATAAAAGAATGCCCCGGAATCATCCGGGGCAGATCGGTCAGTCAAACCATTGTTTCTCGAAGTCTTCCACAGGGACAGGTTTGGAGAAGTAATAACCCTGATAGAGCCTGCATCCCATATCGAAAAGCTTCTCAAACTGCTTGGCAGTCTCAACGCCTTCGGTAAGCGTATCGATTCCCAAGTCTTCCGACATGTTGATGATGTTCTTTATGATCATGCCGGCCTTCAGATTGCGCTCGGAATCTCTTAAGAACTGCATGTCGATCTTGATAAGATCAAGGTTGATATTCTTTAGGAGATTGAGCGAAGAATAACCGCTTCCGAAATCGTCCATCTCCACGATGAATCCGTACTCGCGGAGGGATTCTACGATCTTTATCATATCGACGGAATCAGATGTCATCGCCGTCTCGGTGATCTCTATCCTGAGTTTGGAAGCATCAATACCGAACTCGTCAACGAGAGCTTTCAATTCCGCTACCACATCAAGACGGATGAAATCCTTAGGTGATACGTTGATCGAGATGAAGCTGTCAATACTTCTCTCCTTCCACGATGCCAGCAGTTCGCAGGCACATCTCCACATGTATTTGTCAACGATGGATATCATTCCGTTTCTCTCAAAAATCGGAATGAACTGTCCGGGATTCATAAAGCCTTCTTCGGGATGTATCCATCTGACCAGCGCTTCCGCTCCGGCGAGCGTGCCGCGGGAATCTACGATAGGCTGAAGATACGGCCTTATCTGTTTTGTCTCAATTGCTTCCTTGAGCTGATTTGCAATGAGCTGATCGTGAATCGCCTCATCCCTGAGCTTGTCGTCGTAATAAACAACACGCTTGTGGTAATTGTCGCTGATCATTGTCGTTGCAAGACGAGCGCTGTTGAAAAACAGCGGTACATCGATCTCATCATCGGGCTTCGGATCGTAGATGCCTGCATGGATAAGAACATGATGTTCCATATTCTCGTCAGCCACCTTGAAATCTTCAAGCAATTTCTCGATCAATTCTTCTTTAAACTTGGATTTATCCATCAGAAGTCCGAAGGAATCATCGGACAGCTTTCCGTAAATAGTCTTTTCACTGGCATAGGCCTTTACTGTCTCCGCGATTTTCTTGACCGTAACCATTCCGAACTCACTTCCGAATACATCGTTCAACACCTTGAAATTTGCTATCTCAAAGTATGCGATTATGTATTCGGTCTTTTTGTCGCGCTTAAGTCTCTTTTCGATGCAGTCAAACAGGAATTCTTTTGCATAAAGACCTGTCACTGAATCGTGAGTTGAGTTATAGATCTGTTCCTGCATCGCGCGCTGCTCTTCGGTATTGTCATGGATCGTAAGATAAGAACCCGCGAGCCTGCCGAACTCATCTTCAGCCGAACGCATCGATAATTCGAGATACTGAGCATCATCGCCCGACCCGATAACGATCTTCTTCGTCCAGCCCGTTGTCTCAAAATCTATATCGTCAAAAAGGAACTTGAGATTATCTTTTACATCGTCATAGTTGTCTTTTGAAACGCCGATGCGCTGTCTTCCAGGTTCGTTTGTCCAAATGCACTTGCCGCTCTTGTCAAAGAAGAATATAGCCTCAGGCATATCGGAAGCCATACTTGCAAGAAGTCTGTCCAGAACTCGCATCGATCTGTAATGGAGCGCGAAGAAGAATACGAGAAGACCGAATAAACCGAATCCGATCATGGACATATCCATAGGATGTCCTGAGAAGATGTAATAGGACTCGATGGCACCGGTTATGACCATCGAGAAAAGGATGACCATGTACTTCTCGACATAAACCTTGGATGCCCTTACTGTCATTACGACAAATATGATAAGGCTTGTCACGAACAAGCCGTAACAAACAACTCTGTGATAAGTCTGACCGAGATACGGAATAAGTCTGTAGTACGGGCGGTCATCAACCATTATCTGTTCAGTCGCAAATGTCAGCCCGAAGAACGGATTGAGTATATACTGTATTACATCAAGTCCGAAAAGCGTGTAGATCAAAGCATATATTGCCGGTTTGATCTTCCCGATCTCACAATATGCGTAAGTGAAGAACAACAGTGTGATTACGGCGGCATCCATGCCGAGAAAATAGACATTGCATCCGAAATTCGCGATGTTCTGATCAGTCGTAACTATAAGTATGAGATTGCCTATAACGGGTATCGTCAATCCGACAAGCAGGTTTGCCACAGCCTTGCCTATGGGCTTTTTCGAGCGCAGTGAGAACACCACGCAAACAGCGAGTGAGATTATCAGCAATGTAAAGATAACTGATAATGCCGTCCTCATAACACACCTCTCCACTATAGTTATGATTTCATTTTATCAGAATGCATAAGGGATTACCTTTACACGCGCGTTACACAATATTAATAAAATAGAGACTTAAAAGCCTTTTACGGCTTCCTGGTCTTGTCTCCGCAGAACTCAAAAGTCAGCTTCGCGATCTTCCTGTAAGTATCGGCCACATAGTGCACTCCGTCGCGGGTCTTAAAGCCGGTACTCTTGAGTTCACTGTTTGTATCTAGGTATTTCACGCCTTTGGGCAGGTTTTTCTTCATCGTGCTGTTGAATTTGTTGATGTCCTTATTCCAGCTGTTGTACTTGGATCCGTCAGTCGGGTTGACCGACATGATCACGACGTTATTGTTCTTAATGAAGTCCTTTGGCAGAGATTTATAAACTTTTATGTATTTGTTAATATTTCCAAGATCATTAACTCCGAAATTGAATATGACGTTCTTTTTCCTTGTCTTGGTAACTCTGTTAATAACGCTCTTCAGATAGTCGACTTTCGCACCGACCTTTGCAATGGTAGAGACTCCGGAAACGGCTTCGCCCAAACCGACAGTCCTCGAATCGCCTACAAACAGGTATTCAGAGTACTTTGCTTTTGTAACGGCGGCCTTCTTTGTGGTCTTGGATTTAATGGGAGCCTTCGTCTTTGTCGTCGGTTTCGGAGTCGGCTTTACGGTCGGCTTGTGGGTAGGCTTTTTGGTCGGAGCAGGAGTTGTCTCCTCTGTCTCAGTCTCGGATTCCGTTGTTTCTTCCGTCGGCTCGGTTTCCGTTGCAGTCGTCTCTGTTTCTGTCTCGGTTTCCGTTATGCTCTCGGAAGGCATGATTGTATCATCCGCCGAAGTTTCAGAAGAAGTTGCCGACGTTACGAGGAACTGATAGAGGCCGTCATTTTTCTTTTGGCAGCCCGCCGCGATCAGGACGGTAACCAAAGGTAAAAGCAGCATCAGAAGGATAAGCTTGTTACGTTTATTCTCCATTTCTCTCATTACGAATATTTACTCCGTAATCTATTATACTCTCAAAGCTCGAAAAATGCCGCTTTCCGGTATGCAGCATCCTCACTGCCGCTTATGTAGGTCAATACATCTTTGACCGTCGGACACCTTTCAACCCTGTGTTTCGAGGTGCTTCCTGCCTGTTCGAAACACCTCTTGCTCATTCCTCCCGCGCCAAACGAGAGCACGTCTCTTGCATCGCTCATCATGGCGACATTATAAAGGCAGCCGGTATCGCCCTTGGCAAACCCGGTGTTTTCGAGCCCGTGTCCGGTGTCTTTCTGCCTGTAAAGATAATACGGATGATATCCGGCCTCGTATAGGAGCCTGTATCCCTCTCTGACGGCCGCGTCGATGTCTCCCCTGCCGTCATCCCTGTCCAATACCACTTCCCTCGTCAGAGCGGCTCTGCGCTTCTTGTAGAGGGTATGTACGGTAATATTTCCCGGATCGATCTCTATCAGCTTAGATACCGACCTCACAAAGTCCTCTCCCGTCTCATAAGGAAGGCCTGCGATAAGATCCATGTTGATGACTTCAAACCCGCGTTCCTTAGCCTGCTGATAAGCTCTGATTATGTCTGCTGACGTATGACGCCTGCCGAGCTTTGCAAGGGTCTCATCCCTCATCGTCTGCGGATTGATGCATATTCTTCCTATCCCGAGCGAACGCATGACGTCAAGCTTGTATTCCGTGATTGTATCGGGACGTCCTGCCTCGATCGTTACCTCACAATCCTCATCGATCTTTATATTCGCGAAAATGCAGTCAAGGAGCCTTTTGAACTGCTCATCATTAAATACCGTAGGCGTTCCGCCGCCCATGTAAAGAGAAGATATCCTGCGGTTAAGAGACGGCGCGAGCGTCTTTATCTCTTTTTCGAGCGCAGTCTCATATTCGCCGAGCCTGCCCATGTGATGCGATATGTCCTGCGATATGAACGAGCAATATGAGCATCTAGACGGGCAAAACGGCACACCCACATAGATATTCAGATCATCAGGAGAAATGAGCTTAAGCAGGCGGCTTTCCTCCAGCGCGGTCTCAAAACCGAGCTCTGCCTTGTCTTCCCTGACAAGATATTTCCTCGTAAGTTCTTCTTTAGATTCTTCCTCCGAGGCGACCAGCGTAGGCCTTATTCCTGACAGGCAGCCCCACGGCATCTCGATGCCGGTAATGTCGGACAGGGCAATATAAAGCGATCGTTTGACCTCACGCCCCGGTTCGAGCGCCGGTCCGTCAAAAGAATATCTCTTTCCGCTGTCTTTATTGATGGTGATCGAACTTCCGTCTTTTTCGAGCGTATTCACGAGCGCCAGTTCAGGGCCGTCTCCCGCTGTGACGCATGAATTCTCATGGTCTTCAGATATGTCGCCGAAAAACATCCGGACAATGTCCGTTATCCCGTAAAACTTATCGTGGCCTTCAAGTATTACTTTAAGCATCGCTGCCGCCTTTATGAGCAATGTATTTCAGGTAGAAATCCACGTATTCGTTTTCAGGAACGTTATACGTCTCGTTGCCGCCCTTTTCGCCGTTCGACTCAAGGAATCTGTTGTTGGCAGCGAGTGCCTGCTCGGTAATGTTTATGCCGAGCTTCTTCTGTATATCCTCGACTTCTTCGTCTATCGATTTCCAATAGTTCACGGATGCCACATAATCGCGGGCGACCGGCAGGAACTCCTTGTCGCTTAGATGTGTGTCGTACTTAAAACCCATCTTTTTGCCTATCTTGGTGATCTCACCGAGCAGCGAGAAGTATATCGTGTAGTATCCGGAGTATCTGAAATCCGCTCTGTCAGATGATATGCACGCGAACGCTCCGAGCAGATTGCAGTCGGTCTCGTTCGCAAATCCCTTGGCATGACACAGTTCGTGACACGTAGTGGTCGGAATCGATGTGACATCATAATAGTCCGTATTGACGTTCGCTTCTCCGTAATAAAGATTGTACGTACCCACGATATACGTCCAGCTCCAGTAATGACTCAGCCTGACGGATTTGGCTCTGGAGAATCCCTTATACTTTGCGATCTTGTAAGAAGCGCAGAACGAATCGACAACAGCGGATGCATACCTGGAAGTCTCTTCGAAATCAGAAGACATCTTGGCAACGCCTCTTTCATCTTCTTCAAGCTCGGACCTCGCTTTGATCATGCCCGCATACGCCCACTCGAACGTCTCGAAATAATCATCAAGCGTCAGCTGTTCCGTTCCCAGTCCGAGCATGGATCTTGCAGGCGTACGCCTGTAGTTGAATCCGTGCAGGAACTCGAAAAGAATCAGGCCCACCATGATAACCGCAAGCGTATTTCTGAGGCTCTTGTACAAGAACCTGCCGATGCCTCTGGTAAGCGATCTCTTAATGAGCAGTACGAGCCAGAATATCAAGAGCGGCAGCGCAAGGCAGCCCAATACTACAGTGGTTATCTCTGTCAAAGATATGCCGGTCAGAGAACTGATGCGCTGGGGCACGGCGGCAATTGACGGAAAGACCTCCGCTGAATACCAGTCAGCCACATTTCTCGGAAGATTTCTTCCAAGATATAACGTACCCGCGATAACAAGAATAAACACCGTTATCGTTACAATCTTACGGATTATCTTTTTCTTCTTCTTATATCGGGTTTTCATTATACCTTTCCTAAAGCAAGGAAGATCACATAAAGGATCCCGTAGACCAACGGCTGGTGAACAAGATAGATAATGAGTGAATGTCTGCCAAGGAACTCAAACGGCGCGGAGACCGCTTGGAGCTTTGTCTTTCCCGCAGGCAGCAGTGATTCCTTTTTCGCATAGCATACTCTGCCTATCACGCATCCGATGAGAAATACTCCGAGCCAGGGAAACAGATTCATTGCATCCACCACAACCGGTGTGCCCTTCATCGCAAATCCCACCGTCATGAAAATGGGATTCTCAGTAGAAAAGTCCATCTGACGGATCGAGGTTCCCAACGCCGTGAAATACGTTCCGACAAATGCCAATAATACATTGACCACGGCAGGTCTTATGTGAGCCTTTTTCTCAATAAACTGAACCAATGAATACAAGAGGATGCCTACCGCCAGCAGCGCCAGCACGTTAAATATGATAAGGCACGTGATTCCCGCATAGGTCGTGATGAGCCATGTTACGAGAGTAAGTCCCGCGGCAACTATGAGCAGCTTTAGGCCTCTAATCGGATTATTTCTCGAGAACGTGCTGCATACACCGGATACGCCGACAAAGATAACCAGGAAGAAAGGATGAACGAATGCCCAAAACCAGTTCGCCTCGAGGAAGGCAAACACATTCACTCTGAATTCATACCTGATATCAAACGCAAAGTGCATGAGTATCATCATGAACAGAGCAAATCCTCTCAGGAAATCAAGTTCCGGCGCCCTATTCTTCTTTGCAGCCATCATTCTTCTCCGGTATTTCCTGCCAGACAGCTTCCTATTGCCGTCGCGAAAACGGCATTGTCGGGAACGATGAAATTGACGTCATAAAGCTTAGCGAACGGCATCATAAGATCCTTACAGATCGGAATCGCCGTAAGCTGCCCGGTAAACACGATGTCTTTGAGTCCGCAGATTTTCGAGGCAAGAACGGACATGGAACCTATCGTCTGATATACGAGATTAAATATACCCGCAGCTTTGTCCTCGCGGCTCAGATCGTCTGCGATCTTTCCGAAATTCGATGCCGTGGCATCCATTGGAAGACCCGGGATCTCTTTCTTGGTAATGTCTCCGATCGTCAGATCGCAGGCAGGTATAGATCCTTCTTTTGCAAGTTCTGATAACTTAAGAACATCCTCAACGCCGAGTGTCGCATTGCAGAGTCCTGCCAGCGTACCGCCGCCGACGCCGGATCCTATGATGTGGTTTACTCTTTCATATGACGCATCAAGATATGCCGTACCTGTGCCCATGCTGACAACTACGGCATGATCAAGATTTGAAAGGTATAATCCGCCGAGTCCTGTTGATATGAATTCCTCAACTATGACTGTCTCTATTCCGAAAACCGGTGTAGTCGTGTAAGACGCTCCTACTCCGGTAATGTTTATCCTGCTGATATCTTCAGTCTTAAGTCCGTTATCGTTTATGAGCTTTCCGACTGCACCGAAAGCCGATGTGACCGGGTCTCCGGCCCTGACGATCTCAGACGCGACGATCTCTTTGCCGCGCATGCCCACGATCTTCGTCGTGCTGCCGCCAATATCAAGTCCGACGTTTATCTTCATCATGCTTCCTGCCTTTCAATAATTGTCTTATTTTATCACACTGCATATTTCAATAAAAAACTCCGCAGGATCAGCCTGCGGAGTCATATTATTCTTTAATGATCTGTATCACAGATTATGTGAACTTGTATGTAATGTAATTGCCCCAACCATCAAGATCGTAATTATCTCTAAGGAAAGTATCTACACCCTGAGGATCGGTTATAGCTGACGATTTGGTAAGCTTGCCGGTACCCATGTGCGGAGCCCAGCAGGAACCCTCATAAACAGACATTACCTTCCACGTAGGGCTGTAATAATTGTCGATAACAAAGATCTTATAGCTTACGGTCTGGGAAGCAGAAGTCTGATCATAGTTGAAATATGTTCTGACGATCCACTTATCAACCGTAGCGCCTGTATTGCGGTTAGTTGTCTTCATCTGCCTGGGTTCGAAAACGGGATGACCTGCCTGGTCTTCAAGAACTGAATCTGCAGGCCTTACTCCGAATGTTCCGTTTGTATGATTCTGTGTATGTGCCAGGAACGAATTCTCAAAACCATTGGCATACAGCAGAGCATAGTCGGCAGCATCGTTAGTATTGTAAGTTGTCATGAATGAATCTTTGGTTGCGATCATCAAAGCAACGGTCGTCCAACCGATAATGCTTATGATTGCCAGCGCGAGCATCATTTCTACAAGGGTAAAGCCTCGCTTGTTGCTACGTACACGTCTCATAATATCATCCTCCAAATCCGGTAATCAGCTATCAAGTGACCTTAACTTTGTTCGAAATGTACACGCCGTTACCAGCGGCATCATCATAACCCCAAACCAACGTACCGTTAGATCTTCTGTAAACATGTGTATTTCCGAAATACGAGTCAGAAGGCAATCCGTTCTGTGTAGGATAATAGAAAAGGATTACACGGTTATCAGCGTAAGCTGATGTGCCTGCAACGATCTTCTCATCATTGAATGTGTTCAAATCCGCTGTACTGACATTAGCATCTACGCTCTTCTTCTCATATACGGCAACTCTGATCTTACCGAGGCTGTGTCCGGCAACGCCGCCGCCAGAGAAACTGAGCGTCTTAAGCTGCGTGTAATTTGCAGTCTGATCATATGCGTACTGTCCGACATTTTTATATGCGGCATCCAAAGGCTCCGTTGTACCGTCTGATTTAACCTTCTTAATGTTATCAGCATACTGGGACCACTCGGCGAGCTTTGTGATGCAGAGCTTACTGTTGTATTCGGCAGATCTTGCATAAACTGATGAGTTATAAGAATAACCCATTGTTGTAATGAAGCCCTCCATAAGCATGGAGCCGACAATTACGAGAATAGCAGTTGCAAGTAATGTCTCAAGAAGGGTGAAGCCTTTCTTTGTCTTAAACTTTGAAAATCTCTTCATATTTACACCTCCTTAGAAACCGTAACCGGCAAGCTTATTCTCACTCTGGTTGATCGAAGCTGCCTGTGCAATTTTCTGAGCACTGACACTGCTCTGTGCCTTCTTGGCCGGATTCAGGACATCACTGACACCGAGTGCAACAGCGCCGGCGAGAATGATAATGATTCCGACTACGAGCAGCATCTCAACCAAGGTGAAGCCGCGGAAGTTTCTACTAAGTTTGCTTATTCTACGCATAACAGCCTCCGAACTTAAAGATGACTATTAATCCATACTTTTACAATCTAATTATATCTGCTTCAAGAAAAATTTCAATAGAATGTTCACAATTTGTTAAAAAAGTTTACAATTCGATAAAAAGCGGGGGAATTGCTTCCCCCGCCCTTAATCGCTTCAATTTAATCCGGATGGATTACATAGCTGCGTCGATCTCAGAGTTTACAATAGAGATTGAGCTATTGTGAGCCTGGATGGACGAAGAAGCTGCCTTAGCCTTGTTGAGGTATGTACCGATACCGAGAACGAGAACCGCTGCAAGGATAACGATGATAGCGATAACAAGGACCATCTCTACGAGGGTGAAACCCTTCTTTGACTTCTGAATCTTCTTCATTTTGAATTTCCTCCTGTAAGGTTTATTGAGTTTGTAATGTCAGTATAACACGATTGTGAAGAAATGCAATAGTTATTTACAAATTTTTTCAAATTTTTGCCACAATTCGTATTTTTTCTTTCATTACCCTACTTTCAGCAGTCCCGGAGCAGGTGTTGCCTGCTCCTTAGACTGCCTTGTAGTCATTTAAGTGCCCGGAACTTTCACAAGTGCCGGAGTAGGCGTAGCCTTGCTCTTACCCTTCTTCTTCTTTGAAGTAGCCTCAGGCTTTTCAACAAGTCTGGGATCCTTAACACCGAAGAACTTAGCAAGAGTATTGCCCTTAGCCTGGAACTGCTGAGCAAATACTGCGTTAGCCCAGTAAGCTGCGAACGGTCTCTCAGAATATGCCTGGAAGCCCTGGAGAATATAGCCATTCCACAAGCTGTTCTCATTCTTGACAACATAAGGGAATCCGATGAAACCGCCGGAAGTGTCAACATTAGTGTGACCTCTCCACTTAGTGTATCCTGCATCATTTGTATCAACAGAAACACGGTTGGTCAGTACTGTTCCGAAGAAGTCGATGGAAGCTGAAAGCTTGAAGAAACCGCTTTCTCCGACAACTGCGAGGTTGGTAACCTTGATGCAGCCCTTGTTGTCATTAGCGATCTTCTCGAGACCCTTGAGGAACTCGGCATAGCCCTTTGCTTCGCCATATTCTTCTTTGCCCATCTTGGCGATCAATTCCTTAGCAGTAGCCTTTGCATCCTTCTCCGCCTTTTTGGTGGTATCAGGTGTGCGGTTGTACTGAGGAATGATATATCCGTCAGTTGAAGCGTAAACTACATTGACTCTGGTGCACTGGAGTACATCAGGTGAAGTTGTTCCGTCTGCATAAGAGACTGCTGTTGTCTTGATCTCTTCCGTATCGATCTTAGACATGTAAGGTATACCGCAAGTCTCGAATGTATCCAAAACATACTGCATCAGACATTCATTCTCAAGCTTGTCGATGAACGAGAGCTCAACTTTTGAGATGCTCTCATTGAGTCTCTGGATCTCTTCAGTAGTCTGAGCAACGTTCTCCTTGAGCTTGATAAGGTATTCCTTCTTTGCAACAAGCTCCTTGTACTGTTTCTCAAGTAAATCATATTTGTTATTTAAGTTTCTAATACCAAGAACATAACCAAGTAATATAAGGATCAGTAATGAGATTACATATATTCCGGTTTTTTCACGAGCTGATAAATTATTCATCTGTCTGATACCTCCTTATTACTTTGCGGCTTCAGACGGCGTAGCCTGTGCTGCGGCAACCTCATAGTAGAGGTTGATCTCAGCATTCTCTTTTGCCGTTCCGCTCAAAGCATGAGCCGCTCTGATGTTTGCGAGGCTCTGTGCATCAACGTCTGTACCGTTAACGGTGATCTTAACGAGATTATAAGTAACACCGCCGGCAGTAAAGGTATCGATGCCATCCTTGTAGTTATACTCAGCGCCGGCTGTGTACTCTGTAGTCTCAACACCAGAAAGAGGTGTAAGAGTAGCGCCGTTGAGGAAACGTCCAACAGAAATGTAAACCTTGCTGACGAGTGTTCCGGTAATCTTGAAGGAATAGTAGTTGTTGAGAGCAACAATGTCACCTGTCTTCGAGTTGTAGAAATCCTCTGCCTTTCCGGCTTCAGTACCATCAACACGGACAACGATGATCTCAGGTCTGGAGGTGAATACCTTAGAAGACTGGAGCATGTTTACCATGTCAACAGGGCTGTAGTAGCTGAATGAGTAACCGTTGAAGATCATCTTGGATCCGTCGATCTCATAGTCAGTTACATAAGAGTCGCTCGGGATGCTCTTTGAAAGGATTCCGGGAATCTCCATAGGAACGGTTGCAGTTCTGTCAACGTTTGTACGCATTGAAGTAAGTGCGTAATAATAATTGTTCTTCTGCTTCAACTCTTCCTGAAGCTGCTTAGCCTTCTCCTCGAGTCCGGCATATTCAGGTCCTGCAAGTTCAGCGTTGATCGCATTGATTTCCTGCTGCTTCATATAGTTTCTAACAGCGAAAGCACCGATCAAGCCGACTACTATGATAACTACAAGGATACCGAGAGCCATTGCGTAGCCCAACATCCTTGCTGCCCTTGCCGCGTTAGCCGTGAACTCCCGGAAGAAGTTCATGTCTTTCTTAGCAAGTAATTTCTTATTAATTCCGCTAGCCATGAATTACACCCCTCCTTTAATCATTACGAATCAACGCACCGCAGCAGTTGATGAACTGATGCAGTTCGAAATTCTTAGGTCCGCTGACCGTACTGAGTGTCTTTAAAATCTCAACCTGAGTTCCGAGCTGACGTGACAATTCCTTGTCGATCTTCTTGTAGCCTGCACCGGAACCATAAAGGAAGCATGTGCTGATAGTATCGATGTGATACTTAGAGATAGAGAACTGCGCCGTACGTGATACAGCATCAACAAGGCTCTTGAAGTAAGCGTTGACAGCACTCTGGAGAGCCGGAGTGTTTGCAACTGTCTCGTTCCAAACGTCGATGTCCTCGATCGGTACACTTGCTGCTGCATCAGTAGTTGTGATGCTGAGACGTCTTGCAAGAGAAGACTGCTGATTTGTGCCCTGAAGCTTCTTAACGGAATCAGCAACCTGACGGATGTTCGAGTGACCGAACTGAAGTCTTCTTGAAAGAACCGGGAAGCCCTTGTCAAGAACGGTTACTGTTGTTGTTCTGCTTGCGAGCTCGATCAGGAGCAGTGTTGACTGAGTAATGTTAACGTTGCCGTTGATGATTCCGTTAGCGAAAAGCTTTCTTACAGCGTTAGGGTTCATATCGAGAGCCGTAGGCTGAAGTTCCATTTCCTTCAGGAATTCACGGTAATCCTTGATCGTGTCTGTAGGGATTGCTGTAGCTCTGATCTTGAGCTTATCAGCATTTGTCTCTGCATCTTTAGTTGTACCGTAAACGATATAGTCGATTGACAGGTCACGGTTTGTACCCTGTCCGATAACCTCGTACTTAACCATATCCTTAAGCTGCTCTTCCTTAGCTATAGGAAGCTCTAAGTCTCTGGTGTGTACGAAAGCACCCTCTGTTGTGATGATGCAGCTCTTGTTCCTGATTCCGAGTCGGGCAATGGCGTGCTTAACTGCCATTACGATGCCGAATGAATCTGCGATAGCACCATCGTTGATAGCGTCTGTCTCAAGAGGAACAATACCAATCGTATCGATCATAATGTTCCCGGATTTCGGATTATAGCTTCCGACAGCGATCTTGAGATCAGAGCTTGAGCAGTCGATTACTAATTCGGATCCGCCTTTACCTATTGAAAAATCCATCTGTTTTCTCCTTTCAAATACTGTTCCTTAATTACATGATCCACTGAGCCATCGTGAAGATAGGCATTGCGATACCACCAACAACGAGACCGACGATGATTGCCATGATGATGATCATGATAGGCTCGAGAGCCGCAGTCATCTTTGCTGTTGCGGAGTCCGCCTCATCTTCGAAGAAGTCTGCAGCCTTATCGAGGATCGAGTCAAGAGTACCTGACTCCTCACCGATAGAGACCATAGCGTAGATCATCGGAGGGAATTCTGTAATTCCTCTGATGGACTTGGAAAGAGATGTACCTTTCCTGATCTCAACTCTGGCTTCAGCCAATTTCTTCTCCAAAATGAGATTGTCCAGTGATTTCTCAGTAATTTCAACGGACTGAAGTACGGAGATACCGGATTTGAGAAGTGTCGAAACCGTTCTCGTGAATCTCGCCGCCGCGTTCATTCTCGTTGCCTTGCCTACGACAGGCATCTTGAGCATGAGGTAAGACCACTGCTCGCCGCCCTTGTCGGAAGCCTTCCAAACTTTGAAACCATAAACTAAAAGTGCTACTACAGCAAGGTAAATATACCAGAACTTAGTAAGCGATCCGGAAATAGCAAGAAGTCCCTTGGTAAGTCCGGGGAGTTCACCGCCCAAGCTCTTGATCGTGTCGCCGATCTTAGGGACGAGGAAGGTAAGAAGTCCGATACTGACCGCTGCGGTAAGTCCTGCAAGGATCTTAGGATAGACCATTGCGGATGAAATCTTGTTCTTGAGTTTCTGGGCCTTCTGGAAGTGTTCTGCCAGACGCTCCATAACTTCGTCAAGACGGCCGGACTCTTCACCTGCCGCGATCATACTGATCATGATATTAGGGATAACACCTCTCTGCTCTCTGAATGCTTCTGAGAGTGAACGTCCTCCCTGTACCGACTCGTAAACTTCGCCGATGCACTTCTTTGCTTTTTTGCTGTCGAGCTGCTGATAAAGCATGTCCAATGCTCTGACAACTGTAATACCTGCTGACAGAAGTGAGGCGAGCTGTCTTGAAATGAGAACCAGGTCCTTTGTTTTCAGCATAGGACTGCCAATCGTCATGTTAGCAAGACCGGTGCCTCTGTCAAGTGTAAGTGATGATATGTATTTGCCGTCGGTTTTAAGTTTACGCGTAGCTTCACCGATCGAAGCCGCTTCAACTATGCCTTCTGACTTTTTACCGGCTGCATCAATTACCTGATATCTGAAATTAGGCATTAATCTTTTTCCTCCTTATTTTAGATTTGTATTGCAAGCGCAATAATCAGGTATACTCCAAATCACCGAACAGAGGGCTGTTCGAAGAACCAGGGTTGTTGATAAAACGCTTAAGATCATCCTGGGCATGGCATCTTTCGAGTGCTGTATCCCTGGAGATAATCTTTCTCTTAACAAGTTCAGCAAGATAGAAATCGAGCGGGCACATTCCCTGCTGCAAGCTCGTTGCTATCGTACTGTCGATCTGATATGTCTTTCCTTCACGGATGTTGTTCTTGATAGCATCATTCGTGATCATGATCTCGAAAGCCGCACATCTTCCGCCTGTGATCCTCGGAACGAGAGTCTGGCAGATAACGGCAGAAAGAACAGAAGAGAGCTGAACTCTGATCTGATCCTGCTGGTGAGGCGGATAAACGTCGATGATACGGTTGACCGTGTCTGCAGCTGAGGAAGTATGGAGTGTTGAAAGAACCAAGTGTCCTGTTTCTGCTGCCGTGATAGCGGTACTGATAGTATCAAGGTCACGCATTTCTCCGACGAGGATGATATCCGGGTCTTCACGGAGAGCAGCACGGAGAGCGTTTGCGAATGAAAGAGTATCCTCGTGAACTTCTCTCTGGTTGATCATAGCCTCGCCGTGCATATGCAGATACTCGATAGGTTCCTCAAGTGTGAGGATATGGCACTTCTTGCATGTGTTAACGTGACCGATCATTGCTGCGAGTGTTGTGGACTTACCTGAACCCGTAGGACCGGTGACAAGGATAAGACCTCTCGGTAACAAAACGAGTTCCTTGAAAACATTAGGCAGACCCAGCTGCTCGCATGTAGGAATCTCGTTAGTGATCGTTCTTGCCGCAAGGGCATACGTTCCGCGCTGCTTGAAGACGTTGCATCTGAAACGGCTGTAATCCTCAACGACGTAAGAGAAGTCGATCTCGCCCCTTTCGTTGAGATACTGCTGTCTCGACTTGTCGATCATTGACTTGCAGAGATATTCTGTGTCAGCAGCTGTCAACGGCTGTCCGCCAAGCGGCATTAACATACCGTCGACTCGAATCATCGGAGGAAGTCCGACAGTAATATGGGTATCGGATGCACCCATTCTTACTGATTCCGACAGAATCGATTCGAT
>JAEEGL013293458.1_pt1 | contig 21858 bp, 14 predicted proteins | sample 9134231 | NCBI WGS metagenome assembly JAEEGL01 (sample SAMN16246548, study PRJNA631951) | gut metagenome | biome: gut microbiome; feature: rumen; material: fiber-attached | host: Bos | place: Iran: Karaj | collected 2018-10 | reverse complement strand
GAATACTGCTTGTGAAGAAGGTTTCTCTGGAACTTAACATCGTTGAAGTCAAGGCAATCCAGAGTTGAAAGGTCATACATAAGGCCGTTAGCCATAGCGGATGTGATAGCCGGATCATCACGAAGGATGAATATGTAGTTCTCGTCGCCGCCTGTTGTAGCGTAATCTACGAAATCTGTAGGTGTTGAACCCCAGTCAGACATAGCTGTCTGCTTAAGAGTGAAGTTGTAGGTCTCCTGGATCCAATCTCTGTACTCCTGGAGAGCTTCCTCATAATCGTTTGCTGGAGCTGCTGGTTCATCAGATGACCACCAGTCACGGATAACGATTTCCATTCCGCCAAGGTCTACAGGGTTGCCTGAATCATCAGTGATGATCTGATAAGGATCATACTCGTCAGATGGAGCTTCCTCAGCAGCTGCCTCTGTTGTAGCCTCTGCTGCAGGTGTCTCTGCTGCAGGTGTCTCTGCTGCAGGTGCCTCAGTTGCAGTTGTGTCTGCAGGTGTCTCTGTTGTAGCACCGCCGTTTGTGTTGTCACCGCAGGCTGTCATGCTAACAAGTGTAGCTGCCGCCATAATAGCGGCTGTTGTCTTTGTTGTTAAAGACTTTCTCATACTTAAATCCTCCTTTTAAGTTGTACCCCCACATGGGATATATAAAAACATATATTTTTATTATATGTTTTTTTACATTATTTTGATAATCATTTTTTGCTATGTACCACCAAATGTTGCTATTATCGGTAGGTTTTTGTGATGAAAATTTGGTGGTTTTGTACAATAATGCGAATTGGCTACCCGGTTGGATGTTGATAAATCAAGGGATCAGGGGATGCCCTCTACTCCGCGATATCCGCGTTTCTCCGCTTACGCTGTCGAACCGCTACGTCCATTCGGAATCCGCACTACCGCGCTACTTCCTCATGTACGTTCGGTCCTCAAAGTCAAGCACAGTTTCGTGCAAGCACAAACTGCGCTTGACCTTGAGTCCCTATATCGCTCACATCTTAATACCTGTTGCTGAAATACTCTCTACGAAGGAACGCTGTGCGAAGAGGTAGAGAACGATCAGGGGAACGATGATCATAAGTGTTCCGGTTGCAAGAATACAGTTGGAATACGCAACTGAAATTGTTGTCTTAACTCCGTTGATTCTCTGGATGTATGCACCGAGACTGTCTACGATTCTGGAAAGTCCGGTACTTACAAGCTTGGTGTTTCCAAGGAACATTCTGGAATAGAATCCGTCTGTCCACTGCCATACAAAGGCAAACAGGAAACAGGAAGTGATGATGGGCTTAGCCTGAGGAAGCATGATCCTTATGAAAGTCTTAAGGGTTCCGCATCCGTCAACGTAAGCTGCTTCTTCAAGGTCACCGGGGATGTTTCTGAAGTACTGACGGATCATGTAAATGTACAATCCGTTCTTAAGTCCCATACATCCTGCACTCATAAGGTAATAAGGAATCTTGGAGCCTCGAAGGTTAATCGAATCACCTGTTAACAGCTTGAAGATTCCCAAAATATCAAAGAATCTGAAGTGAAGGTGCAGTGAGCTGGCGATTGTCTGCGGAGGAATCAGGATTACAAGAATGACCATTGCAAACCAGAATTTCTTGAGCGGAAATTCAAATCTTGCGAATCCGTATCCAACCAGTGTACATACCGCAATCTGAAGTGCAGCAACGGTAAGTGCAATAAGAAGTGAATTAAGCACAGCTGTTTTGTAGTTCATAAGCTCAGCTGCAAGTCTGTAGTTACCTGTCGTGAAATGCTCCGGGATGGAGATAACGATAGGATTGTACAGGTCCTTCTCAGTCATGAAGCTGACTGAAATCTTGTTGAAAATAGGCTTAAGGATCAGGAAGCACATTCCGAATAAAAGAATGAATCTTATAATGCTGACCGCTCTTTCTGTTATTACTTTCTGCAGGAGATAACCGCCGGAGAGTTTGTTTCTTTCCCAAAAACTCTGTTTTGCATATCCTGCTTTATTCTCCGTCTTAGTCATAGTAATAAACCCTCTTTGAAATGAAAAATGATGTAACACCTACAAAAGCAAGTACTAACAGGAAGTAAACCCATGACATTGCAGATGCATTACCGTACTGCTGCTGATCGATCATAACTGTCTGAATCTTCTCAATTACCGCGTTATCGGATCTCATACAGAAATCAACTACTGTATATACCCAGTTAACAAGGAAAAGTGAGCTGATCATAGGGAAGGTGATCTTCCACAGGCTCTCCCACTTGGTACATCCCTCAATATCCGCAGCTTCGTACATGCTGGAGGAAATTGTCTGGAGACCTGAGAGGAAGATGATGATCTGAATACCTGAAGCAAGTGCAACATCGTAGATGTTATCAATTACTTCGAAGACCTTCTCATAGGCTCTTACACCTACACCGGCAGTTCTGAGAATACTCTCAAGGGCACCTGTAATACTTACATTTCCCGTTGACTGCTCGATTGTCTGTGCCAGCTGAGCCATAAGCTGGTTATTTGACTCAAGTCCTACGATTACACCTGATGAAAGGATAACCGGCAGGAAGAAAATCGCTCTTACGAGTGCTCTTCCGTGGAACTTCTGATTAAGTATCAGAGCCACAAAGAAACTAAATACGATAATAGCCAGTGAATAAACGATCATTCTGGAAACTTCCTCCCAGAGTAGCCTGTTAAACTCAGGATCTACTCTGAAAGCGAAGATGTAATTGGTTATTCCGTTGAGAGTCTTGGTAACTTTTCCTGCTGCAAGGCTAACCTCACAAAAGCTCATGTAGCAAGACTCAAAAAGTGGTTTGATCATGAAGACCAAAAATCCGATTATGAAGGGGGATATGAATAAATATCCCGATATAGCCTTACGCTTCTGAAGCCCGGCTAATTTGTTTTTCTGTTTACTCATAACTTTGCCTTTCCTTATCTTGTTACTACATAATCTCTTGCAGGAACTGTTACGCCGTTTACTGTGTAATCTGCGTATCCATAGTTGACGTAAACCTTGGTTCCATCAGCATATTCGGTGCAGGAAACATCACCTGTAAGGTTATCATGTCCTGTCATTTCCTGGTTGAAGGTGTGACCCAGTTCAGAATTGTATCTGCCATAGATCTCCAGCATCTTTTCCTTCCAGGAATCGAAATGTGATCCGTAATAATCTGTGTAAAGAGTCTTCTGTGTTGCGAAGGAAGATTCTTCCATGAATGTGAACTGAAGACCTGCGCCGTATTCAGCTGCATAGAGTACTTCGTTCTCGGGGTTGCCGTTGATGTTGATGGGTTCTCCCGCATAATCTACTCTTCCGTGAACTGCCAGCTGGAAGAAAGGAACACATTCATCAAGTATTGTGTATTCGGAGCCTCTGAGGTCCATGTTGGTAACCATCTTTGCAAAAGGAATTGCATAATCGTTACCCATGTTGATCATAAGAGGAGTTCCGTTGTCGTTGTAGCCCTTAAGGAGCTCAACCTGTTTGTTCAGAACTGCTTCTCTGCTGTTAGGATTCTTTCTGTAGAAGTCTGATGAGAGGTCCTCACCAAGATCCTGGAAAGAAGCGCCTGCGCCATATTGATTAGCTGCTTTAACAAGATTGTTTGCATACTTGTTAGCTACATCTGTATGAAGGAGATAATAGCTAAGATCTGCATTCTCTCTCTGAGCATAGGTTACATGGCTGTATTCATAGAGCTCTGCTCTCTGCTTACTGATAAGCTTGGCTGCATCTCTGTAGGAGAAGAATCCATTCAGAAGATTGCTGTCATATGCATACTGTGTAATACCATTGAGATAAACTGTATTGCCGTTTGCCTGAACAGAAGAAACCATATTCTTCAGGTCTTTCCTGCTTCCGAGGGTTCCTATGGTCTTGGTCTTAGCAAGTACCTTCTGTTCTACACCGCCGTTGCACCAACCTGTCATCTTGACGTTCATGTTGCTTACTCCGGAGGCGGTGAGCTCATCTATAATGCCCTGAGCTTCCTTGTAGCTTGTGAGCTTGAGAGGCCTCTTAACGGGAACACCTACTATCTGTTTAACCTTATCGATGGCTCCAACAAGTTCGATCGCTACAGGAGTGCTTGTATCATTTACAAGATCAAGGTATCCTGCATATTCCTTCTGAAGATATGCACTGTAGGTCTTAGCCATATCTACATAGCTTCCGGAATTAACGAAGGTGTATCTCTGTGAAAGAACTTCATCCTCAGGGAGGTTAAGATCATATTCATAGATATCACTGTTGGCGATATCACCTACATCATATTTCTCTCTCTGACAGATGCTGTACTTGGTATTTACAAAGTTGTAAGAGTGGTTCTTGCCGGCAATGTCGGCCTGAATAGCTGCATAAGCTCTGCCGTTCTCAAGAGTACAGATGAAGGAATCATTTCCTTCAGATACACCGTATACTCCGTAATAAGCTCTTGTGTTGTGTACCACCGCATCTCTTGTTACGCACATATCCCAGCCGTATACATTGGTGTAATAACTGGACTGTGAGGTCTTGCCGTTGTTAAAGTTGATAAGTGCTCCGCCTCCCTCGGGAACCAGCATAAAGCCTTCATCCTCGGGACCACCTGCTCCGAAATAAGGAAGAGGTGTGATTGTATAAATAGGTGTTTCCTTATCAAACTCAAGATCCTTGAAAGGAACCTCAACCACCAGGTCCTTGCCCTCAAGCTTGTAAATAACGCTTACATTGAAGACGGGAGTCTCTGATGTGTTTGTTGAAAGATCAAGTTCCTTATCTGCAAGATAATCATCATAGGTATATCCTGCTGCTTCAAACTTGTCCTGGATTGTCTTTCTAACGTTATCCTTGGTCGCTGTTCTGAGAACGTAGATAACATTGGTCTCGATAATAGGATAGTTTGCAAGAAGTTCATCCTTATTATCCTTGGGAGTAAGCTTGTTGATATCGTACTTTTTGTAGTACTGCTTGATCAGATCGGCTTCCTTTTTCTCCATCTTGCCAAGGTATTCTTCAAATCTTTCCTTGGTGATTACCGGAGGAATGGTGAATTCCTTCTGAACACTTCCCAGTGAATAGTTAACTCTGATCTCATTGTCTCCGGGAACGATCTCATATATACCGTTCTGTGCAGAGAATCCAAAGGAGTTATAGGTTGTCTCAAGTCCCTGTGTAATGGAATAAGACATAACCAGCGGAGACTGAAGGAAGAGCTTCTGGTCATCCAGAGCTGCTGCATCCTCTGCAGCTTTCTGAGGATTGGAGTACCAAACCTTGCCGCTGTCCTTAACTTCCAGTGAGAACTCGGTAGTCTTGGGATCCATGGTAAGCTTCAGCTGTCCGTTATCGATTACCACGTCGTCCTCTCTGCCATCAAAAGCATAGGGAGCAACAATTGTTTTTTCCTCTGTAGGAGCCGATGTGTTAACGATATAGGCAACACCGCCGGCTATGATACAAAGGATAAGGATCGAAGGCAGAAGCTTCAGGAATCCCTGCAATATTTTCTTTTTTATTTCATCCATCTTTTTGTTCTTATCTGTTTTCAAGTCCGTCACCCCTCATCCTACATTCGGAACATCAATTCTTTGCCCAGGGAAATGAAGTATGCGATTCCCTGTGAAATCATGCTAAAGAAGATCATAAGAATAAAGATCATGACTAGCATAGAAAACAATGTAGCAACTGTAAAAAGTAGGTTCTTTCCTGCAGAGTATTCGTGGATCTGTCCCATGGCTGCGATTACAAGAAGCGCACACCATACCAGTGACAGAGCACTTACTACGCTGTAAAACTCAGCTTCGTTGACAGTAACAAAATTACTGAAAATCATAAGCGGGAACTGGATAAGCGGATAAGGTGTAAGTGCATAGCAGGTAGCCATATATACCTGTCCAAGTCTTCCTTTTCCATCAAACAGTGTTGTAAGTCCCCAGTTACCTACTACCCAAAGTGCAAGGGGGAATAGGATACTTGCCAGATACAGGAAGATGTTAAGATCCTCCCAGTACACCTGGATCATAATAAAGCTTGTGTAACGCAGCTTCAGGATACGAATCAGAAGTGTAAGGAAAAGAATCGTATTGGCAGCTGCCATTGTGCCTCTTTTTTCATGTGTAAGATCCCAGAAACCATCAAGTGGATGAGTAATGCAATAGAGGGCAAATTTCAGGGAATCAATGTATTTCTCTCTTGGATTATCAATTGTTTTTGTATTTGCTATCATATTCATCACCCGTTCCTGCCTGCTACAAAGATATCTGCTGTATCAATCTCGTAGCGAAGTGCTTTTACCTTTCCGATTCCAAGTGGAACAAGGAATAATACTAGGATAACTGCTACTATCCAGCCTATGTGATCTTCAACCCAGATCTTTCTGTACTGCTTGTATGCCTTGGAATAGTTCTCGGCATCATACTTAAGTTCGAAGTATTCCATAGCCTCCTTGTACTTCTCCTGACGAAGGAGTGCTCGTCCGATTCCGATGTAAGCCAGGTCGTAGTTACCGTTCTGGTTCATAACTTCCTGCCAGGCAGCTCCTGAAGATTCATATTTACCCTTGTCGAAATCTTCGATAGCTGTGTAAACAAGATTACCGAAATCAGTAGGAACAAAAGCTGTTATTGAGCAGTCAAGGCTGTCAAGAACGTAGAGCTCGTGACCAATATGCTCGATGGCGGAAGGTCTTCTGAAATATCCGTCCATGTTACCGTTACCACCGAAGGCAAATACGAGACGGCCCTGATCATCATAGCCGAATACTCGTCCTCTGTTTCTGTCGAGGCAGGCATAGATGTCATTGTCCATTACTGTTACGTCAGTGAGGATTGAAGGTCCTTCATATCCACCGCCGGAACCCCAGTAGAGATCACCCTGTACCGGCCAGTCGCCGTTCTTAACCAGGATGTCGTTACCCATAAGGTTTAGCTTTCTGACTGCATTCTCTGTCTTCTTGGAGTCATTGGTAAGAGCTCTTGTTGCGTAGATAAAGCCTTCATAGTCCATATAGATGTTCTCATACTCAGTGGGAACGAAGGATTCCATCTTAGCTCTCTGCTCCTGAGAAGCGAGTTTCTTCCAAATGTAATCTGTCCAGTTGAAGGTAACCGGTGTAGCTCCTACAAATCCTGAGAATGCTGTGTCATTCTCGTATTTGATAAGACCCTTGTTGATACCGGTTGCTATACAGTAAACACGTTCAGCTGTATCAACTGCCAGCTTGGTGGGCTGGAATACAAGCTTGGGATCAAGTGTGTTGTCCGTAGGCTTAACAAACTCAAGAAGATAGTTAAGATCCTTGTCAAGCTTAAGTACTCTTGCATTGCCCTGATCGGCTATGAATATGTTGCCGTCTTCGGATATTGCAACGTCGGTGGGGTTATTGAAAGTATTGGGCCCCGAACCGCCTTTAAAGGAATCGATTATCTTTACAACCTCAAGCTTTTCCGGAGAAACCCTCTCAAGCTCGATTATTCTGTTGTTACCGCTGTCACACAGATAGATGTGATTGCCTTCCACGAAAAGGCCCTGAGGATTCTTGAGTTTGACATCAAGTCCCAGATCCGAGGAAGTAAATACCTTGCAGACTGTATAGAAGTCCGCGCTGTCCTTGTAATCTCCCCAGTAATCGTAGTTATAAGTATAACCACCGTCACTGCCACTGGCAGATACCTGAAGCGGCTGAAGAAATGCAGTTGCCAACGCAAGTATTGCCATTCCGGTCTTTAAAAACATATTTTTCTTACGCATATCGCTTCAACACCTTTCAAATTAGTCCTTAAGACCTGAACTTGCCATGGTCTCCAGAATCTGGCTCTCTGAAAATACAAATATAAGAATAGGTACTATCATTACTACTACAAGTACTGCCGCTCCCTGTCCGGTTCTTGCGATTCCGCCTGACTGAATCTGCTGAAGGGCATATACGAGAGTCTTCCTTTCTTCTGAATAAATGTATGTAGAAGCTTTGTTATTCCAAAGTCCCTGTACTGAGAAGATGATAAGTGTCATCCATGCAGGCTTAACATTTGGCATAACGATGTCATAGAATACCTTCCACTCATTTGCTCCGTCGATCTTGGCTGCTTCGATAAGTGAAGTAGGAAGTCCTTCCATGAACTGCTTCATAAGGAACAGTCCCATAGGTGAAGCAAAAGCGGGAATGATGATTGACCAGTAGGTATCGATCCAACCAAGTTTGTTGAGAATCAGGTAGTTGGGAATAGCTGTTACCCAACCGGTGAACATCATAGCTACCGTTACAATTTTGAAGAAGGTCTTTCCTCCGGGGAACTCATACTTCGCAAGCACGAAAGCTGCCATGGAAGCAATGATAAGATGTCCCGCCGTACCACAGAAGGTAATGAATACTGTGTTGAAAAGATATCTTGTAAAGGTTACCCAGGACTTACCCATTGTTACGAACAGATCCGAGAAGTTATCAAGTGTAGGATGCTGCGCGAAGATCCTGGGCGGGAACTTGAACAATTCATCAAGTGGTTTAAGTGCACTACTTACCGCATAAATAATTGGGAATGCCATAACGAAGGCAACCAGCAAAAGGAAAATGTAAAGCGCTATGTCTCCGCTTATTGACCTGTTTGGCTTTCTTTTTTTAATCAGCTTACTCATATCACGTACCAACTCTCCTTAACAGACTTTGAATTGCCTTGTTGCAAAGTATCATCATCAGGAACAGGATTGTAGCTATTGCACAGGCGTAACCCATTTCAAATCTTGAATAACCATAGTCAAACAAGTGTGTTACGATGGTACGTGCTGCATAATCCGTACTGGGATATCCGCAAAGAGCCATTGTTACATCAGCCACACCAAAGGATGATGTAATTGTCATAACCGCACCGAACATAAGCATAGGCTTCATGCTGGGAAGAGTTATGTACCAGAGCTCCTGCCATCTGTTCTTGATACCGTCCATGTATCCGGCCTCAAACTGAGATCTGTCTACGCCCTGAAGTCCGGCTACGAAGGAAAGGAATCCGGATCCCATACTCATCCAAAGGATAACTACCATACAAATTGGAAGCATGTATGTGGGATCGATGAGCCAAAGCTTAGGTGCATCGATGAGACCGATACTCATCAGGAACGCATTTACATATCCGTATGCATCGCCTCGGAAGAATACCGAGAAGATTACATAACAGTTACCTGCAATGGAAGGGGCGTAAAACACGATGACAGCGATACTTCTGATCCACCTTGGCAGCTCGTTGATAAGCCAGGCAAACAGGAAGGATAAAATGTATCCCAGAGGACCTGTTATCAGCGCTATCATCAATGTATTTTTCACGCCTATCAGAAAGATATCATCCTGGAGCACCAGGGAGATATAATTCTGTAATCCTATAAACCGAGGAGGTTCAAGGATGTTGTAATATGTGAAGCTGTAATAGATAGATGCTACTACAGGGAACACAAAAAACATTGTAAAGAGTATTGCGTACGGTGCCAGGAAGATGTAGCACATTTTTCTGTTCTTTGCTTTCTTCAGGGCCACGTTAAAATTGTGCTTACGCAGCGTTAAGTATTTCTGCAGATATTCCTTCATCTCATTAGCTCTCCTGTATCTTTAATCAACCGGCATACCAAATTCGATTCGTTTCTTCTTAATCTCTTCATCTATCAGAATCGAGTAATCAATGATTGTTTCTCGTGAATCAGTCTTGGAATTGATTACCTTTCTTATAGCGTTTGAAATATGACGGCCTGTGAAGTATCCACCGGGAACTTCTCTGATACCTACTGTTGAATCCCACTGTTCATTCAGAACCGCAATGTCATCTGTACTCCAGGACAGATTTGAGAATGCGTCTCTGTTTGCTGTAGCATATCTTGCAGATGATCCAAGAAGGGCCTCGATCTCACGACCAAATCTTACCTGTGTATCCGCGGTAGCCCACCACTTCATGAACTCCCAGGAGTTCTGCTTGAGTTCTTCATCCTCTGTTGCGATCATCATTGTTGCGCTTCCTGTGATGAAGTCTGATCTGTCGAGGTATGTCTTGCCGCTCTCATCCGTTCTGTAGGTTCCGGGAATAAGAGTGAAGTCCCAAAGTCCTCTGATCTCAGGTGCGGATACCATAAGTGTGTTATATGTTGAGTATGGTGCAATTCCTATTGGCATCTCTCCTGAACGGAATCTGCTGACGAAATCGTAAACAGTAGGAATACCATAGTCATTGAAGTATCTTACGTAATCATCGAATGCTGCAACACCGGCCTCTGTGTTAACTGTGGTCTTGGTGCCGTCCTCGTTGTACATGTCTCCGCCGTACTGATACAGGAGTGAGAAGTACATTGAAAGGTCCGGGGTGTTGGACATTACTGATGTTGCTGCTGCGGTAGCACCGCTGCTTCCTGCTGCGGTAGGAATACCGATTGAAAGGTTGTTTCCCTGAATTGTGGGAAGCATCTCGATCAGTTCCTTCCAGGTATTGGGAATCTCAAGCTCCATCTCTTCAAGAATGTCTTTTCTATAGAACATAACGTTGAAGGTCTGTGTCTCGGGAACACCGTAGATGTGTCCGTCGAGTCTGTACTGTTCATAGGAGCTCTCTGAGTAATGGCTCATTACTTCTTCCCAACCATCGAACTGAGTGATATCCTCAGCTGCGCCACGGAGCGCATAGTTTACAGGCTGGTCGGCACCTACGGAAAGAACTACGTTAGGTCCTCTTCCTGCAAGAACCGCATTAAGAAGTGCACCGGGATCAACGATCTCAACGTTGACCTTGACTCCTGTTGAAGTAGTGAAGTCATCATCTACCATTGTCTTAAGGATTGTTCCCTGATCACGTCCGGTCAGTACCCAAACCTTAACTACCTTATCACTGCCCTTCTCGTCATATACATCTCCGACTGAGTTGTAGTCTACGAAGAAGGATGCAACGAAGGACTTGATCTCATGAGCTGCCTTGGTAAAGAAGTTGGCCTTGTCCTTCTTGGGTGTTACACCTGTACCTGAAATAACCAGGTAGTCGATATCAAGCTTGGTCTCACTCATGTTAAGTGATGCTGTACCAAGTGATGTGATGTTATCTTTAAAAGTAGTAAACTCTGTTGTTATCTTCTGAGGCTTAGCACAGAATCTCTCAAGCTGCTGAGCGATTGTCTGAGCTGTTGCAATGTTATCAGCCATCTGTCCGGAATAAGCAACCATGTCATCTACTATCTTGTAGAGCTTCTTGGCTTCCAGTTCCATGGCTTCTATGATCTCAGGATATGTAGTCTCGATATGGTAATCTCTGTATACGTCAGGGCTTGCTCCGGTGTAAACAAGGATTCTACGATAAATCTGATTGAGTCTGAAGGTTGAATCCTCCATCTCCTCAAGGATAGCACCCATACCTCCGAGAGTTGCCTCAAGTCTTATTGTGTGCTGACCCTTGGTAAGGTAGAACTTGTAAGGTGTTCCTGTCTCATCTGCAAGATCGAGGCAATCCCAATCATTTGAATAAGAGAAAGATATCTCCTCAAGTCCCTTGAAAGGAACCTCTCCATCGATTGTCACGCATCTGTTTGAAACAGATCCTCTTGCGTAGTTCTGACGGCCCTTGATCATAATATTGTAGAAACCGTCTGCGGGAACTTCGAAGTTCCACTCAATCCACTGACCTGAGCTTCTCCAGCTGTCACCACCAACATAGTTCAGTACTGTGTTGGTTACGCTGTTAGGAAGGGTGGTCGGCGAGGATCGATCATATTTAGCATAAAGGGAGGATTCTGATCTAAGGGTTGAATCCTCGCCCTGTACCACCTGCTGATATGTCGTTGCTTCCTGGCTGTCTGTTCCTGTCTGTGAAGCAAGGTATTCCTCATATGTAGGTGCCTCTTTGATTCCCTTAACCGTAAGTTTGGAAAGAATCATGGGCTCGTTGTCTGCCCTTAAGGAAAGTTCATTCTCTCCTTTTTCAAAATAGAACATGTAAGGATCTGCTACATATCCCATGCTATCCTTGAAGTAAGCTGACTGCTTGTCAAAGTACTCAACCTGTCTGGGTCTTATCTCGTTGCCCTGGTTATCAACCTTGACCTCACCGCCGTCCATCCACATTCTCGTGAAGGCGATGTTTCTTGCTCCTTCAAAAGGAAGCTCTCCGTTAATGAGAACGGATCTCTCTGCGGCAACTCCTCTTGACTCCGGAATCAGGTATTCCATATAGAGTCTGTAGAAGCCGGCCTCCGGAACATTGAACTTCCAGGTAACCAGGGATCCCGTATCTGTAAATAATCCGTCGGCTTCTTTTTTAACAGTACCCTCTGCCTGGTAGTCATCGAGCTGTATGTCGATGTCCGTTGAAGGCTTGCCAGCATCCTTGTACTGGGCAAGATACTTATTATAAGTACCGACTCGTTCCATACCCTGGACATCCACCGTCAGGTCGGTGTCCTTGTATTTATCATGGAAGTCTTTCACATCCCGTCCGGATAGCACCACGAAGACCCCACCGATAACTGTTATGGATAAAACTACTGCAATGATTTTCTTTACTGTGGTATGCAAGAGTAAGTCCTCCCCATTTATTGCTTCTCAATATTTGCTACAGGCTATTACAACCTGCACTATAAAGGATATCGGCTTGGGAGCCTTGTCGCCTACCAAATTTTGCCTTATGGTATTCAGATATTGCGATGGCAGATAGAAAAAAGAGATGTCATTTTTGTGCATATTTGACAAATCAGAAATAATTTTGTAGTATGCTTTTAGGTAAAATAAGCACGATGTGAAAAAAAATAGCAATATTTGAGAAGAAGAATAGGGATTAAAGTGCTAAGATATGCGTACAAAACGCATAAAGAAATCCAGTGTTTTTGCGATTTACCTAGAGATGTTGTTAAGATGAAGCAATGCCATAATACGTAATTATATATTGCTTTTTTATGTTATGAAGTATATTCCTATGGCAATATTTCATGGCAGGGAGGAACAAAGGTATGATTCTAAGAAATGAAGGCGTAAGTCTGGATTATTACCAGCAAAATACCGATTATGAGAGTCGTTCTCTTGAAGGGACCAAAGAGAATTCCATTTTCCCCAAGGACAGTTCCATCAGAATATGGTACAACGAGCTGAACGTGGATTATCCCACGCACTGGCACAATGCTCTTGAGATCATTGTTCCTATTGAGAACTACTACGATATTGATGTGGACGGGGAGCCCCACAGAGTAATGCCGGGAGATATCTTCTTTATCCCTCCGAGAAAATCACATGCCCTTCATGCACCCAAGTCCGGTCAGCGTTATGTATGCCTTTTCGATATTGACTTTTTCTCCAATGTAAGAGGCTACTCGGGACTTATCACAATGCTGAAGGATTGCATCCATATAACTCCCGACACCTTTGCACCTGTATATAATGAAGTGTATGATCTGTTCTCACAAATCTGGAATGAGTATTTCCAGAAGACCGAGTTCTATGAGTTCTCGATCTACTCACATCTGTTCCAGATCATGACCATCCTGTCCAGATTCAATCTCAACAGAATGCAGCTCTTCACTGATTCAACTCCGGTTAAGAGACGTGAGTATTTCGAGCGTCTGAATAACGCCATCGACTATATCGATGAGAACTATGCCAATGACATCACTCTGGATGATGCTGCTGCCTTCAGCGGTTTCTCCAAGTTCCATTTCTCCCGCTTGTTCAAGGAGTATATGAACTGTACCTTCTACGATTACCTCATCGGAAGACGTATCAAGGCAACCGAGATACTGCTCACCAGGGATGACCTGTCAATTACTGACATCGCTCTTCAGGCAGGTTTCTCAAGTATCTCTACTTTCAACCGCACCTTCAAACTCAAGAAGGGCTGCACCCCCGGTGAATACAGAACCCTTTTCTCCGGCGGTTTAGGCAAAGAAAAGGGCGATGTATCGGAAAAGATTTAAATCTTTATCATTTATTGAATTTCCAACTGTATAATCTGAACGGATCTCCGGAGAATACAAAGAATACTGCGTGTTCTCCGGTTATTTTTTTGTCCAGTGATGCGGTGATGGTTGTAAGCTCATCTGCATCTGCGCCGCTGACATCCACATATCCGACAGCCTCTGAAGCGGGAGTGTCGAGACAGATCTTGATTGCTCCGGCGCCTTCTGACAGAGCCTTAACTTCAACTTCTGCTGCTCCGTCTTCTCCGAAGTCTGCTCCGCTGACACTGATCCAGCTGCCGGGTAGCATATCTGCTACTATCATATCTCCTGAGCCATACTTCTTGGCCTCATCGCCAAACTGTTTGGTTGTAACGCCTGACTCATTGGACATTGTTACTGCCTTGGTCTCTTTATAAGGATCAAAGCTCTTAAGCTGCTTAACGCCCTCTTTGGTTCCTGTGCTCACTGAAGGAGCGTTATTCTCATCTATCACAAGCTTGTCGATATGAGTGCTGCGGTAGCCTCCGTCAATTCCCATCTTTTTCTCAAGCATTCTTGCATGGTAGGTGATGTACCACTGTCCCTCAAATTCGAACATGCAGTGGTGATTGTTACCGCCTACTCCAAAGAATCTCTCAGGATTCTTAAGGACAGGGTTGCAGGCTGTGAAAGGTCCCATGGGTGAATCGGACTTCATGGTCATGATCTCGCCGGATTCAAAACCGTTCTCCTTGGCAGCCTCAGGTGTTACATTGAAGTTGGTGCAATAGGAATAATAATAGGTACCGTCAATCTTGTTAATTCCTGAATCCTCAAATAAATAGGAAACATTCTCTATAGGCTTGGGATCTCCCTTGAGGCTGATCATATCATCGCCAAGCTCGCAAACTCTTGCTGTTCCGGGATTGGATGCTGCCTCGGGAGAAGGGATACCGCCACCGAAGTAGATGTATGCTCTTCCGTCGTCGTCCATAAGAACTGCGGGGTCAAAGAGCCATGTTACCTCTGCGCAGGTAGGAGTCTCTCTGGAAATAAGAGGCTTGTTAATGGGATCGGTAAAGGGTCCCACCGGTGAATCTGCTGTCAGAACAGCAATTCCGTTGCCGTTGTTGGCAAAGTATAAGAAGAACTTGTCCTTGCCGTCTATATTCTTGTAAGCTGCTGCAGGTGCCCAGGAGTTCTTGCCCCAGGTTGAAGCACCTGTAAGACCGGAAGCATAGATAGTTCCGTGGTCTGTCCAGTTCACAAGGTCATCGGAGGAAATAACATTGATGGTGTTGATATTGCCATAGGTATTCTCCTTGACTGTTCCGTCTGCATTATAAGAAGGCTTGTCACCGGTCATATAGATGTATACTCTTCCATCGTATACAAGAGCGTAAGGGTCTGCACCAAAACGCTGAACCATAACGGGGTTGTGATCCGTTATTCCCTTGAGGCTCTGCTCCGGTTTGAGGTTGTCGAATACTTCACTGATATTCAGGGCTTTTGTGTCCATGTCTGTTAAATCTCCATTTTCATCTGTTTCTTGTTGCTCTACTGTATTGCTGCCGGTGCTGTCCTCGGACACTGTGTTTGGAGCAGCCTCCGAAGCACAAGCAGTCAGGAAAAAAGAAACGGCGACCAAACGCAAGATTATTATTAGAGGTTGTTTGTGTTTAAAAGTTGTTTTGTTTTGGAAATGTGTAGTCACCGTTTTATCTCTCCTGTGATAAAAATAATATTTGATTTTGATATTTTTCATCCACCGAAATGTTGCTCATTTCACCGCAGTAATTGCCAAAACCCGCAACTTCGCAAGTGTTGCCCATCCACCCGCAATATGTGAATAGACTCATTTCTTCTGTAGACTATAAATTTAAATATGAAAAAATAACAATTTCGTTAATAAAATGTATTGGAGAAAAAATATGCTTAGAACAACTAATACCGAAAACGGAAAAGTCAGCGGACTCCCCGGTAGCAATCCGCGCATCACTGCTTATCTGGGCATCCCCTTTGCTGCTCCTCCGGTGGGCAAGAACAGATGGAGAGCGCCTCAGCCCGCAGAAAGCTGGGAAGGCGTAAGATTATGCCATGAGTTCGGCCCCATCTCCTATCAGAACACACCGGGAATGGGTACAGATATCTACTGCAGAGAATGGCATGTGGATGCCGATATTCCCATGAGTGAGGACTGTCTCTACCTCAATGTATGGACTCCGGCCAAGGCAGCCGATGAGAAGCTTCCTGTACTCGTATGGTTCTTCGGAGGCGGCTTCCAGTGGGGCTATACAGCCGAAATGGAGTTTAACGGAGAAGCTCTTGCCAAAAAAGGTGTGGTTGTAGTCAGTGTCGCATACAGACTTAACTGCTTTGGCTTCATGGCTCATCCCGAGATCACAAAAGAATCTCCCGATGCTCCCGCCAACTTTGGTCTCCTTGATCAGAAGGCTGGTCTTCACTGGGTATACAGAAATATCGCAAACTTCGGCGGAGACCCGGAGAAGATCACCATCGCAGGTCAGTCTGCAGGTGGTTCCAGCGTTATGCACCAGTACACTCACGAAGGCAATTTTGATGTAATTAAGGGTGCTGTGGTTCTCAGCGGAATCATCAGACTTCCTGATCCCAAGGACGATATTTTCCGTCCCCTTGATCTTCCCAAGGCTGAGGAACTTGGCAAGGCATTCCTTGATTCCCTTGGTGTGAAGAGCCTTGATGAAGCCAGGGAGATTGATTCCAAGTCCCTGCTTGCCGGATACGATGAATTTGTTTCCGATCACCCTCGTATGTTCCCTATAAGAGACGGTTTCTTCTGCAAGGGCGATCCGGTTGAGCTTTTTGTCGAAGGCAAATGTGCCAAGGCTCCCATCATCGCAGGCAACACCTCCGATGAGTTCATGATGGGCAGCATCAATACCGTTGAACAGTCCGTTAAGAGCACCTTCAACGACGCTACCAAAAAAAGAGCAGATCAGAGCTGCTACTATTACCGCTTCGATCCCGATATTCCGGGCGACGGCAATGTATTTACAACTCCCGATGGCCATGTCATCAACGATAGTCACCCCGGTACCTTCCACTCCTGCGACCTGTGGTTCTTCTTTGATAACCTGATTAAGTGCCACCGTCCCTATGAAGGAAGACATTTCGAGCTGGCAAGGCAGATGAGTGACTATTTCGCAAACTTTATCAAGACCGGTGATCCCAACAAGGGCGGCAGCGAGAAGATCGCGCTTCCTGTATGGGCACCTTATACCGATTCCGACAGAAACGAGATGGAGTTCATCTCAAGAGGCGCTTCCCCCCGCAAGGAAGGCGGCATCAGAAACAATTGCAAGAAGCAGGCAGTCAACCCTTATCTTCCAAACTGGGAGTATGTTCCCGACGGAGAGCCCTATGTATTCGGAAACAGGGTATATGTCTACGGTTCCCACGATATCTACGGCGGAGAGACCTTCTGCATGGGCGACTACGTATGCTGGTCAGCTCCCGTCAATGACCTTGGCAACTGGCACTACGAAGGCGTGATCTACAGAAAGACTCAGGATCCTCTTAATGAAGACGGACATATGTGTCTGTACGCTCCTGATGTAACTCAGGGCCCAGACGGAAGATATTACCTCTACTATGTACTTGATAAGATCAGTGTTGTTTCCGTTGCAGTTTCAGACTGTCCCAATGGTCCTTTCGAGTTCTACGGTTACGTTCACTATGAAGATGGCACCAAGCTGGGTGACAAAAAGGGCGATGAGCCTCAGTTTGATCCCGGTGTTCTTACAGAAGGTGATGAAGTTCATCTTTATACAGGCTTCTGCGGACACGGCGACGAATCAAGACATGGCGCTATGTACACACTTCTTGACAAGGATATGCTCACAGTCAGGAAAGCTCCCGAGATCGTGGTTCCCGGCAAGATCTACAGCGCAGGCACAGGCTATGAGGGACACGCCTTCTTCGAGGCTTCATCCATCAGAAAGAAGGATGACACCTATTACTTCATCTATTCCTCAGAGGTTATGCACGAGCTGTGCTACGCAACCTCAGACAAGCCCGCAGGACCTTTTACCTATGGCGGAGTTCTGGTCAGCAACTGTGACCTTCATATCGGAGACTACAAGGCTCCCGAGGTTCCTTCAGCCTACGGCGGAAACAACCACGGCAGCATGATACAGATCGGTGATGAGTGGTATATCTTCTATCACAGACACACCAACGGCACCTGGTTCAGCAGACAGGCCTGTGCAGAGAAGCTCCATATCAATGAGGACGGCTCCATCGATCAGGCAGAGATCACCAGCTGCGGACTTAACGGCGGCCCTCTTGAAGCATACGGTGAGTATCCTTCATACATCGCCTGCAACATCTTTACCAGAGCACACAAGATGTATGTTGAGCCCGATGCTCCCAGAGTCGTTCAGGAATTTGACAATACAGGCTACGGAATCAGCTATATCAAGGATATTGTTGACGGTACAGCTGTGGGATTCAAATATTTTAACTACGAACATGTAACAGGCCTTAGAATCAAGACCAGAGGCTATTTCAAGGGACATTTCGACGTCACCACAAGCCTTGGCGGAGAGGTTATCGGAACTATCGTAAAAGATGATTCTTCAAACATCTGGGATGCAAGAGAATGTCATTTTGAAGAGATAAATGGTATACATGCACTTTATCTGCGTTATAATGGTTCAGGTAGTTGTTCACTTGCAACGATTGAATTTTTGAAAGGATAATTTTTTATGAGAAAGTATTTTAAGAAACTGTTGGCTGTTGGTATGGCAACAAGCCTTGCATTTGCCGGCCTCGCAGGATGCGGTTCTGACGCAGCTCAGAACGTTCCTCAGGACAATCAGGAGGCCGTAGAAGCTACTCAGGAAGCCACCGAAGCAGCTCCTGCTGCTGAGGCCACAACTGAGACAGCTGCTGAGGAGGCCACAGAGGCTCCTGCTGCTGAGGCTACTACTGAGGAGGTAGCAGAAGACACTGCTTCCGATATTCCCATTGAGGAGAAGGAAATGAAAGATATCACTCCTGCCGAACTTGTAGCTCAGATTGAGATTGGCTGGAACCTTGGTAACTCTCTTGATGCTTATGGCGCTTCAGGCCTTGCTTCTGAGACCTGCTGGGGTAATCCCGCAACTACCAAGGAGATGATTGATGCCGTGGCAGCCAAGGGCTTCAACAGCATCAGAGTTCCGGTAACCTTCGGCGGACACATGGGTCCTGCTCCTGATTACACCGTTGATCCCGAGTGGATGGCACGTGTTAAAGAAGTAGTTGATTACTGTATCGAAGATGACCTCTATGTACTTCTTGATTCTCATCACGAAGAGGACTGGAGAATTCCCGACAACGACCACGTTGATGCAACAAGCGAGCAGATGGCTGCTCTTTGGACTCAGATTGCTGAGGAATTCAAGGATTACGACTATCACCTTATTTTCGAGGGAATGAATGAGCCCAGAGTTAAGGGCGGTCAGAACGAGTGGAACGGCGGAACACCTGAGGTAAGAAAGTGCCTTGATACACTGAATCAGGTTTTCGTTGACACAGTAAGAGCCACCGGCGGAAACAACGAGTATCGTCTGCTTCTTATCACCAGCGTTGCAGGCTCTCATGTTATTTCAACCATCGCTCCTCTTAAGATTCCTGAGGATGACCACATTGCCGTTGCGATCCACGCTTACACTCCTTACGCCTTCACCTATGAGGATCCCAACGCTAACCCCTATGATAACTGGGATGGTTCACACAAGGGTGATATCACCGGAGTGTTCTCAGACCTCAGCAGAATCTTCCTTGCCAAAGGAGTTCCCGTTCTTATTACAGAGATGGGCGCCGTTGACAAGAACAATGAGGATGAAGTTGTTAACTGGGTTACAGAGTATCTAAGCCGCGCCAAGAAGAGCGGAATTCCCTGCTACTGGTGGGATAACGGCAACTTCGATCAGGAAGGCGAGAAGTTCGCAGTATTTAACAGAAACGACAACACCTGGTACAGAGAGAAGCTCGTAGATGCTATGATGGCTGTTTACGAAGAGGAGTAATCCGGTTAGATACTGAAATTAGTACAGAATAATAAGGCATCAGATTTATCCTTTTAGGATTTATCTGATGCCTTTTTCTTTACTTATATATCTTTTTATTTATTTCTATTTTTCCTATTTCTTAATGTATCTATTTCTTTATATATCTGTTTCTTACCGGAGTCTTTATCTCTTTCTTGCCGCCATTTTCTTGGCGTTGATCTCGGCAAGACGCTTATTTATCTGATTTCTGATAAAGTCCTCTTCCCCGTCCTTAACAAGGTAATACATATAGGAATCAAGAACCAGCTCCTGGGGAAGTCCTCTTCCCACCAGCTTAAAGTTCCTAAAGCCCATATCGATATAGTCCTTCATCTCCTCCTTGGATATAAAGGCAGGCTTGTTCTTACAGTCCTCAAAGGATTTCTTTTCCTGTCTGTTGGGACAGTTGAAGGGCCTTGAGATCTCGAATTCCAATTGCTTTAAGGCCTCATCTCTGTAGTGCTCAAGGCGCTTGGGGCACTCGGGGAAACAGATCTCATCGCAGAGGATCTCCACTCTGTCAGCCACAGGTCTTAAGCTCTCAAGAATCTCTTTGTTGTGGTTCATATCATAGTCGAGAACCACCATGAAATAATCCTTCTCAAGTTCCGCATGGAGCTTCTCCGGATCCGTGATTCTCTTGGTTGTGGATGAAATGAATTTAAAGCCCGGATACTCTTTTCTCAGATAATTCTCCAGAACCTCGGTATTTACAAGCACCTGATTCTCGCCGTTATCGGCAAGGCGCATTATGAGGTTACAGAAGGTGTCATTTAAATGCTTCTCCTCAATGAGGGGGTTGGTCCAGGTAAAGCGCACGGGAACATGCTTGGAATTGAACATCTTGATGGTGCGCTCTATCTCATTCTTGGGGCAAAAGCCAAGAACTGTTCTGCCGCCGTTCCAAATTGCTCCGGGGAAGGTGCCGTACACACTTCCTACTCTGTAATTTTCGTTAAAAGAATTGGGAAACTCCCTCATCAGTTCAATGACAGTGTAGTTCAGATCCCTGAAAACACTAAAGCCCGGCAAATGCCAGTAAATATAATCCTTCATCCCAACATACCTTCCTCAATAACTAAATTTGCAAGCTTGCATCCTGCCACGGCGATCAGATCCTGCGGTGCAAGCTCTATCTGAAATCCAACTTTGCCGGCGCTGACATATATATGCTCGTGATCGGCGGCTGTCTCATGAAGGAATGTCTGAAACTGCTTCTTCATGCCTATAGGAGAACATCCTCCGTGAACATATCCGGTAAGAGGCAGGAGATCCTTTTGTTTGATCATTGCGATGGACTTCTCTCCTGCAGCCTTGGCGGCCTTCTTAAGATCAAGCTCTTCTGCGACGGGAATGACAAATACATAGTAGGTATTGCTCTTACCCTGGGTTACAAGAGTCTTGAACACCAGCGCGGCATCTTCCCCAAGAATGCCGGCTATCTCTTCGCCTGTCATGGTAGCATCCGGTTCATATGAGTGGCTTGAATAGGGAATCTTTTTGCCCTCAAGCACACGCATAACATTGGTCTTCTCTTCTTTTTTCATGATGATTACCTTCTTCGTAAAAATGAACATGTCTATTGTCGCACTTCGATAAGAAAATTACAAATAAAATCGGATGCAATGAACAGCTCACTTATTCAATACGACAAGCATGTAGTTGTAATACCCGGTAGATTCAAATCCAGATTTTGTTCCTGAAAGGCATATTAAGATGCGACTTCACAGGTATTTCATATGATTATCAAAATATTGATACCATAAAGGAGCCGGAAAACACGCAGATTATACGTGAACAGCATCAGACGTGTATGAATTAGCTTAATATGCATGAGAAGTGCACTTGTAGAGGGAAAATTATGATCTATGAGTGTCAGATTGTCACAATTCCGTCAACTTTAGTCCTCTGGGAGCACGCAGGGGAAAG
>JAEEGL011765967.1_pt1 | contig 21858 bp, 14 predicted proteins | sample 9134231 | NCBI WGS metagenome assembly JAEEGL01 (sample SAMN16246548, study PRJNA631951) | gut metagenome | biome: gut microbiome; feature: rumen; material: fiber-attached | host: Bos | place: Iran: Karaj | collected 2018-10 | reverse complement strand
GTTCTCCGGGCCAAGATCGATATGGCGCATCCCAATATGATGTTCCGCGATCCGCTGATGTACCGGATTAAGCATACCAGCCATCACCGCACCGGCGACAAGTGGTGCATCTACCCGATGTACGACTTTACCCACGGGCAGAGCGATTCCATCGAGCACATCACCCATTCGATCTGCACCCTGGAATTCGACGTCCACCGTCCGCTCTATGACTGGTATATCCAGACCCTCGGCATTTATCCTTCCCATCAGTATGAATTCGCCCGCCTCAATCTGACCTATACCCTGATGTCAAAGCGCAAGCTTCTCGAACTGGTCCAGAAGGGGCTTGTGAGCGGCTGGGACGATCCCCGAATGCCGACGCTTTGCGGCGTGCGCCGCCGGGGCTATACGCCGGAAGCCCTCCGGATGTTCTGCGACAAGATCGGCGTTTCGAAGCGCGACCAGTTGATGGATATCCAGCTCCTGGAATGGTGCGTCCGGCAGGACCTGAACGCCCGCTCCAACCGCTATATGGTAGTACAGGACCCCATCAAGGTCCATATTACCAACTGGGAGCCCGGCAAGGTCGAATGGTTCGACTGCCCGCTCAATCCGGCGGAGCCCGAGGGCGCCAAGCGCCGCGTGCCGTTTACCGGCGAACTCCTCATCGACCGCGCCGACTTTATGGAGGATGCTCCGAAGAAGTTCTTCCGCCTGCGCCCGGATGGCGAGGTCCGGCTCAAGTACACCTATATCATCCAGTGCAATGAGGTCATCAAGGATGAGAACGGTCGTGTTACGGAGCTGAACTGCACCTATGATCCTACGACGCATCCCGTGACGGGCGAATGGCGCTCGGTCAAGGGTACGATCCACTGGGTGAGCGCGGAGCACGCCGTGCCCATCGAGATTCGCAATTACGACCGCCTCTTCACGCTGGCCGATATGAGCACGGTCCCGGAGGACAAGGATTACAAGGATTTCCTCAATCCGGACTCCCTGATCGTGGTCAAGGGCTATGCCGAGCCGGCCCTGTTGGAGGATCAGAGCGGCATTGCCGTGCAGTTCGAGCGCACCGGCTATTATGTCGCCGATAAAGACAGTACGCTGGAGCATCCGGTCTTCAACAAGACCACCGCGCTGAAAGATTCGTACAAACCTGAATAATTTTGCACCCTGCGTGCAACGAAACCGGTAAAAGTTGCATCTTATTACCGGTTATAATTTTTGATGAAGATGAAAAGATTTTTTGTATCTCTGTTTACGGCGGCGACGGTTCTGGCGCTTGCCGGCTGTTCGAAAGGGGATTATGGTTTTTTTGATAGAGGGGATGGATATGATGGCATCTACTCTGAGGCTGCGATGGATGGTGGTGGCGCTGTGCCGGGTGATTCTGGTTCCGGAGAGGGTAATGGCAATACCTCGGCGGGTATCGTGACGGCGGGGGAGTGGCGTGATCTGGATCACTGGGCCTTCTGGTCCGGCCTGATGACCGGAGAAGAGTTCTCCGATAAGGCGGACTGGTGGAAGATGTACCCTGACAATCTTGTCGCCGTGCACGTGACGCGGGAAGACAAGCCCGTCATCGGCACCAAGGTTGTCCTGAGCCGGAATGGGAAGGATGTCTGGACTGCCAAGACGGATAATCAAGGTTATGCCTATTGCTGGACCTCTCCGTTCCAGAAACTGCAGGAAGTGACAGCGGAGGAGTTGTCGCTGACGGTGGGCGGTACGCAGATTGCGGACCATCCCGAGCTCTCCACCTGGAATTCCCAGACCGACGTCAAAATGAATGAAGTCCAGTTGCTCACGGCGGATGCCCAGCCCGTCATTAGCAATGTGACCGATATCGCTTTTATTGTCGACGCGACCGGTTCGATGACCGATGAGATCAACTTCCTCAAGGATGACCTTGTAGATATTCTGGGCAAGGCTTCCGCGAAGGCGGGAAGCTCGTCTTCTCTCCGGACGGCTGCCGTATTCTACCGGGACGAAGGCGATAAATATGTGACCAAATATGATGATTTCAAGACCGACGTTACCAAGACGGTCGACTTCATCAAGGAGCAGACCGCTGACGGCGGCGGCGACTATCCCGAAGCTGTGCATACGGCCCTCGAGGTCTCACTGCAGAGTCTTTCCTGGGGCGAAGACTCCCGGATGCGGCTGGCTTTCCTGCTGTTGGATGCACCGGCCCATCATCAGAACGCCATCATCGAATCGATGCAGAATTCGATCGAGACCTATGCACGGCTTGGCATCCGTATCATCCCGATCGCGGCCAGCGGCGCAGACAAGGATACCGAGTTCATGCTCCGGTTCTTCGGCATCCTGACCGGCGGGACCTATACATTTCTGACCAACGACAGCGGTGTTGGCGAAAGCCATATCGCGGCTTCGGTGGGCGAGTATGAGGTCGAGAAGCTCAACGACCTCATCGTCCGGCTCATCGCAGCGGCGCTCAGCTAAACCGCCAGACAGTCGATACCTTGAACCCGGCCTCGCTTTTCAAGAGTGACCACGGTTCTTTTCCGTATCCGGTTCCGGTCAGGAGCCGGATGAATTTTTTCTCCTCCGTCACGGCGGAACCGACATAATGGGAAGTGCCGTTTCCGTCTTTCCAGCCGAAGGCTTCCCGGTCTGCCGTCGGTGCCGTACGGGGACGGGACCGGATCGTCTTGACATGGGCGCAGTCAGCAAAGGCGCGGTATTCGATCGAAGTCACTGAGGCTGGAAAATCGATTTCCTTCAATCCGGCGTGGTCGAAGGAAGACTGACCGATTTCGGACAAGTTGTCCGGGAATGCGATGGTCGTAAGGGCTGTACAGCCCTGGAAGGCCTGGTCGGGTATTCTTGCCAGATTCGACGGCAGGATTACATGGGACAACTGCAGACAATGCTGGAGGATCCCCACGCTCAGAGAGTATGAAAAGGCCTGCAGATCGATGCTTGTCAGCCCCGACCCCTTGAAGGCATAAACCCCGATGCGGGTGACGGAGGCGGGAAGGGTATAGGATTGAAGGGAAGTACAGCCGGAAAAGGCATATTCTCCGATTTCCGTAATCTGATCGGAATGACCGATCTGCGAAAGGGATGAGCACCCCGATACCAGGCCGTCCGGGATTTGCAGGATGGTGTCCGGCAGTCGCAGGGAAGGGAGGGAACGGCAGCCGGAGAACGCGGATGCTCCTATCGTGGAGACATTGTCCGGAATGACGATGCTGACGAGGTTTTCGCAGTTCTGAAAGGCGAAGCTCGGAATGCCGATGATCCCTGTAAACCATCTCAATTCGTCAAAACTATGGATTGTGCTCCCTTTGAAGGTGTTTCCAAGATACCGGACGGCGGCGGCCTCTTCGTAACTGATTTCCCCGTCCTGGTCGGTATCGAAGGCGCCGACACAGAGCCGTTTGGTTTCATCGTCTGCGAAGTCAATCAGCCCGTGCCGGCCGTCCAGCGAGAGGGTGAAAAGGATCTCCGTATTGCTGGAAAAATCTCTTTGTGCGAGGGATATCCGGTCGGTTTGGCTGAACGCCGTGGTACCGGTGGCGGTGTACAGGATTTCCCATTCGACCTCCATTTGCGCATCTGTGACGGTAGGAGACGTCGCGGGGTATAGATAGAAATGGGTCAGGATTTCTGCTTCGTCACCTGTAAGGACCTTGCCAAGATCCTGATTGAATTTTTTTTTGTCGAATGGTGTAGGACTGGATTCCGTTCCGAGATTCCAGATGCCTCCCCGTGGGAACGGCCCTATGGAGATGCGCTTAATCTGAACACGTCGGGTCAGAGGGGCTTCCGTCCGTAGCCTTCCTTTGATTGTGACTTTGGAGAGCGTATGCTTGAAACTCAGTCGGATGGTCTCGCCTTCCTGTCCGTAGGCAAAGTCCGAGAGCATCAGGTCCTCTGAGGCGTCATCCGGGCAGTATAGAGACATTTTCTTTCCCCTCCAGTCATCCTGGAAGTACTCCGTCTTGCCCGGAGCAACGGCGTAAAAGAGCAGCGTCTGGCCCTGCGGCCAGAATTTCCGCGGCGAATACTGCCAGCCGTCTTCCGTCAGCGTTACCTGTTGGGCTTCCATAATGCTATTTCCCTGTTCGTCTTTTGCCCAGACGAGGATCGAGTCTCCGATCATGAACTCACTGCCCGCCTTTGTTTCCATTCCGCCGAACGTGATGGCCGGACCTTCTTTCGAGGGGGGAAGTTCCCGCGAGCAGGCGGTCAGAAGAAGCAGGGCCGACACGAGGGCCGGCCCCACCGTAAAACGGATGCTTCCCATATCAAAGCGTAAATTCACCGGGTTCTCCGACAACGCTCGTCCAGTCGCTGACCACGGGCTCGCCGAACTCGATGGCGGACGGACTGACCGTCAGCAGAATGTCATACGAACGCCCCTTTTCCATCTCGAATGAGAGGGTCTGGTTGATGGTGTAGCTGTTGATGAGTTTTCCTCCCTCCAGCGCATCGTCCGGCGTAACGACCGTGTAGGTGACGCTAAGGATGTATTCCTTCTCGCCGGTCGGGATGGAGAGAATACAGTAATTTCCCCCGACGACCTCCTGGCTGCTATGCACAATCTGTCCGCGTTCCCGGTCTCCCAAAGACTTTGAATGAACGAGTCTCCGTCCGGGTGTGACTTCGCTCCACTGTCCGCTGCCGAGGTCCACGACGCCGGACACGGGATATTCGGCCGATAGCATAACGGAATTGAGATAGATTTGTGTTTGATCGTAGCTTGCATCCGTCCCGGCATGGCGGACCAGGAAATTGAGCCGGGAAAGTACGTGGTGGAACTGGAAAGTGATTTTGCCGCCGGATTCCTGCAGGGTGGCATCATAGACAGGCTCTGCGATGACGAGGTCCGGGAAGATGCAGGAGGCGTCGGGAGACGCCAGTTTGATCTTGGGCGTGTTGCTATCCGTATTGGCACTCAGGGGCACGATCCCATTGGTTTCGGTGCCGTAGGGCGCGTACGCGAAGAAAGAGATTTTGGCGTTTTTCAAAGCCGGCCAGAACTTCAGCGGTGCATAGCTGAACCCCTCATCCCGGGATCCGGAAACGAGCTGGTTGTACATAAAGTTGGGCTTGTCGCCTGTGCTCCAGGCATTGGCCTGGGTGTAGAAGGCGTATACGCCGAAATCGGTGATGCTCTCCGACGTCAAAAGGCTGCTGGCCTTGCTGGTGGAGACATAGGTCCCGAAGGTCAGGGGTTTCCCGGAATCGCTCCCGGGGCCGGACACTTCGCTTTTGTTGCAGGCCGTGGGGATAATGGCAAGAAGCACGGCGGCAGGTAGAAGGAAAAAGGGTTTCATAGTGTTTGATGGTTTAAAATGATGGATGATTATAGAATGATTTCTGTTTCTTCTCCCGGCGTCCAGTCGCTGATGTCCGCCTCGAATCCTCCGCCTGGACTGTGGAGAAGGAATGTTTCTCCAGGACGGTCTCCGATGGAGAGCCTGAAGCCGTCTTCCCCCGCCGTTACACGCCCTCGGATGTCGAGCGTGGTATCTGTCGCGATGCTTCCGTCTCGCAGCGTCAGTCTCAGATGCAGGGTTTCGAGGCTGTCCGGCGGCCCAAGCATATTTCGCAGGGTGGATGCGGTTTCTATATCCGTCGTCCATTCGGCATCCGGAAGCGGCAGGACTCCTTCCCGTGGATGTGAGGTTTGATTGAAGAGATAAGATGAATAGGAGGGAGAGAGGCTCCCGCCTATGCTTCCGAGATGCTTTATGCCGCCAATGAGTATGCGGATATGCAGGGGGTGGACGATTTCTGCCGGGTATAGGATGGGAGGTGGGATGGCTTTCCCGCTCCAGATGTCGGATTCCGTAACGGAGAAGACGCTCCCGCCTGTACACGCCAGTATGGAAGGTCGCCCGCCGGATGGCACGGCACGGGCTGTCTCCCATCTCTCAAGCCCTTCCAGGCTCAGGCTTTTCCATTCGGATACGCTATAAGAGAACACGCCGCTCCGGTAGGTGCCAACGGGCAGTTGGAAATGTACGCAGGATGTTTCCGGCGTGGTCTTACTCTGCAGCAACCGCCCGTCTTCTGTATAGATCAGGACGGTCATCGCCTCCGGGACCTCGCGGCACAGGGACCAGTCGACCCGAATCTCCACGTCGGAGAGCGTCCCCCGTGCCGCCCCTGCGACATTCTTTTCGCAGGAGAAGGCCGTCAGGATGCCGGGCAGGATGACGGAAAGAAGGCTGGAAATCCGATGCACGTGTGTTTTCATAACGATGCAAAGGTAGACGCTTTCCCTCCGCCAGACCAGCCTCATGGGCCTCCTGAGTGCAGATTTTTATGTTTTTTGAATGAATTTGCGGTTTTTTGAATGCAAATTCAAAAAAAAAATCGGACTTCAAAATTTATTTTTGAAGAAAAAAAAGCGGAGCCGCCGTATCCGGTGACTCCGCTTTGAACCTTGCAGAAGAATTATTTCTGTCTGTTCTTGTATCTCTGATAGAACCTGTCGACGCGACCGGCGGTATCCACGAGCTTCACCTTGCCCGTATAGAACGGATGGGAAGTGTTGGAAATCTCAAGCTTCACCAGCGGATACTCAACGCCTTCGACCTCGAGGGTCTCTTTGGTGGTGGCGCAGGAACGGGTGATGAAGAGCGTGTCGTTGGACATATCCTTGAAAGCTACAAGACGGTAGGTTTCGGGATGAATTCCTTTTTTCATTTCCTGTACAGTTTATAGTTAACAAATTTGCGGACGCAAAGATACGATTATTTCGTTGAAATGCAAAATTATTTCAGATTTTCTGCAATCGTAAAGGAAACGGAGGCGGTATTGCCGTCGCCGTCGACCGTCAGGAGGACGTGCTTGCCGGGGGAAGGGGAGAGGGTCATCTCGTGGATGAACTTCGTCTCGCCGAGATAATCCCCGTCCAGATGCCACCAGACCGGCATTTCCGGGTGGCGGTGTGCCAGGGAGAAGACGATGCCGCCCGGACTTCCGTCCATCTGCCGCGGGAGATACAGGATGCTGCCCGGTTCGGGGTAGATGAATTGCAGGGGCGCCTCATTCTGTTTTGGTTTCTCCGGGGGCGTATATTCAGGATGGAACGGCTTGTAATACCACTCCATAACGGGCGGCAGAGAGAATACACCGCCATTGTGATAGGGACACGCGCTGCTCTCCTGTGCCTTCCGGGGTAGCACGCAGGTGACTCTCTCCGGACATTCCGTTCCGGCCAGGTGGCCGGAAGCGGGACAGACCTCCGCGACGATTCCCACCATCGGATCTTCAAACCAGGGGGAATCTTCTGGCAGAAGGTTTAGCAGGTCGAAGAGAACAGGACCCGCCGTACGGGCTCCCGTCAGGCCGGGAACCCCGTGCCCGTCCGCGTTGCCGCACCATACCCCGATGGCGTAATCCGGCGTTACGCCGACGGCCCAGGCATCCCGGAAACCGTAGCTTGTCCCCGTTTTCCAGGAGACCTTGCGGACGGAGGTGATCAGGCGCGGGTCGATTTCGTCGGGGCGGCTCACGCCTTTGAGTGCATCCAGCGTGTACCAGATGGCCTCCGGATCCGTCAGCGGGAATCCCTTCGGCTGCATCACAAACCCCGCGTAAGCGCGGGTGATTTCGGAGAGCCTGCCCTCCGCCCCGCCCAGAATCAGCGCCAGACCGTAGTGGGAAGCATCTTTTGTGAGCGTTGTCAGCCCAGCATCCCGCAACAGTTGATGGAAGCGGGGAACGCCGAATTCGCGTAACAGGTGCACGGCCGGCACGTTGAGCGACCGGGCCAGCGCTTCCGATGCGGGAACCGCTCCGTGGAACTGCAGGTCGAAATTCTGGGGGGTAAAACCGCTCAGATTGACCGGCGTATCTTTGATGAGCGTTTCCGGCAGGATGATGCCATCCTGCAGGGCGGCGCAGAACAGGAAGGGCTTGAGGATGCTGCCCGTAGAGCGCGGGGCATCGGCGATGTCCACTTCGACGCCACTGCGTTTCCGCTCCGGGGAGGCGTTGCCCACGTATGCAATAATCTCTCCGCTGTGGTTGTCGATGATGACAGCAGCAAGGTCAGCGATGCCGCTTAGGGCCAGGTCATCGGACCATCGGTCCGTAAGGACTTCTACCTGCCGCTGGAGATGGATATCGATGCCGGTTTGCGTCCGCTTGCCCCTGGGTTGTTTCTCGACGTAATGCCGGGCAAGGGAGGGCAGGGGATGAGGGCTATCCGGTAGCGGCTCAGTAATGGCAGTTTCGTAGATGGCTTCGTCGATGTCACCGTGCTTCAAAAGCCGCATAAGCAGTCGGTTGCGCTTCTCCAGCAGCGCATCCCGCTGCTTGCCGGGATGCATCGAGGAGGGGGCGTTCGGAAGAACTGCCAGCGTAGCCGCCTCCGCCCAGGAAAGTTCGGACGGCGGCCGCCCGAAATAGCGCCACGAGGCGGCGTCCAGTCCGACGACATTCCCCCCGAAGGGGGCGTGCGAGGCATACAGGGCGAGGATTTTTTTCTTGCTGCAACCGAGTTCGAGTCGTAGCGCCTGGATGGCCTCGATGCCCTTTTGCCACAAAGTCCGCTCCCGGTGTCGGGAGATGCGGATGACCTGCATCGTCAGCGTACTGCCGCCGCTCTCCACGTGCCCCGCGCGGATGTTCTGCACGAGCGCGCGGACGAGTGAGACGGGATTGACGCCCGGATGCCAGTAGAAATGCCGGTCCTCAAACTGGACGACGGCCTTGGCATAGCGCTCGGGGACGGTATCGCAGGGCGGGAAGCGCCACTGCCCGTCGGCAGCGACGCGAGCCCCGAGAAGTTCGCCGCTGCGGTCGGTGACGACGGTCGAGTAAGGGGTACCCTTGAAGAGGTCCCTCTTCAGGCATAAAAGCCAGCCTGTAAGAAGGACCCCTGCAAGAATTAGAATAATGCGATATCGCCGTTTCACCGGACGACACTGACCGAACCGTTGGCGGTGCGGGCGGAGACCCGCGGCTCATACATCGCTTCGCACGAGACCGAAGGCAGGATGTAAACGCCTTCGTAGGCGGCGCGGAGCTTGAGTTTGAGGGTCTTGCTCTGGCCGGCACCCAGATCGAAGAACCAGTTGCAGCTGTCGTCGCGGATATCCTGGTGATCGTAGGTCTGACCTCCGCGGAGGCGTTCGTTCTGGATCTCCCAGCCCGACGGAATCATCTCGTTGAGCGCGAGGTTGGTGACGGCGCGGCCGAGCGGATTCGTGACGGTGATGACGCTGGTGAATTCGGTACCCTGGCGAAGTTGTTTGACGTCAATTGCCTTATCCTGACGGTCGAGGTAGGAGACGGTGAGCTTAATGCCGTTGGAGGCCGCAGCGACGGGAGCGCCTGCCGGGGCTCTCGACACGTTGATCATCGTGGCATAGAGCAGGCCTTCACCCTTGTTCTTGACTTCTACGCTGCCCTTCTGGTCGGGAATGTCGTAGAGCGACTTGGCGGTGGTGATAGCCTGGCCGCCCACTTCGGCGACGATGGCCTTGGAATCGATCTTCTCGTACAGACGCGACATCGCGACGGACGTGAAGGCGGCCTCCTGGGTATTGTACCAGCCGCTGCCGAAGGACTCGGCGAGTTCGCCGGCGAGCGGGAGCGCCTCAGCGAGGTTGCCCGTGAGAGCGAGCACCTCGAGGGCGATGGCCTTGTCGCGGTTGCTGCTGCCGTAGGTCATATTGGAGACTTCATAGTCTTCGAAGACTTTGCCGGCCGAGCCGATGAGATCCTTGGCGGTCTGGGTCTTGCCGGAGATCGCATAGGCGGCTGCCAGCATCCAGCGGGCCCGGTTGTCCAGGGTCGGGTATTCCTTGAGGCGGTTCATCGCGCCGGAGAGCGGCTGGCTCGCCACGGCGAGGGAGTAGAGCCGGTAGCTTTCATCCATTTCGCTGAAGGCGGCATTCCCTGCCAGACGGAAGGCCTGGCTCAGGTTCTTCTGGTATTGCTCCCACTTGCTCAGGACGCTGCGCTGGACTTTGAATCCGGCCGCGGAGGCCTGGGACAGGAAGGCGCCGGCCATGGAGGAGACCCAGCTGTCGGAACGCTTGGAGCCCGGCCAGTAGATGAAGCCGCCGTCGGAATTCTGCCGTGCATAGAGGGCGGAGATGATGGCGGGGATGATTTCCTTCGCCTCGGCCGCTTCTTTGTCGGGCAGCATCGGGAGGAGGCTCAGGAGCGTCAGGCCACGGGATGAGAGTTGCTCGGAGCAGTTGTAAGGATAATTCTTAGCGAAGGAGAAGACGCCGAGGACATCGATGGCGGGGAAGGTAGCCAGCTCGATGGTGGAGCCTTCACCTGCGTCGAAGGTGACGCTCTGTCCCTTGCCGACCGGCTTGGAGACGACGGTGACAGTCTCGGGATTGCGGTTCTTTACCTCGAGGGCAATGGACTCGGAGGCCTTGTGGCCCTGGCCGGCGGCGGATACGGAGATCTTGGCGATGCCTTCACCCGTCGTCTCGAGGGAGAAGCGGGCTATCTTGTCGCCCTTCTTCTCGAAGGTGAGTTTCTCCTGGGCGTTGCCGACCAGTTTGACAGGGCCTTCGACGGAAACCGAAACGGTAGCCTCGCGGATGTTGTCCTCCATCGCGAAGACATTCACCGGCAGGGTAATCGTCTCATTGGCGGAGGCGGTTCTCGGCAGGCTGCTGAGGACCATGAGCGGAGCCTTGACGGTAACGGACTTGTCGGTCGATCCGTAGGCGCCGTCGTGGCCCGCGACCACCATCACGCGGACGCTTCCGACGTACATCGGGAGCTTGACCTTGTGGGTGTTGCCGCCGCGTTTGGCCGTGAAGGGACCGAGGAATTCGACCACCGGGTTGAAGCGGTTGTCCTTGCGGGCGGCCCGGATGTGCTCCTCGTCACCACCGACGGCAAGCATCGGGGAGAAGCGGCCGCTGAAGGCGCCGATCACGTGGTCGTAGAGGTCGTAAGTGCGGACTCCCAGCGCTTCCTCGCGGTACATTTCATCCCAAGGCTTCGGGGTCTTGAAGGCGGTGATGTCCAGGAGACCTTCGTCGACGATGGCAAGGGTGTAGGTCATTTCCTTGCCGGCCTTCTCGCTGACTTTGACGGTGAATTCCTCTTCGGGGGCCACCGTGTCGGCCATTGTGATGACAGGCTCCAGTTTGGAAGCAGGATTCTCCACCGAAATGCGCTGTACGCCGTACATTCTCAGCGGCAGGTCGTTCTCGGTCGCGCCGTAAGGCTGGATGAGGGTGACGTGCACGAAGAAGTTCGGCGCCATATCGCCGGACACGGTGAAGGTATACGGGGTATCCTTGTCGGCCTTGGTCGAGACCCAGCTGCGGGAGATGACGCCGGAGCCGTTCTCAAGCGAGACGAGGGCCTTTCCGCCCTTGGCGGCCGGAATGTAGACCGTCGCTTTCTCCCCGGCGAGATAGCTGTGCTTGTCGGTGGAGAAGGTCAGCATCGTGATGGCGCTCGGGTCCTGGCGGTCGGCTCTGCCGCGGTAAGACGGCCAGTCGATCGTGATGACCTTGCCGGAGGCGTGGCCACCCTTGTCGCGGACGTACACCAGATAGCGGCCCCATTCGGGATAATCCACGCGGATCGTGAACGAGGCATCCTGGGCACCCGAAGTGAGCTTGCCAGAGTAGATCGGTTTCGCGCTGCGGCCACTGACGTATGCGTCAAGCTCGCCGCTGCGGGTCTCCCACCACCATTTCCAATTCAGTTTGTAGACGGCGTAGTCGAGTTCGCGGCCGACGAGGCGTTTGCCTTCGGGGCTCACGACGGCCACCTTGATGACCTGATCCTGGTCGGTCTCCAGCTCGTCCTCACTGGGGAAGAGCACGCCGACGTAGGCCTCGTAAGGGGAGTAGGGGACGGAAGTGGTCGTGAAACTCTCATCTCCGCCGTTCTCTTCGACGGAGGTGACGATGAAGGCGTTCAGCATACCCGGCAGCTTGGCCCCGGCGGGCATCTTCAGTTCGAGTTTGGACTCACCGTTCTCGTCCAGCTGGGTCTCGAAGAGGCTGCTTTCACTGCGGGTGAAGGTGCTGGCCGGATTGCGGAAGACGTATTTCTCGAAGCCCGGGAAGCGGGTGACGCCTGTGGTGAGGGTAAGATCGGCGTGTGCGCGGAGATTAGCCGCAGCAGGGCCGGTCAGCCAATTGGAGGAAATCTTCGCGGGAATAGCTGCGCCGCCCTTGAGCATATCGGCGCCCAGGTCGAGGTTGATCTTGAGACGGTTGGGCTTGACGGTCTCGATGTTGAGGCCTTTGTGGAAGGATGTGCCGCCGACCTTGAAGTAGGCATTCCAGAGTCCGGTAGGATCGGAGGCCGCGGTCGGAATGTTGAAGGCGTAGAAGCCATCCGTGCCGGTCTGCACCATTCGGGTGTAGAAGCGGCCTTCCGGCGTGTAGAGTTCCATCGTGGCGGGATGGCCTTCGGGAAGGACCTGGTTGCGGTCGCCGACCAGCAGAGTGAGGTGCATCGTGTCGCCGGGACGCCATACGCCTCTCTCTCCATAGATGAATCCTTTCAGGCCCTTCTGCACGACGGCACCGCCGGTGTCGAAGCGGCTGAAGGATTTCTCGTAGCCATCGCCCAGCTTGAGGTAGCCGACATTCTTGCCGCTGCGGGCGACGAGGATGAACGGCTTGCGGCTGACTTCAATCTCGGCGAGACCGTTTCCGCCGGTGGAGCCGGATCCGATCCGCTGCAGCTGGTAGTCATAGACTTCCAGTTTGACGCCTCCCATCGGGGCGGCGCTGACAAGGTCGGTGACGGCGGCCCAGAGGGTCTTGCCGTCGGCATACTGTGCGGTAATGCCGAGGTCGGAAGCCAGGATGTTGATGGACGGGAAGCGGCTGCTTTCCATATAATAGGAAGGCTTGGTCGGATCGTCGGTCTCATCCCATTCATATTCTTCCCAGTCGATGAAGCTCTCCCAGTACCAGCTGTTCTGCTCATCCCATTCGGCTTCTTCCTCCTCGGAAGGCTTGCCGTCGGAAATGGCGCGGAGGGCACCGGTGATTTCCTTGCCGTAGAGGGAGTGCTCGGGACGGAACGACACGCGGATGCGGTACACGGCACCGGGCTCCTGCTTGAACAGGTTGCTGAGGTCGATGGAGAAGTTGTTCCACTGGTGGAGGTCGATGTCGGGATCGTTGTCCAGACGGACTTCCTTGCTGTAGACCAGGCGGCCGGAGCGGCGGAGGGAAGAATCCTCGTCGAGGTCGTTGTCCTGGAGGAAGGTCAGCATATTGCTCTCATAGATGCGGATGACTTTGACGTCCACGGCGGCGAGGTTGACGGCCCGGAGCGGGAGAACCAGCTGTTTGGCGTCGGGAAGAATGTTGCCCTTGATGGGAATTTCCACGGCCGGCAGGTTGGCACCGGAGGCGAAACTGGTTGTGAAGTCCTCTCCGAGGGCCTGTCCGAGGGCGCTCTTGATGTTGCGGTCGATCCGGACGGTGAGATCCTCATCGCGACGGCCTTCATAGTAAATCCAGAGGAGGTTGTCCTTGAATTCATAGTATCCGCGGGCAAAGCCGCCGGCTTCCACGAGGCCCGTGGCGCCGGAATCGGCTCCGAGCGGTTCGCTGAACTGGACGAGCACGTGCGGATTGCCGTTTTCCACGAGGCGGGCGTCAATGACCTTGAACACGCCGCTTGCGGGAACCGTCACGGTCTGGCTTACGTCGGAGAATCCTTTGACGGAGGCCTTGATTGTGAGGGTACGGTCGCGGTCGCCCCGGCTCAGGCCGGAAATCTCATACTGGAAGGCGTTGGGGCCGCCCGTGACCTTCACCTCCGGCTTGCCGCCGGGATAGGTGACGGACATGGCTTTCTGCACGGCCTCCGGTTCCATATCCTGACTGAGCGTAAGGGTACCGCAGACGGTGGCGTCGCCCGTGATGCGGATTTCATCCGTGGTGAGGGCGATCTTGCGTTCGGCTACCTTGAAGCCGAAGCGGAAATTCTTCAGTGCGGGATCCTTGACGCTGAGCGCCTTGCCGAGGAGGAAGGAGCCGGAATAGGTCTTGCCCGGTTCCAGTGCCTCCGGCACGAATTCGACGCTGGTCGGACTGAGCCAGCGCGTGGCACCCTTCAGGGAAGGGGTAAAGGAGAACAGATCATCGGTCTGCGCCTCCATCGGGACGGCCGTTGCCAGCTCGATCCGGATGGGAGACTGTTCGGAGACATACCCACCCGTGTACGCCTTCACGTAGGGCGCGAAGGCGGCGTCCGGCGCGGACCCGGGCGTGGTGACGCAGGAAACAGTCATTGCCAGGAGCAATGCCCCGGCGAGGAGCCATTTGGTTTTCATAATCTGAAGTATTAGAAGTTTATTTCATACGGTAGGGTTGATCCTCATAGAGGAGGAATTTCTTGGCTTTTCGGATCCACTTCTGCTCTTCGAGCTTGACGTGTTCGCGGACGATGTCGAAGGTGATGGCGCCCCGGAGGTATTCTTCGATGACGGGATCGGCCAGTTTCATCCGGAATCCTTCGTCGAACTCGAAGGCGGAATAATTCTCGGTAAACCACCTCATCAGCAGGAGCGTATGGAGGAGGCTGTGGTAGTTCTCCCCGGGGACGAGGAGGATTTGGAAGCCCTGGCAGCGCTGGTTGGCATAGCGTCCGGCTGCCGGCGTGAAGGAACAAGGGCGCAGGAGTGCGCCTTCCGCGGCGGGAAGGTCGGCCGGGCTGACGGATTTGACGAACGGGGCCCCGATGTATTCGTACGGACGGGCCGTTCCGATGCCAGGTGTGACGGTCGTGTTGTTCCAAAGACCGCCGCCGCTGTAGAGGTAGGCGCTGAACAGGCCGGGCATATCCGATGACGGGGCGATGCTCCAGGGCATCAGGGCCCGGTTGGCGTCGGTGGCCAGGGCGGAAATGACGTGAATCGGGAATTTGGCGCCGATTTCGGCGGCGTACAGGTGAACGAGTTCACCGAGGGTGAGTCCGTGACGGTGCGCCACTTTCGGGACGTGCACCTCGCCGACGACGGCGGGAATGGTCCCTTCCACCACGCGGCCCGCGGGGTTGACGTGATCGACGATGTAGAGCGAGGGGGCCTCATCGTCCAGCAGGAGGAGCATCTCCATTAAATGCATCACGTCCTTGGTGTAATTGAAGTACCGGCTGCCGGTGTCCTGAATCTCGACGACGACGGCGTTGAGGTCGCGGAGGCGCTCCACGTCGAATTCGATGTGGTTGGTGCCAGGCGTAAGCTCGGCGTCACGCGGGGTGAAGACCACTTCGAGGTTGCCCCGCTCGCGGAACAGGTCGTACATCCACCGCCCGCGGGACGTATCCCAGCAGTTCTGGGTGCAGAAGCACCCGACCTTGCCGTAAAGCAGGGCTTTGTCAAGCTGGTCCTCCAGCGGTGTGGTACGGAATGAAAACATTGTTAATTGTTTTGAAATGCAGGGTATCCCTTTCTTCCATCCTCGGCCTGACGGCCTCGTCCTTCCCATAAATGGGCCCCTCCCTCTACTTGCGAGGGTGCAAATGATTGCAGAAAGGGATACCCTGCATTTCCATTAAAATATTACGTGTTATGAAATGATTTCATTAGCTATTTCTATAATCCTGTTGCCGAGGGTTTCGGCGGCGGGCATCGTGGGGGCTTCGGCGTAGATGCGGATGATGGGCTCCGTGTTGGATTTGCGGAGATGGACCCATTCCTTCTTGGCCTCGAAGATGATCTTGACGCCGTCGATGGTATTGATCTCCTCGTCGGCGAAGCGTTCCTTGAGGGCGCCGAGGATCTTGTCGATGAGGGCCGTGTCGCTGAGCTGGATCTTGTTCTTGGCGATGAAGTACTGCGGGTAGGTCTTCTTGAGTTCGCTGACCTTGAGCCCTTTGTGGGCAAGATTGGACAGGAAGAGCGCCACTCCGGCCATCGCGTCGCGTCCGGCGTGGATGGCGGGATAGATGACCCCGCCGTTGCCTTCGCCGCCGATGAGGGCGCCGACTTTGTGCATCAGGGTCGTCACGTTGACTTCTCCCACTGCCGAGGCGTAATACTTGCCGCCGTGGGCTTCGGTGACATCCCGGAGCGCACGTGTGGAGCTGAGGTTGGAGACGGTAGCAATGGGTTTTCCTTCCTTCTCCGCCAGTTCGCAGAGGTAATCGGCTACACTCACCAGCGTGTATTCTTCGACGAAGGGCTCTCCGTTCTCGCAGATGAATGCGAGGCGGTCTACATCCGGATCGACGCTCACGCCGAGGTCGGCCTTCTCCCGCACCACGGTCTCGCTGAGCTCGACGAGGTTGGCGGGCAGCGGCTCCGGATTGTGGGCGAAATCGCCCGTCGGGTTGCCGTTGAGGGTGATGCACTTGACGCCGAGCCGCTCCAGCAGGCGGGGCATAATGATGCCGCCGACGGAATTGATGGCATCGACCACCACGGTGAAATGCGCCTTCTTGATCGCCTCGACATCAACGGCAGGCAGGGCCAGTACTGCGTCGAGGTGCTTGTCGGTGAAATCTTCCTCCTCGATGGTGCCGAGGCTGTCGACTTCCGAGAAATTGAATTCTCCCTTCTCTGCGAGATCTATAATGGCCTGACCTTCGACCGCCGTGAGGAATTCGCCCTTGTCGTTGAGGAGCTTGAGGGCATTCCACTGACGGGGATTGTGGGAGGCGGTGATGATGATGCCTCCGTCGGCCCCGGCGAACAGTACGGCCATTTCGGTCGTAGGGGTGGAGGCAAATCCGCACTTGACGACATCGACGCCGCAGCTTACGAGCGTTCCGACCACCAGTTGCTCGACCATATCGCCCGAGATGCGTGCGTCCTTGCCGACGACAATCTTGTACCTGTCGCCGTTGGGCACGGGCTTCCGGGAGGGGAGCGTCGCGCAGTACGCGTAGGTGAAGTTGACAATATCAATGGGGGTGAGTGCGTTTCCGGGGGCGCCGCCGATGGTGCCGCGAATGCCGGAGATGGATTTGATAAGCGTCATAGTTGAAACATTTAGACTTTTTACCAAATACAAATATATCTTTTCTTTTCGGGAAAAACAACTATTTCTAATAGTTGTCGGAGAAGAAGGCCTCCGTCGGTCGCAATTATACCTGAATTTGTCCAAAAAAAAAAGAGGAGTGCTTAAGCGCTCCTCTTGGTACTGGGTAGGAGAATCGAACTCCTATTGCAAGATTGAGAATCTTGAGTACTAACCGTTATACGAACCCAGCAATTGGGAATGCAAAGGTAAGGATAATTTTTGAATTTGCAAATTTTATTTACAAAAACTGCAAAAACACGTTCTCCTGCAATGTTTTTTGCGTGAATGAGCCCTGCATCCAAAATATCAATATGTGATTGCTGTCACCATTGACGGAAAGTCATATTTCGGCAAAACTAAGATTTTTACCACGCTTAAGCGGTACACGGAGCCCGTTGTCACGGGCCCGGTGTCGGAGTGGATCCGGAGGTCAATATGCCGGAAATTCCGGAGGCGGGAGAATACTTTTCGTCCACCCGCAATGACAATAAGAAAGAAGCGCTTTTATATGGATTGCGTTGGACGACAGGCGAAGATATGGCAACAGAATATGAGGATCCGTGGGACCGTGTATGGACACTGTTCTTTATGCCTGGCTATTTCGATGATGAATCGATAAACGCAATCACGATCAGCAATTACGACCATGGCTATTGCGGCTATACGCTCCGGCCGGTTAGGTGGAAATAGATAAAGTGTCACCACCGGTCCATAGAATGGGACGATGGTGACGAAAATGCCACTATTTCGTCACTAACCTGCCAAATTGTGGGACGTTGGTGACGCTCCGAAGGAAAAAAGTTACGTTTATTGCCTGCCGGTCAGGCGGAGTGGCTCTGTGAACAGGGGGAGGAGGATGGAGGCGGAATCCTGGAGCATTCGCTCGGGGTGGAATTGGACGCCGGCAATCGGCAACGTCTCGGATTCGATGGCTTCGACCGTGCCGTCGGCGCTGAAGGCTGAGACCCGGAAGCCGGGCGCGAGATCCTTTACGGCCTGGTGGTGGAAGGAATTGACGGTCAACGTATCCAGGCCAAGCAGCCCGTGGAGCCGCGAATCTGGCTCGATGTGAATGCAATGGGATGCGCCCTCGGAGGATCGGTGGCAAACCGTGGTGTCGAACTGAGAGGGGAGATCCTGGTATAGCGTCCCGCCGAAATAAACGTTGATCATCTGCTCGCCGCGGCAGATGCCCATCACGGGCTTGCGAAGCCGCACGGCCTCATCCAGCAGGCGGTATTCGAAGGCATCCCTTTCCGGCTCCAGGTCACCGCATTCGGGCAGCATCTCTTCTCCATACCGGGCGGGATCGATGTCATCCCCGCCGATGAGCAGCAGAAGATCTACCTCCGACAGCCATTTCTCCGAGCCGGGGGCGTTCGGGATGATGACCGGAATGTGCCCTCCACGGCTGACCGCATCAATATAGCTCCGTCCGACCGAAGCCCGGCTCTCGCCGCACGTCTCGGCGATACCGACCCGCAACTGGGTATTATGGTGGCAGGCGCAAAATGCGGTACAGAGGGTGACTAAAAGGACGAATCTTCTCATAGTGCGGTGATGTTCAGTGCCGGTACTCTATCGGAAAAAGTACAGATTACCTGCAAAAATGGCCGAAAATGACGGTACCCCGCAATAAACGTTGCAGGGTACCGTCACAGAGGAGACTGTATTACACCATCAGGGCTCCGACGAGGCCGAGGATGGCGTAGAATTCCGGGAGGGCGGCGTAGATGAGGGTGTTGACCATCACGTTGTGGCCCTGGCTCACGCCGACGATGCCGTTGGCGCAGACCATTCCCTGACGGATGGCCGAGAGCATACAGACGAGGCCGACGCAGAGACCAATTCCGAAGATGACGGCACCGTCAAGGGCACCGGCACGGAAACGATTGAGCATCATAAAGAAGGCGACGAAGCCGTAGATACCCTGGGTGGCCGGGAGACCGGACAGGATCATAAAGGAAATGGATTTTTCGGGGGCTTTCTTGAGTCCGCCTTCCGCCGCGTTTCCGGCGATGGTCGTACCGAAGGCGCTTCCGATGCCGGAGAGCGCGAGGACGAGTCCGAGTCCGAGATAAGCGAGTACTGTGTTGAGCATAGTTTGAAATATTTAATTATTTGTTTGTCAAAGGTTTGAAATTGCGTCCGCCGCCTTCGTAGCCGGAATTCTTGAAGAATTCGAGGAAATTCAGACGGAGCGGATGGACGAAGGCTCCCAGGGCGCACATCGCGATATTGAGCGTGTGTCCGATGATGAGGATGAGGATGCAGAAAATCCAGCCGCCGATACCGCCGTCGCCGAGGATCATCAGTCCCAGGTCGTTGAAGGCGTAGCCGAGCATCGCGCCCGCAAGCCCGAGGGCGTAGAGACGCAGGTAGCTCAGCACGTCGCTGAGGACGCCGGTGGCCGTGTTGTATGTATCCCAAAGACCGCTTCCAAAGTTGATGAGCGGGTTGCGGTGAGGGGTGTTGAAGAATAGAATGCCCAGAGCCGACACGGCGCCGAGCCCGATGAGGATCCACTTCGTGAGGGCGGCATCGATGACGCCGGCGAGGGCGAAAGCGCCCACGGCGACGCCGCCGACGATGAGAAGCGTCCAGCCCCAGGTGCCGAGCGAGGCGAAGAATCCGTGATTCCGGGTTGCCTGGAACGTCTTGACAATCATCGCGAGACAGAGATGCACGACGCCGATGACGAGCGACAACACCATCGCCCCGTCATACCCCGCAATCTTCGCCGGCAGGAAGATGCCCTTGATGGGCTCGAACATCGCCCACTGGGAGATATCCATACTGAAGAAGGTATGAAGGAAGAAGCCGACCACCGTCGTCGCAACGCCGAGCGTGATGACGAGCGGCGCCAGATCCCGCATCCCTTTGGATTTCAGAAGCAGGCAGCCGAGGATGGTGAGGATCAGGCCGTAGCCTGCATCTCCCATACACATGGCAAAGAACAGCAGGAAGAAGATCGAGAGGAACGGCGTCGGGTCGAATCCGTCGTAAGACGGGCGGCCGTACATATCGGTCAGCACCTCGAACATCCGGACGAAACGGTTGTTTTTCAGTGCGATGGGCGGAGTATCCTCTACCGTGGCAGGCTCTGCGAGATAGAATACGCCAAGGGCGTCTAATTTCTCGCGCAACACGGCATCGTCAGACGTGAGGGCGTAGCCCGTATAGGTCACGATGGTGTCTTCCGCGGCAGGATTTGCAGCCACTGTGGCCAGGTAGCGGTCGAGATCGGCCATATCGCGTCGGAAGTCGTCCTCGAATTCGGCCTCCCGGGCCTTGAGGGCCTCCACGTGGGCGGTCTCTTCCTGCAGACGGGCCTCCGCCTCGGCGATGCGCTCTTCCACTGCGGTATAGCTGTAGGCCGGAGCCGGCATTTCGGCGACGGGAAGCGGATTCTCTTCCCCTACGGGGAGGATGGCGACAAAGTGCACCTTCGGCTTCTCGGCGACAATCTGGATCGGATATTCCTCCAACCACTCCTGCCGGAATAGTTTCGGGGTAACCGCATAATAGTGCAGCCGGTAGCCTGCCGCGAGGAGGGGCTCGAAGGACTTCGGGTCGAAGGCGCCCCAGGGGCGGAGCGAATCGGCTTCCTTGCGGAGGGCGTTAATCTCGGAAGAGATGCCGTTGCAGACGGCCTGGGCGTCGGAAATGACTTTATGGTGGGATTCCGCCCGCTGAAGGAGGGCGGCGCTGCGGTCATCCACGGGCTTCTCGCTCCGGGTAATGTCCACCAGGCCGATCTCCTGGAGGCTGCGGATAAATCCTTCCTTCTCCCCGCTGAGGAGGATGAAGGCGTAGCGGGTCATCTTGCTGATCATGCTCCGGAGGCCTCCTCTTCCTCGGCCGCGTGGCGGCTCTTGACAATCTTCTGGGAGGCTTTGGAGAGATTCTCCTCATCCTCCATATAGCGTTTGATCTTGCGGATTGCCTCCTGATACCCCGGAATCTGCACCTTCTCGTACAGATTGACCTTCTGGGTCGTCTTCTTGCGCTGGTAGTCGAGGATGCGCGCCTTCTCGCGGTACACTTCCGACTCGATGCCGAGACGGCTCAGCTGCTGGAGAATGGCGACCCCGTCGGCATACCAGGCCGGCTTGACGAAGGCGTTGAACGGCTTGAGCTCGTAGTGGATTTCCCCGAGGGCGGGCGTCTTGACACCGGCGACCTTCACCGTGTGGAGGTCGATGTCGGTGATGGAGACGAGCCCCGGCTCGAATTCGTTCCACAGGGCGGCGAGGTAGTCGTAGCGGCGGATGGCCTCTTCCAGCTGTCGGTCGAGATCCTCCGATTCGACCTTGGCCCGCCGGACTTCCATCCTCAGCGCGCTCTCCTTGTTCTGCAGGGTAGGGAGGGCCCGCTGCCGCACTTTGAGCTGCTTGCCGATCTCGTTCAGGGACGTTTTATTGTATTGGAATTTAATGGCCATTACGCGTCATTCCGGACCTGTTCCGGAATCTGTTTCCAGTATTTGTCGATTAGATTCTGTTTGATACCGGTCTCGGCCTTGGAGAAGTACTTGCCGAAGAGTTTCCACGCGGTGTCGAGCATCTCCGTGATGGTGATGTTGACATCGATGGAGAGCAGCCGGGTCGCGTAATCCTTCGCATACTGCAGGCAGCGCTTGTCGTAGTCGGAGAGGTCGAAGCCGTTCTCCAGCTTGGTCTTGGCGTTCTGCGCGTCGGCGTAGAGACGCACCGAGGCGTTCATCACCTGGCTGTGATCCTCGCGGGTCTTCTTGTTCTGTACCAATTGTTTGAGTCGCGACAGGCTCCGGAACGGGTCGATGATGACCTTCCCGGAATCGCTGTCGGCCCTGAGGAACAGCTGGCCTTCCGTAATGTATCCCGTATTGTCCGGGATGGCGTGCGTGATGTCGCCG
>JAEEGL010711399.1_pt1 | contig 21860 bp, 4 predicted proteins | sample 9134231 | NCBI WGS metagenome assembly JAEEGL01 (sample SAMN16246548, study PRJNA631951) | gut metagenome | biome: gut microbiome; feature: rumen; material: fiber-attached | host: Bos | place: Iran: Karaj | collected 2018-10 | reverse complement strand
GTTATTAATAAAATTGATATAACTAATAATACTACGTCCATTTGTATTACCTCCAAACATGTGTTATTTTAACATAATTATTATTTATTTTCAATATAATCATTAATTTTCATTAATCTATTATACTTAGAAACTCTATCTACTCTAGATAGTGATCCTGTTTTAATTTGTTTTAGGTCCAATCCTACTGCAAAGTCTGCGATAAATGTATCATCTGTTTCACCGCTTCTATGAGATATGATTGTTTTAAATCTATTTTCTTTAGCTAATTTAATAGTATTTAGGGCTTCTGTTACAGTTCCAATTTGATTAAACTTAATAAGTATAGCATTAGCTAATTTTTCTTCTATACCTATTCTAAGAAGTTTTTCATTTGTAACAAATAAATCATCACCAACTATTTGAATCTTATCTCCATATTTTTGAGTTATTGCTTTAAATCCATCATAGTCATTTTCATCAAATGGATCTTCTATAGATATAATTGGATAATTATTTATAAGTTCATCATAGTAAGATAGAAATTCTTCTCTTGTAATATCTTTACCTTCTAAATGATAAGTATCAGTTTCTCTGTTATAAAACTCTGAAGCTGCTACATCTAGTGCTATAAATACATCAACACCAGGTTTATAACCAGCTTTATTAATAGCATCTATAACATAATCAAGAGCTTCTTTATTACTAGATAAATTAGGAGCAAATCCTCCTTCATCTCCTACATTAGTATTATATCCTTTTTCTTTTAATACTTTTTTTAGATTATGAAATATTTCTGCACCTTGTCTTATTCTTTCATTAATAGTACTAGCATTAGGAATAATCATAAATTCTTGAAAATCTAGTTTATTATCTGCATGAGCACCGCCATTAAGTATATTCATCATAGGATATGGCATAGAATAAGTATTTCCTACATACTCATATAGTTCTTTATTATTTTCTTTAGCTGCACATTTTATACATGCTAAAGATACAGATAAAATAGCATTAGCTCCTAAATTGGATTTATTATCTGTACCATCTAGTTCTATCATTGTTTTATCTATTAATTCTTGATCTAATACATCCATACCTATTAATTTATCTTTAATAGTAGTATTAACGTTTTTAACGGCCTTTAAAACACCTTTACCTAAGTATCTATTACTATCACCATCTCTTAATTCTAAGGCTTCTTTTGACCCTGTAGAGGCTCCAGAAGGAACAGATGCATATGCATTTACTCTTTCAGTAAATACTTCTGTTTCTATAGTGGGATTTCCCCTAGAATCTAATATTTCTCTTGCTTTAATATTTATTATCTTACTCATTTATATCACCTAGTATAATTATAACATAAAAAAAGCACTTATTAAGTGCTTTTCTTATTAAGAGTTTTCTCTTTTTCTTCTGATAATAAACATAACAAATAATACTATTATTAATGATAATGCAATAAGCATATAATTAATTCTTCTTATTCCAGTTTGAATAGTAAGTATTAATTCTGCTTTAGCATTTGAAATATAATTATTAGATTTAATAGTATATTCTTTAACATTTCCTGTTAATTTACCATCTTCATCTACACTAAATGATATTTCTTTATTATCAGAACCAACTAATTTATAATTACCTGGTTGTACTTTTCTAATATAGATTCTACCTTTTATTGATTTTAATACATTTAAATCAGAACCTATACTATATGTACCAGCTTCTTCTTCATCTAGTTTTTGAAGTTCATTATTCTTATATAATCTATAATTTACATTAGAACTTAATGAACTACCATCTTCCATTTCATAGATAATTATTTCTTTATTTTCATTACCCATACCTAAGATATTTCCTAAGATATTAGAAATAGAACCAGATGGATTATAAGAACCAGATTGTACATTAATATTACTTGAAATATTATATCCACCAGGATTTAATTCATTTCCATTTAGATATAAAGTAACAGGACCAGAAGCAGTTAAATCAGCATCTAAAGATAAAGTAGTAACGACTAAATTAACATATGCATTATTTCTAACACCATAATTAATTGCTGTTTGTAGATTATCAAATGATATACCATTTGACTCTGCTACTGTAGCAGTAGTATCTATTAGATTTTGATAAGTAACGTTATATCCATCTTCAGTCTTAGTAACTACTCTATAACCGTCTTCAACTGCATTAATATTACCATAATGACCTTTAGTAATGCCTTTTAGATATCCGTCATAGAAATAGAACGAACCACCTGAATTGTATACTGCATATGTATTAGAAGTAATAATTGGAGTAGAAGAATCATATGAAGCATCATTAGTACCAACACTAAGAGTAGCTCTAGGACTTACTACATTAATACCACTACCATTAGAATTAATAACAGTTCCATTTTTAATATTTACTCTTGTATCATTGTAACTACATTCAAGTTTTAATGCGTTACCATTATTTGATATTGATGTTATATTTGAATTTTGAATATTTGTTGTTGAACAAGATGCATTAATTACTGTTCCAGCATTTGTTCTTAAGTTAGAGTCCTTAATTGTTGTTGTACCACCACTAATTGAGACTAATGAATTAGTTTCTACACCATTTTCACCCTTCATTTCAAGATTATCTATAGTAGTAGTTCCATATGAAATTAAATTAAATGATTTATTAGGGAATACTATTGTAACATCTTCATAATTAGCAGTTCCTCTAGTAAAGAATCCTGTATCAATATCTGATCTAAATGTAGTATTTTGAACATTTAATGTACCAGAAGAATCACTATATAACGCAGTTTGTTCATACTCTATAGATTCTTTAGATAATAATATATTAGAATCTATAATATTTAATACTCCTAAGTTACGATTTATAACTAATGGATTAACATTATTAATATTTTGAAGAGTTACTGTTCCAGAAGAATTATTAACTAATGCAAATCCTCTATATCCATTTTCTGAGAACTCTACATTATCTAATGTAGCAGTACCATAATTAATTAATGAATTTTCACTACGCAAGTTATTAATTGCAAATAGAGTAGAATTATTTACATTCAATACACCAGTTGCATTATTTCTAATTATTCCAGCTTCAGAATAATTATCACCAGTACGAATCATTGACATTCTAGAATCACTAATATTTAATAATCCATTATTAACAATTACTGAAGTTAATACAGATGAACTAATATCAGAATTATTAATAACATTCATTGTAGCATTTTCTTCATTAATAATGAATGAAGTAGTTAATTGAGTACTTAACTTAGCACCATCAATAATTAATGTTCCATAGTTATCAATCATATCAGTACCACCAACCATATGTAGTAATCCATTACCATTATTTAATGAATCCACAATAGTTAATGTTCCATTATTCTTAATGAAATGATCTTGAGAATTATAAATAATATGACCTTGTAAATCAATAGTAATATTTTTATCTATTTCAATTAATGGATCTGAAGTTAATGTTGTATAGTTATTTATTATATAAATAGTATCATTATTTGATGCAGCTGCTACTGCAGATGCTAGATCATAATATCTAATAAATGTAGAACCATTTTCTGCAACTTCAACTCTATCTAGATACTTAGTTTTATATGTTGCACCATCAATAGTTTCAGTTCCGTCACTTGGAGTATATCCAGGTTCTACTTCTGAGAATGATAAATTAGTATGGTTTGTTCTTCCTTTTAATATACCATCATAGAAATTTAATAATGCTGTGCTATTTGTTGACTGGATACCATAAGTAGCACCTTTAATCATAGGATATGTTAATGAAACAACTCCATCTGTCTTAGTACCTACTGTAATAGTAGATGCTGCAGTATTATAAATAGCAGCTGTACTATCAGAGATTATTTCAGAATTATTCTTAATTACCATATTTCCTGTAGATACATTGTTAATAGCATAGTTATTAGCTGCTCTTAATTTTGAATTATCAATAGTAATATCACCATTAACATTATTATATAGGACTTGTTCTTTACCAGAATTATAGAAATCACTATTAGTAATATTTAAGTTATTAGTTGAGCCATTAAATATAGTATAACTAGGAGTATTGTTATTGAATGCACTTTCATACATTAAACCATTTATTTTAGTAGTTGAATTAGGCATTATTCTAATAATCTTATTCTTATGTGATTCATTTTTGTTTTTATCTCCAGTTAAATTAGCACGTCTTAATGAAGTAATATTATCAGTACCTTGGTTAAGATTAAATGTACCCATATTATATATAAATTGAGCATCTGTAGAATATACACCACCAACCATATTAACAGTTCCAAGATTAGTAAATATACCTATAGTTGGTTCACCATTATCACAGTTTCTATTATTAGCTTGACAATCTTGAACTCCTTCTCCAAAGAATGTATTACTTGGAGTAAGACCTACCATGCTTAAATCATATATATTAACTTCATTATTATTGTATCCAATAGATGAGTAGTTAGAAGCTACACCTTTAATATTAATTACACCTTCGTTATAGAATAATCTACCTCTAGCATAATTAGACATAACTTTTGTTGATATGAAGTGTCCACCAATAATATTAGCAGTTGCTCCTGTCTTGTTATATACGAATGTATTAAGTGCAGGAGAAGCATAAGTATCTGATTTAAATACATCATTTAAATCAAATGAACCACCTTTAACAGTTAATGAAGAATTATTTTCAATAATAGATCCTTCTACTCTACTTGTTTGAGGAACAACTCCATATTGTTTAATAAATACACCATCATTGATAATCATAGTTCCATTATTTCTAAATAATGTTGTATAACCATTAGATTCAACATCAGTAAATTTACCACCGTTAATTGTTAATGTTCCATTATTAGTAATAATAGGATATAAAGTTGAAGTAATAAAACTTCCTATATTATCAGTACTTGGTTTATGTATACCTGATACTTCAGCAGTATAAGCTTCTGCATCATAGTATGAACTTTCAATATTTGCAGCATCTGGTGATGAGATTAATGTAATCCTAGCAAAGCCATTTCCAGCATTACCAGTTACTTCTTCACCCTTATAGTTAGTGAATGTTTCTTCACCAGACTTCATTACTGTATTACCAAATATCATTCCTGAATAGTGATATGAACATGTTACATCTGAAGTACCTGTTGAACATCCACTCTTTGGTGTTCCGTCTGTTGCAGAAGTTATAGCAACTGATCCTGTATATCCAGATATATATGAAGATCCACCAGCTGCAGAGTATAAATCCCAAGCACCGCCGCCACCGTAGTAGCCGCCGCCACCACCAGCGTCTCCACCAGTTCCAAATGTACCTTTTCTGCTACCAGATGTAGTATTCATTCCTAAACCACCATCAGTTTGAGTACCACCTTGTGCAGGAGTATTGCTATTTCCAGGTAAACCTGTTAAGGCACCTCCAGCTCCTCCAAATGCATAATTTGTTGCACTTTTATTAGATGAATATCCACCACCTGCAGCTACCATTATTCTAGATTTATTATTACCAGATTCGATAGATACATCAGTAGCACCACCGCCACCTTTGTTACCACCATTATAGCTATTATTTTGTCCTGTAGGCTGGTTACCAACATGAACATATAATTTATCACCCTTATTTAGTGAAATAGTACCAGAAGTATAAGCACCTCTACCACCTTCAGCATAAGCGCCTCCAGCTCCTTGTGCTCCCCATAGACTAATCTTATATGTACCAGTATATGGAGCAACAAATATGTTTTCATAACCGGTATAAGCAAAGTCATATGTTCTATATAGAATTTGATGACTACTTAATCTTGAGTATGCATTAGCAACTGAAGATAAGTAATTACCATTATCATATTTACTATCAATAATAGTAATATTACCAGTATTATTTATAAAGTTTTCGTTACTTACATCTACTGTATTACCATTTAAGTCAATAGTTAATGTCTTACTATTATTAATTGTAGATTCAGATCTTGAAATTGATGTATTTCTTTGGAATTGTAATGTATCATCATTATTTGCTTCACTAAATGCTAAGCCTACATCATTATATTCAGTACCTGTTGTTAAGTTCTTAATAGCAGGAGTATTAACTAAGTATTTATTTTCTTTTCCATTTACCATTTCTAGATATACAGAATATCCAGGTTCTGTTTCATTAACTGAACCAGAGATAGCTGTAGTACCTTTAATAATACCATCATAGAAATTAAATGTACTTGTATCATAAGCAAATTTAATACCAAATGTATTACCATTAATAACTGGTGATGATGTACTTACATTTCCATCAGATTTAATACCTAATGTTAATGAACCACCTTGGTTAACACTAATAGCAGTGCTATCAAGTGTATTAACAGTACCACCTTCAATAACAAGTGATCCTGTAGAATTATGGATTATTTGATTTGTAAATGTTCCTGCTTTTATTATCATATTAGCAGAACCATTATTACGTACAGAACCTTTAAAGTTACCATGGTTTTCGTTATATACACCGCCATCAATAGTTAATGTTCCATCATTATTATGAATGTCTGCACCATTCCAGTTATATTCTACTGTAGTAACGTTTTCTAATAACATTGTTCCATAGTTAAATGTTTTTAAACGATTAAGAGTAGTATTAGAAACAGTTGCAGTACCATAGTTATTCATAAATACATAAACTGAATCCCAGTCATTATGGCTTATAGTTGCATTAGATATATTAGCTACAGCACCAATCTCATTATTAATGAAATAGTTAGTATCCATAGCATCTCTTGCAGCAGTATTAAATGTTGTACCAGACATATTTAATGTTCCAAAGTTATCTATAACATTAATACGATGTTTTCCATGGTCTAGTACAATTTGACCATTATTAATATTTAAAGTAGAATTTTCACTATTATATATTAATAAATTTGCTATATATGGTAAATCACTAGGTACTGTATAATTAACATCATTAAATGTTAAAGTACCATTATTTATAATATTCTTCGAAGTAGAGGTACTTGTTGTTAAATAAATATTTGTAATAGAAGTAGTTCCATTATTTAATAAGTAGCCTTCACCATGTGAAATATTATAATTACTCTTTGAACCACCATTAATTATATTTAAGATACCATTATTTTCATATAGATATCCTTCAGTAGATCCATCAACATAGAATCCATTGTAATCAATAGTTATATTCTTTGTATTAGGTACTATTACTTGATTAGATGTCTTAATATTTTTTAATACTAATAGTTTTGTAGTATTTTCTAAATCTTCAGAAGTATCACTTATAGCATCACTTATAGAAGTATATTTCTTAACTATATTATCTGAAGAATCTAGTTTAGCTACTACAAATTCTGAATCTTCTTGAGTATCCTTTGATACAAGATATATTTTTTCTATAGTTTCAGTATTATCAACATATGTATCATAACCATCAGGTTTAAATGTTACTTCTGATTCTAAAGTTCTCTTGTTTGAGCCCTCTAAGACACCATCATAGAAATATACTTTAGCACTAGTAATATTATTGTTTTCTCTAATAGCAATTACAGTACCAGATATCTTAGGATATTCAGTATTAACAACATTTGTTGTACCACCATCTAAGAATGTAATTCTAGCATGTCCATTACCAGTATTACCAATCATAGTACCATCACCATTATAAGCAGGCATTTCTTCATAACCAGCTTTCATAACAGTGTTAGTAAATACATAACCAGATGTATGATATGAACATCTAACATCTGATGTACCATCAGAACATACTTGTCCATTTACACTAATAGGTCTTACTATTCCTTGACTATTTGTCATAGCAACAGAACCAGTATAACCAGAGATATATGAAGTACCACCAGTGTTTAAAGTAGCTAAATTATCAGCACTTGTAAAGTAACCTGCTCCTTTTCCACCATAAGATTCATCTATAGGTGAATAACCAAAGTTACCAGTTACTTGAGTACCAGTAGTTACATTAATACCAGAGCCACAAGAAACATCTTTTAATGATAATTTAACACCGTTAACACATTGTCTTAATCCGCTTTCATTACCACCAGCTCCAGCACCTGCAACCATAATTCTATCTACATATGATTGTGTGCTTCTAGCATATATATTACTTCTCTTATTGTGTTCTACATGGTTTTCTTCATTTGATATAGATATATCAGTAGCACCACCACCGACACCTCCTAAATCATACCAACAACTATAGTAGCATGCTCTCTTATCAATTGAAGTTCCACCACCATTATAAGAACCTCTTGAAGTAGTTGAATTAGTAGAAGAATACATATCTAATCCAGCTTCACCTACATATATATATAGTTTTGTTCCTGCTTCTAGATAGATATCACCAGCAGCATAAGCTCCTTTTCCACCTACCCAAGAATCATAAGAACCACGTCCACCAGCAGCTCCCCATGTTTCAAATCTATAATTTCCTGATTCAGGAGCAGTAAATGTTTGAACACTACCAGTGTAACCATAATCATATTGAGTATTATAAATATCATTGTTGTCTCCAACAATTAAAGTACCAATATTATTAATACCAACTGTATTAGAACCATCAATTATACTTTCACCTTCAATATTCACAATTGAACTTGAATCATTATAGATACCGGTTGAAGCAACACTTGAAGAAATATGTGAATCCTTGATGTAAATATTACCACGATTAACATTACTAATGATATTAACATCTGATCCAGACATTTTATCAATAGTAGTATTAGATACAGTTAATAATCCATTATATGTACCATCATTATATATACCCATATTTTTAGTATTAATTGTAGAGTTACTAATAGTACTTTGAGCTAAATTATATAAACCATATCCATTAGTATTAAGTGTAGAACTATTAATTGTAACTATACCTGATTCAACCCTAACAGCTTGTCCGCTTCCAGTTGAATCAACATTACAACTATTAATTTCAATGTTTCTTTCTGAACCAACTAAACCTTTAATAGCTGCATCACTTCCAGAATATAGGAAGTTTGAGTTATTAAACGAATATTTTGAACTAGGTCTAAGTTCAAGAACAGAAACATTAGTAGAATCAAATAATACATTGTTTGAAGCACTGTTAATAACTAAGTTATTAGCAGTTATTCCGTAATTAGAAACTGTAACAATTCCGAATCCACTACCATTAATAGAAATATCTTCTATATTCTTATGAGCATATCCTCTATCATAAATACCATATGATGTATTTGAAAGATTGATATCATAGTTTGATAAAGTTTGATCTTTATATGATTCATGGAGAATACCAATAGAATTAGTACCTACTGCATTAATAGTTACATCTTCACCAGGAAGTATTATTCCTTGAGTTTCATTTCTTAATGCAATAGAATTTTTCTTATTAGCAACTAATACATTATTCTCACCAAAGATTAATGTTCCTTGGTTTACGATAGCAGAATAAGCTCCTTCTCTATCCATAACTATATTAGAATTTTTAATAGTCATTGTAGCATTATCATCATTTAATATAGCTGATGATGTATTAGAAGTTATCTTACCATTATGAATAAGTGAATTATAATCAGCCTGAGGTTCTGTAACTCCTAAGATTCTAGTTACGTATTCAATAGCATCTTCTCTAGTGAATGGATTATCACCTCCAGAAGGAATAAATTGTACAGTTACGTAACCATTTCCATCTTTAGCACATTTAGAAGTAGCATCAGTACTATAACCATCAGGACAGTTTGTAGAATCAACATAGCTAGATGAACCAGTAGTTGATATAGTAAATATATCTACATCAGTAGTAGTATCAGTAGCTTCAGCACAGTCATAACAGAACATAGATTTATTAGTTAATCTACTATTACCTATATAACTAGAACCACCACCAGCTCCTGCATTATCTCTACTAGAACCTCCACCAAAGTAGCCACCGCCACCTCCGGCACCACCTGGGCTACCAGTAATAGCATTTGCACCTTTACCGAATGTTCCTACTCTAGATCCAGCTCCACCTTCAGTTTGGGTACCACCTTTTCCTATAGTATGGTATTGTGTTGTTCCATTAACTCCAGTGAATCCACCACCAGATCCACCATATCCATATTGATCATTCCAAACGTTTGCTCCACCACCTCCGGCAGAAACAATAATTACATCATTTCTATTTTCTGATAATTCTGATAATAATCCAGATGCTGTAGCAACAGATGAAGCACCACCACCAGAACCTCTATTTCCTGCACTATTTGGACCGGCATCTCCACCACCGTTATATCCACCGCCAATAACAGCATTAGCGGCAGTTTTACCTTGTCCACCTACATTAATATATAGTTTTTCGCCAGCATTTAAGTATACTTCTCCTGTAGAGTATCCACCGTATCCGCCAGTATATACACCAGCATCTCCACCAGAAGCTCCCCAAGATTCAATTTTATAAATACCACTATGAATAATTGGTAATACTTTTTCCTCGCCTGTATAGTTAAATCTATTAATGTATTCTAATTCACCACTATTTAATTTAGCAAGTGTTTCATCAATTAAGTCATTATATTCTTCTAATGCTTGTCTATAATCTGCATCAATAGCACTCTTTTGATCATTATAATTAGAATCATCGATTGTTAATATACCTTTATTATTAATAATGTAATCAGATTTAGAAGTATCTAATACGTAACCATTAAGATCTAATATAACTTCTTTTTCCATTGGAATATCAATAGTATAATCAACAGTTACATCTTTTAATAATTCTATTCTACTAACATTTTCATTAACTCTAGGAACTTTAAATGCTTGACTATCACTTACAATAGAATTTGGAGTTATTGTATATGTATTTTCAATATCATCAACATATCTAATAGAATTAATCATAAACAAATCATTGTTCGCATTCTTACTTTGATCCTTATAATAACCTAAGTGTAAGTAGCTAACAGTTCCACCAGGAATTTTTATTATAACTGAGCCTGTTCCTGTATTACTTACGTATACATATCTACCTACAGTGTCATCTTTTCCTGGATTAACCGGACTACTATTTAATGTAATATATCCATAATCGCAATTTCTTTCACTTGAAATTGTGTAATCAACAACTATATATCTATCACCTGAATTAGTTAAATCATATTTAATTGCAGAATGTGCAGTAGAATTATGAATACCTTGGTTATTACTAATATATGTATGATTATCTGTAATAATATTTCTTGGATCACTTACATCATAATATAATTGCATATATTCATTAACAGTATTACTGTCTATTTCTTCAGGAGTAAATGCTTTATTATATTCTTTTACTGTATATATATTTCCGTAAAATGGATAAGAATCATTACACTTACCACCAATACATGTATCGTCACTAACGCCAAAATTATTTACTACACTTCCATTTTGTTCAAGTTCTATACCATCAAAATAAGCATTATAAGTACCTTCATTATATGTAACTGTTATTCTATGCTTAGAACCATCAGAGAAATTTGTTGGTAATACAAAAGTTCTTGCATTAACTCTAGCAGCTACTATAATAAAGCCATTATATACACCTACACTAATTTTATTACTATTACTTCCTGAATATAAAACCTTATTTTCAGTATTAGTAGTACTAAACTCTATGTCAACGGTTTCCTCTGTAGTAGCACTTATTGTATTTGGAATAGTCATACTTTTTCCTCTAAAGAATAGAGATTTTGTAGAATAGTCATAAAGACTAGAAGTAATTTGGTCAGTATAATCATGTCCGTTTTCTGATAAATCCTTTAAAATCATACTGTTATATCTAACAAAATGATAAGTAGGATCATCTATTATTTCTTTATCATATATGCTATTTACAGAGTCTTCTCTAGCAATTTCAAAATTCTTAATAATTATTCCGTTATTATCAGGATATCTATATTTACTAAAGTTTAAGTGAACATAGTTTATTTGATTAGGAACTAAATTAATAATATTTAATGCATCTTGTCTATAAGTTGTATTAGATATTGTAAGTCCTCCTGTTGAACAACTTGTTCCAGGATTTGCTTCTGAATTAGTTACACATATTCTTAATGTGTCTTCTGATCTTGGAGTATATTTACTAGTTTCAACCCTTAATATAGTCGACTCCGATTCACCTCTTAAATCAAATACTACATAAGAATGAGCAGTATTATTACCAATTACACTTGGAACTATTACTGATTCATTAACAGTACTAAATACATTACTATCAGAAAAATCATAGTGCATTTTTAAGTTTTGACTATATAAATTATTATCTATATCATTTGCAGTAACAACTTTATCATACATTCTAATATTATATATAGAACCATTAAAATTAGAACCTAAGGAAGCAAATGATTCAGAGCCACCATTATTTTGAGCAGTTCCTAATGTCATTGGTTGACCATCATATATAGCATCAAAAGTACCATTATTATATGAAACGGTAATTCTATGTTTATTTCCATCATAGAAATCAGATGGTACAGCATAGACAGTAGCACTACTAGCAGCACCAAAGCCTATATAACTATTACCATTAACTCTTATAGAAATCTTTTCTCCATTTTGAGCTCTATAAAGATATTGATCATCAGATTTAGTAGCAGAGAATTCAATATCTATTGTTTCTTCAGTACCTATATTAGCATTAGGATATAAATTAATTCTATTTGAATTATTATAATCTAGAGATCCTTTTGATATATTATGAACAACATTGTCTTTATAAGTTTCCATATATGGAATTGGAGCAATGTTTCCACTTAAATCATTTATAGTTCTATAACTATCAACATATTCAAAATGAAGCCCATCATTAACAAATCCATCTCTTATATCAGATTTGCTCTTTGAATTTAATGATAATGAATTTATTTTAAATGTATCATCATAGTATGACCATAATTCATTCTTATTATATCCAAAGTAAATGTAATATTTTTTACCAGCTTCTAACTCTTTTATACGAGTATAGTTTTCATAGAAACCAGAAGCATATATAAATCTGCCTACTGTATCAGTTGGCGCTGGATTTGATTCAACTTCCTTTATTGTTACATATCCATAATCTAAACCTTCTTCTGATTTAATCGAATAATTAATAGATAATATTTGATTTTCAGTATATTCAGTTAAATCTAATTCTAAAACACTTAGTGATAAAGAACTATTAATACCAGCATTTTCAGAAATAATACTGTGTTCATTTGGATTATATGAGAATCCATATGTGCCAACTTGTTTTATTTGTGATAAGTATAAAGTTTCATTTTCTGAATCTTCTACTATACCAGTTTTAGATTCACCAAAAGCACTAGCTAAACTTGTATAATATTTACTATTTATTCTTGCTTCTGGTTCTTCTACTCTTTGAAGAGTCATAACTTCTTTATTATCTTCTGAGGAAATAGATGCATTGAATGAATATGGAGTTTGAGTAACTTCACCATGTAATGCAATTTCTGCTTTTACTTTTCCATCAAAGAAGTTTAATCTACTATTATTATCAACACCAATATTAGTAGATAACACTAAAGGTTTAATAACAGAAACAGAATTATCATCTTCGCCAATAATTAATAAATCATTATTTACTATTGCAGTCCCTGCTATATTAGTATTAGCAATTGTACCAGCTTCACTTTGTTCTTTGTGGTCTACTATTAATAACTTACCATTATTTTCAATAGTAGTTAATTCTGATGAAGTTAAAGTTTTTCCGTCTAAATCTAAAGTTACATCTTGTCCTTGAGTTACAACTACTGATTCTTCTAATAAATTAGGAATTATTTGTACTGTACATTGTGTAGTTGAACAATAACTAATAGCAGCTTGTAAACTTTCAAACAATTCATATTGTGATGGATCATTATATATTATTCCACCCATACCAATTACTTGGGCTACAAATACTGCTGCTGCAGTTTCTGTAGTTGAACTATATACAGTTGTATTCCCAGCTACGTCTGTTAATTCAACTCTATAAGAATATTCTGTACTAGCATCTAATGAATTAAATGTAAATATTTCATGTTTTAATTCATTTAAATTACTAGTATAATCAGGACTACTATATACTAAAACATTTTCAAAATATATTTCATAAGATTTAACACCAGATTCATTATCTTGGAAATCCATATCTAGTTCTATAGCATGGGCTGTAGGAACATAAGTTGTAGATATAGTAGGATCTAGTTTATCTATATTGCTTATTTGATGAGATGCTTCAGTACTTTGACCATTACCATATTTAGAATATGCATAAACGGTTGTATTTTCAGATACTACAAAATTATCTTCATATTTAGCATAAGAACCATCACCAACTTTATAATAATATTCATAATCATTATGAGAAGATGTAATATTAACTGTTACATCTTGGTTAGTCCAAGTAGTTGGTGTATGAGTAATAGTTGGTGCATCTATTGAAGTAAATACTGCATATAATATTGTATCGCCAACTATTTCAGTATCAAAATCAAATGGAGTTCCATTTTCTTCTAAAGACCAATGTGAAAAATACGCATGTGTTTTTACTGGGTCTGTAGTAGGAGCAGTAGTTTTACCTTTATAACTAACTACTTCAGTATAGAATGTACTTTCGTTATTCTTATAAGTTACTGTATAAGAATTAATATCAAAATTAGCAATATAATTCTTATTACCAGTTGTACCATGATTAATTGTTATGGTTAATAATGGATTATTACCATTAGATCCTGTCCATCCTGTAAATGTATATCCTGCTCTTGTAGGATTAGTTAAAGTAAACGAATTATCTTCAATTGTATACTCTGTTGGATTATTAATTACAGTCATTTCTTCAGGAGTTAATCCTTCATATGTAATTGTATATATAACTGGAGTATAATGTGCTACATAGCTTCTGTTTCCTATTGAACCAGAAGGAATAGTTACAATTGTACTTGGATTAGTTATATCTGTTCCAGTCCAACCAGCAAATGTATAACCTTCTTTTGTTGGATTAATTAGAGTTATATCATTACTTTCAATTGAATAACCAGTAGGGTTAGTACCTTCTACTACACCGCCATCTAAATTATAAGAAATTGTATAATCAACTTTTCTAAAGTTTGCAGTATATTCTTTATTTCCTGTTGTTCCTTTTGGAATAGTCACACTAGCTGGAGTATCTCCATTAGAACCTGTCCAACCAGCAAATGTATATCCTTCCTTTGAAGGACTATTTAAAGTAAATGACTCACTTTCTATAGTGTATTCTAAAGGGTTTGCTTCAGATAATGTTCCACCACTTAAATCATAAGTAATTGTATATATTTCTGGAGTATATGTTGCAGTATAATTTCTATTTCCAGTTGAACCTTTAGGAATAACTACTGTCATTGTTGGTTCAGTTAAACCTGTACCTGTCCATCCTGTAAATGTATATCCATTCTTGGTAGGATTATTTAAAGTAATATTATTACTTTCAACAGTATAACTAATTGGGTTAGGAGTTGATACACTTCCTCCAACTAAATCATAAGTAATAGAATATCCATCCTCAGTATAGTTTGCTGTATATTCCTTATTACCAATTGTTCCTTGAGTAATAGTTACATTAGCTGGTGTATCTCCGTTAGATCCTGTCCATCCAGTAAATGTATATCCTTCTTTTGTTGGATTAATTAAAGTAAATGTTTCACTTTCAATTGTGTATTCCACAGGATTAGTTCCAGTTACTGTACCACCACCAAGATTATATGTAATTGTATAAACTATTGGTGTATATGTCGCAGTATATTCTCTATCTCCTATAGAACCATGAGGAATAGTTACTGTCATTGTTGGTTCAGTTAAACCTGTACCAACCCATCCAGCAAAATTATATCCTGTTTTAGTAGGATTACTTAAAGTTATATTATTATCTTTTTTAGTATATGAACTTGGATTTGTAACAGATACTTCTCCACCATTTAATTCATATGAAATTGTATAAACATCTGGATCTACATGAACAAAGTTTGCAGTGAATGTTATATTACCTGTAGTTCCAACTGGAATAGTTACATTAGTTTCTGTGTTTTGACCATATGTCCATCCTGTAAATCTTTCATATAGATCTCCTTCATCATCTAATCTATTTTGTGGATTAGTTAATGAGAAGCTTGATTCAACGTCATATTCAGTTGGATTGTTTAATGCACTCAATTCATCTGTAGTTAATCCTTCATATGAAATATTATATTTAATAATATTCCAATTAGCAGTTACTGTTCCATTACCATCAGCATATGTATAAACATTTTCAGTTAATGAACCACTACCTGTTAAAGTCCATCCTGTAAATGTATAACCATTTCTCACTGGTGTATCTAAAGTAAGAATAGTACCAAAATCATTAGTTATACTAATTGGATTAAATGAACTATTATATTCACCGCCATTTGGATCAATTGTTAATACATATGAGTCAATTGAAAAATTAGCAGTATATTGTCTATTGCCAATAGATCCTTGAGGAATAGTTACAACTGTACTTGGATTAGTTAAATCAGTTCCAGTCCATCCTGTAAATGTATATCCTTGTTTTGAAGGATTATTTAATATTATTGTTTCTGATTCAATTGTATATTCTGTTGGATTAGAAGTTGATACACTTCCACCATTTAATACATAGTCAATTGTATAAGTTTTAGGAGAATAATTAGCAATTAATCTACCATTACCATCTCCGTAAGTATAGTTACCATTTTCAAAAGTACCTTTGCCTTCTAAAGACCATCCAATAAATGTATATCCTTCTCTAGCAGGACTAGCAATACTAATTGTTGAATTATAGTTTCCACTTATTGGAATAGGATTATTTGAACTTTCATATATACCACCATTTGGATCAATAATTAAAGTATAACTATTAATATCATAATTAGCAGTATATTCTTTATCTCCAGTTGTTCCTTGCATGATAGTTACATCGCCAGGAATATTTCCATTAGAACCTGTCCATCCTGTAAATGTATATCCTTCTTTTGTAGGATTATTTAACATAAATGTTGGAGTTTCAACAGTATATGTAATAGGATTTTGATTTTCTATAATACCACCATCTAAATTATAAGCAATGTCATATACATCAATTTCATAATAACTAACTAATACGATGTCTTCTGATAATAATGTATCAAAATCATATTGTTGATTATTTAAAGTCCAATATTTAAAAGTATATCCATTTTTACCAGCAGGTGTTATTGATGATACTTTAGATCCACAATCAATTTCATTTTCACTTAAAGTATTACCATCATCTATAAATGTTACTTTACATTTTCTGCTTGTTAATGATCCATATAGAATCATATTCTTATCTACTTCTTTGCCAAATTTATACTTATTAGTATAGTTAGCATCAGTATACCAACCAGAGAATCCTTCATCTTGAATAGTTACTTCATCAATTGTTTCTCCTGCTAATACATAGATATCTTTATAAACATTACCATCAATTAAGAACACAACATTTTTATATTCTTCACTTTTACCTATAACTTCATTGATATAAGTTTTAGCTACATTAGTATTCTTAATATCTAACACTAGATTTGCAGTTCTTTCTTCATATGAAGTAAGTGTTTGATCTTCTAGTACTCTATAATATAATTTTCCATTCTTTTCTTCCCATCCAGGGTTCTTTTTAGAATCGAATGATAAGCCTTCAGGAATTATATCTTGAATAGAACCGATAGTTCCATTTACTTCACCAGTATTCTTAATAGAAATTTTATAATAAATAGATCCTGATAGATTTTTTAGTTTCTTGATAGATTTTAATACTTTAGCTTCATCTGCATAAGCATATTCTTCTACTTTTCCGTTATTATTTAGTTTTATTCCAGTAATATATTTGTTAATTTCTAAATTAAATGGATCTACTGAATCTACCACAATATCTAGTACTCTTTTTTCTGTAGAAGTACTTCTATCAATTGTTCTTATTTTTTTATAGGCATCTTCTTCTACATATACAATGTAATTATTGCTTGGATCAAGGTTACCAAATACATATTCGCCATCAGTATTTGTATAAGTTCTTCTAACTTCATTTCCATTTTCATATAAAGATAATTCTATTGAAGGTAATTTATTACCATTGTCATTTAATACATAACCTTCAATACTATTTCTAGCAACTGTTATTTCATCCATGTTAATAGTTTTTTCATCAGATGTTTCTTCTCTAACAGTTACATTTGGTTTAACTTTAAATCCATATGGTGCATTAGATATAACTAAAGTTAATTCCAGTGTTTGTTCTTCGTTAGTTGGAACATTACTCATATTAACAATTATTCCATCTTCTGAAACAGTAGAAGTAATTCCGTTACCTTTTATTTCTTTAAATCTAGCATATTTACTTTCAGAAGCAGTAAGTCTAGCTTCAATAATGGCATCCCTTAGAATATTAGTATCATTTTCAAGAGTATATTTAATAGTGTATTTAACTGTATCATAGCTTTCACTTACGTTTGATTCACTAGTTAGGTTAGAAACATTCGCGCTTAAAACTGTAGCATAACTAGCTACATTCTTAACATTGATCTTTCCTTTGTAATTATCAAACACTACAAATCTTAGTAATAATATAACAATAATAAGGCATAATAACGATATTATTGATACTAGTATTTTTCTTTTATTTTGTTCCATGATACACTCTCCCTATTCTATTTACCTACTATATATAGTATATCATTTTTTCAAGTATTTTTGTCATTTTTTTACTATTTTTATCAACTTTTTTAATGTTTTTTTATTTGTTATGATATAATTGTTCTAGGTGATAATAATGGAGATAAGGCAACTTACTGTCGAAGAATTTGATAACTTCGCAAAAAACTATCCATATAAAAATTTTTATCAAACCGCAGAATATGGTACATTAATGGATAGACATGCCTTTAATGACTATTATCTCGGATTAATTGATGATGCTAACAACCTAGTAGCAGCTACTTTAATACTTGTAAATAGAGTAGTAATCGGGTATAAATGGGGATATTGCCCAAGAGGATACCTTATTGATTATAAAAATGAGGAGCTTGTTAGTTCTTTTACTAGATTATTAACAGATTTCTTAAAGAAAAGAAACTTTATGTTTATTAAAATTGATCCACAAATAATATATAAATCCCATGAAAATACAGGAGAAATAAATTCTCTTGTGGATAATGAAGCAATATATAACACTCTAATTAATTGCGGTTATCAACATGGTGGTTTTAATCTAAACTTTGAAAATTTAAAACCAAGATGGAATGCTGTTGTAACTTGCAAGCAAGAAGATATAATATTTAATTTGTTTACTAAAGAGATAAGAAATAAGATCAGAAAAGCCGATAATCGTGGCGTAGAAATCATCAAAGGTGAACCAGAAAACATAAAAGATTTCTATAATTTAATAAGTTATAAAAATGAAAAAAGAAAATTAAACTATTACCTAGACATGTTTGAAATATTTGGTAAATCGGACATGTTTGATATATTCTTTGCTAGAATAAATACTTCAAAATATATAGAAAGAAGTAAAGATTTATATGAGAAGGAGGAAATTCTTAATGCAAGACTAAATGAAGAATTACAAGAAAATATAGATAGTAATAATAAAAATAATATTATTAAAAGAAAAATGAATTCTGATACACTTCTTAATAATTACAAGCAAAGTGTTATAAAAGCTGCTGAATTATTTAAGAGTAATCCAATAGGAATAGTAGTTGCTGCTTGTGCAGTAGTTAAATATAATGGTGAAATATTCTTCTTAATTGATGGAATTGATAATAATTATAAAGATTATTGTCCAAATCACTATTTAAAATATGTTCTAATGGATATGTATCATTCACAAGGATATAATAGATTTAATTTAAATGGTATCTCAGGAGACTTTACTAAAGGATCTAAATACTATGATTTAACTAGATTTAAGCTTGGATTTGGTGCTCACGTCGAAGAATATCTTGGTGAATTTACTTTAGTTATCAACAAAGGAAAAACTAAACAATATAATAGAATTAATCCTATAATTGAATGGTTAAATACCCCAGTACTTTAATGTACTGGTTTTTTTATGCACAAAAAAAGTAGATTATATAATCTACTTTTTAATTACTTAATTATCTTAATTATTTAAGAATCTTAGTAACTTTACCAGCACCAACTGTTCTTCCGCCTTCACGAATTGAGAACTCAGTTCCTTCTTCTAGAGCGATAGGAGCAATTAATTCAACTGTCATAGTTACGTTATCACCAGGCATTACCATTTCAGTTCCTTCTGGAAGAGTAACTTCACCAGTTACGTCTGTAGTTCTGAAATAGAATTGTGGACGATATTTTGTGAAGAATGGAGTATGTCTACCACCTTCATCTTTACTTAATACGTATACAGCACATTCAAATTTAGTAAGTGGAGAAACTGATCCTGGTTTCGCAAGAACTTGTCCTCTTTCAACGTCTTCTCTGTTGATACCACGTAGTAATACACCAGCGTTATCTCCAGCTTCAGCAAAGTCTAATTGTTTTCTGAACATTTCGATACCAGTAGCTACAGTCTTAGTAGTAGGTTTAATACCAACTATTTCAACTTCATCGTTAAGATTTAATCTACCTCTTTCAACACGTCCAGTAACAACTGTACCACGACCTGTAATTGTGAATACGTCTTCAATTGGCATTAAGAATGGTTTATCAGTATCTCTAGCAGGAGTTTCAATCCAACTATCAACAGCATCCATTAATTCCATAATCTTAGCTTCGTAAGCAGGATCTCCTTCAAGAGCTTTTAAAGCTGATCCACGAATTATTGGAGTGTTGTCTCCATCAAATCCATATTCGTTTAATAATTCACGAACTTCCATTTCAACTAAGTCTAATAGTTCTTCGTCATCAACCATATCACATTTATTTAAGAATACAACCATACGAGGTACTCCAACTTGACGTGATAATAAGATGTGTTCACGAGTTTGAGCCATAGGACCATCTGTAGCAGCTATAACTAAGATAGCTCCGTCCATTTGAGCAGCACCAGTGATCATGTTTTTAACATAGTCAGCATGTCCTGGGCAGTCTACGTGAGCATAATGTCTTTTAGCAGTTTCATACTCAACGTGTGCAGTATTAATAGTAATACCACGTTCTCTTTCTTCAGGTGCTTTATCGATATCAGCATAACCTTCAGCTTTTGCTAAACCTTGTTTAGCTAGAACACTAGTAATTGCAGCTGTTAAAGTTGTTTTACCGTGATCTACGTGTCCAATAGTACCAATATTAACATGTGGTTTTGAACGATCAAATTTTTCTTTTGCCATAATATATTCCTCCTTTATTTAAATACACTAATATTTTATATCAATTAGCAAAAAATATCAATACTTTTTAATTAATTCCCATTTTTCTTTATTACTTCTTCAGCAATATTTCTAGGAACTTCTTCATAATGATCAAATACCATAGTAAAGTTTCCTCTACCTTGAGTGTTACTTCTAAGTGAAGTAGCATATCCGAACATTTCTGAAAGTGGAACCATTGCATCAATTGCAAGAGCATTTCCACGTGATTCTTGTCCTAGTGGACGTCCTCTACGAGCTGTAATATCTCCCATAACGTTTCCTAGGTATTCATCTGGTACAATTACTTGTACTTTCATGATTGGTTCAAGTAAAACTGCTTTACATTTATCTTTAGCTTCTTTTAAAGCTAAGCTAGCAGCAACTTTGAATGCCATTTCTGATGAGTCTACTTCGTGGTAAGAACCATCATATAAAGTAGCTTTAACATCTATCATAGGGAATCCAGCAAGTACACCAGTTTTTAATGCAT
>JAEEGL016394772.1_pt1 | contig 21862 bp, 21 predicted proteins | sample 9134231 | NCBI WGS metagenome assembly JAEEGL01 (sample SAMN16246548, study PRJNA631951) | gut metagenome | biome: gut microbiome; feature: rumen; material: fiber-attached | host: Bos | place: Iran: Karaj | collected 2018-10 | reverse complement strand
GTACTGGATATGATAATGTTGAATCTAAGGTAATAAAGAGTGTTTGGAACTCATTATCAGGAATAGATGGCGTTAAAGATATTGAAGTATTATCCGGAGCACCACAAGCAGCTAATAACTCTGAAAGTAAAGCTTCAGTTAAGTTTAAGCTAGATGGTAAGACTTATGTAGCATTTATTATGCAACTTGATAGTGATGATGTAAATTATTTATAGTAGGTAAAGGAGAGTAGCTGTGGATAAAGAGACTTTAGGCAAATTAAGATATTTAATTAATAAGAAGAAAAGTGTATTGGAAATAGCAAAGGAGCTTGAAGTTGAACCGTATATTGTTTACGGTCTCGTTTACGAACTAATTAATCAAGGTTACTTATACGATATTGTTGATGGAAATATAGTTAAATTAAGTAAACCAACAAAAAATGATGATGTGTATCAAGTTAAAAATGCGTTGGAGCATATTAAACTACTATTAATAAGTGATACGCACTTATGTAATAAAAGTGATAGGCTTGATATACTTCGTTACCTTTATGATAAAGCTGATAGAGAAGGAGTTAAGTATGTACTTCACTCTGGAGATTTTACTGACGGTAATAATTCCAGAAAAAGACCGGAGCATATATACGAATTAAAAGAAGCAAGTTATGAAGGACAAATAGATTATTGTGTGGAGAAGTATCCCAAAGCTGATGGTATTGATACATTTGTTATATCAGGTAATCACGACGACTGGTGGTATAAATCAAATGGTTCTGATATAGTAAACTCTATAGCTAAGAGAAGAGATGATATAGTTTATTTAGGACCAGATTCAGCAGACCTTAAAATTGGTAAATTATGGATACGTTTATTCCACGGGGTTGGAGGTCAGGCGTATGCCAAGAGCTATAAAGCCCAGAAGTACCTTGACTCTTTAAGTGTAAAGGAAAGACCACATATACTACAGCTAGGACATATTCATCAAGCTTTCTTCTATCAACAAGACCACACTCACGTTTTCCAGACAGGATGTTTAGAAGACCAAACTCCTTATTGTAGAAGTATGGGACTATCTAATAATAAGTCTTGCTGGTGGGTAGATGTTTATTTAGATGATAATGGAAACCCAGTTAGAGTAAGTCAAGAGCTAGAAGAGTTTGGACCAAGATTAGTAAAAAGAAGAACTAAGTAAATAGGTTCTTTTTTTATATATTATTTTAGATAGTATTATTAAGGAGGAGTTTTATGGCACTATTTAATAGAAAAAGTAAAGAGCCCTTAAATGAAGGTAATGCAAATAACTATGAAATTGCAGGGTTAGACTCATTTAATTTTATTCGTGGTTTAAGAAATGTAGCAGCTGATACCTATAATGTTGATTATGTACTTGACCGTATGCTAGATGACGCAATAATTTCATCAGCTATAGATATGTATATAGATGACGCACTACAGATTGATCCACAGAAGCAAGAGATTTTTTGGGTTGAGGTAGATAATACAGATGATAAATTGGAAGATGAACTTGCTAAAGGTCTTACTACAGAGCTTAATAACTTCTTAAAGTCAGAGCTTCGTATGGATAAAAACCTAAGACCTATCTTAAGAAGAGTAATAACTTATGGAAGTTGTCCTACTAGATTAGACTTTATAGATACTTTAGAAGATGACCGTCTTCAATTAATAGATAAAAATAAACAAACTTTTGAAAGTATTGTAACTGAAGTAAGTAACAATATCTTAAAAGAAGAGACAACAGAAGATGTTACAGCAGCTTTCTCTAAGCTAAAAGAGGATATTGAATATAATTTAGAAAAGGCTTCTAGTTATGATATTAAGAATAAAGTTTTATCTTATCTTAACGAACAGTTAAAAGGTAATAGTAAGAAGAAGCTAACCGAAGCTCAAAAGCTAAATGAAGATGTACTTTCAAGAGAAGATAAAGAAGAAGTACGAAGACTTATGAGAGGTCGTTGGTATACAGAGTTAGTGTCTTCAGGAACTAATATTTGGGAATTATGTGGTAAAGGTAAAACCCTTGCATATATGGATGTAAGAAAACCTAATTTCCTAATTAACCCAATTAATATAGTAAACTTTACTAATGATACTGGTAAGTATTTCGTAAACTTTGAAGTTGGACCTTATCAGGAAGTAGATACTAAGAAAGATTACTTTACTTTAAAGAGAGGACAATCTTACTTAGATAAATCTATTGTAGCTTGGCAAGTTCTAAGTGCGTTAGAGGATATATTACTTTTAACTCGTATGACGAGATCAACCTTATATCGTATATTCTCTGTAGAAGTTGGTAACAAAGGAGACTTAGCTACTAAGCAGATACTACAAGAGTTAAAGAATAAGATTAAGATGGATGAAACTATTAATGTTAAAGATAAAATCTATAACACAGAGTTAAGACAGATTCCATTAGGTGATAGTATTTTTATTCCAACTCGTAATGGTATTGGTAATATAGATGTTAAAGTTGTTGGTGGAGATATAAACTTAAAAGACGCTATAGATTTAGATTATTTTAAAGATAAGCTATTTGCTTCTTTAGGTATTCCAAAAGCTTTCTTAGGTTTCTCAGAGGAAAATGGTGGTGGTTTAATTAATACATCATTAACTCGTATGGATATAAGATATGCTAGAACTATTAAAGGTATTCAAACAATAGCAGCCGAAGGCTTAAAAGACTTATGTTTAAAATATTTATCATTTACAAGACCTGATAGTGTATTAAGAGAATTACCAGACTTTAAAGTAGTATTTACTTCTATTAATACAGAGGAAGATAGTCAACGCTGTGAAACTAAACAAGTACAAATGGAAACACTTGGAAAGATGTTAGAAGCATTTGAAGGTTTAGGAATAGCTGTAAATGAAACACCAACGCTTCGTGATGAATTAATTAAAGAGTGGTTAGGCTCTAATTACTTAGAGATTGTAAAAGAAGCTGAGAAGGATGGAACTTTAGGAACTGGTACTGAAGGTGGTGGCTCTGGTTTAGGAGGACCAAGTTTAGGTGGACCTAGTGGAGGACCTAGCTTAGATACTTTAGATAGTGGTGGTCCAGACCTTGACGCTTTATCTGATGAAAACCCACCTGAAAGTGATATTGATTTAGATAATAATGCAATCGGTGCTGGTGATAATGACTTTGAAGCTGGTGGAGAATTAGAAGCTCCAAGTGGCTTAAGTAGAGAATTATAGGAGGAAGTTATGACGAATATAAGTGTTAATATAATGAATAGCTTAACTGAAGGAGTTAAATCAAAGTTAGAGAGAAACTTAAAGATACTTAACGACTTATGTAATGATTGGGACTTTATTGGTGACGCAACAGATCCACATATCTGTAGTATAGGTGTTGATGGTAATACGATTAGTGTTGATTGTGAGTTATTTCATTCAGACCTTGATGATTATGTTTTTTATCACTGTGGGGAGTTTGAAGCTCCAGAAATTGTTAATTCCATAAAGAAAGCTGATTTAGTTGATGATATTATGGATACAGCTACTAATTACCCTATAGCTAGAGATATTTTAGGTTCTATTGGTGATTTACTTGATTGGAAAACTATATCAGATATTTTATATGATGAAGCTCACAAAGAGATGGAAAAGTACGGAATAGAACCAGAAGAGTATTAATTGTTGTTAAAAGTTGACAGATGTGTTATTATATAAATAAATTGGAAGGGAGTTATACTATGAAAAATAATATTAGTAACGCTATCTTTAGTAACCTAAAGGAAGGGCACGACATAGAACAAGCTGAAAAAGATAGATTATCTGAAATAGCTTTCAATTTTTGTGCTGAAATAGCTAATGATGATGACCTAGAGTATATTATTAAAGAAATGACTTGGTGGCTAAAAGATAGAAAGAGACAGCAAAAAGAGATAGATAAAAGTGGTATAAATGAAGAGTACTTTGGTGGAGCTGACTTTGAAGATGATGAAGAAGACGTTAGAGAACCACTTAATGCTCAAGCTTTATTTACACAATATCTTGATGAGCAAGATAGATGGATAGAAGACTTTGATGATAAATGGAATAGCTATACAGGTTATCCAGATGAAGTTAAAAGACAAAGAATGAGACTTATTAACCCAGTTGTAGTTAAGTTTGTAACTGAGTATGAAGAGGACTTAAAAGAGAATTGGGAAGAGTTTAAGAAGATTTTAACGGAGAATAACTATCATACCGTTTTAACTTCTATAGAAAAGGAGTTGAGTAAGTATGAATAATGTTAGTTTAAAAATCTTAAAGGAAGCAACTGAAGAACTTAGTGAAGGTACCATTGATGAGTATTGCCAATACTTATATGATGAAGCTAGAGGTGATATTGCTGATATACCTGACTACCAAGAAACTATTGATTATTACTTTAATGTAAGTAAGAGAGAATATAATATGTTATATAAAAGAGTAAAACAAGCTATAGAGAATGTTGCTGATAACTTTTATACCTCTGACCATAAAGTTTATATAGAGTTAAGTGATAGAGCCACATTAACTCATATAACTGGTAATGTTGATGACGTTGATCCAAATGAAAGTATGTGGACTTATGAAAAAATAAGAGATGAAGCATTTGCTGGGTTTGAAAAAGAAACTGGAGTTGAGATATGGCAAGCAGGAAGAAGTGGAAGACATATAGTTGTTGAAGATACTTTCTATAATGCTTATCATTATAACGAATTATGTGCAGCTCAAGAAAAATGGGAAGATTGGGTAATTGATGAGTTTGCAAAAGCATACCCATTCCCAGAAGAAAATGGAGGACAAGATGAAGATATTAAAGGAGAATAAAATCTTAAGTAGTCTTAAAGAAAGTGAGAATGTTAAAGGTCTTACTATTAAAGAAGTAGCTGAAAAGTTATTTGATGGTTATATTGATATAGATGTAACTGATAAAGATATTGATATGATGGTAGCTTTTGTTTATGACTTTAATGAACCAGCAAAAGATAGTTATGATGACTTTTTAAATATTCTTGGTGAAAAGACTAAAGTTTTGGAAATGAATGATAATGTACTTTTGTGTGATTTTACTTCAGTATTTAAACCATATAATGATTTACTAATGAATGACTTTAATATGGATGAGTCAGAGTTTGATGATAGTGAAGCATATTATGAAGCTGTTTTAAATCTTGAAGGTTTAATACCAGGTTTTGCTCCAGAATATTTTTATGAAGATTTATATAAGATTTTAAAAGGTGAAGGAGAAAAACTAGAACCTATTAATCAATTTAATCATACTAGCTTAGAAGAAAGTGATGAGGTTAAAATAATTAACCCAGATGATAAAGATTATAGTGATGGAAAGTTATATAAGGTTGGTTTATATCCAGGTGCAGGTGTTGAGTTAAATACTTATTATGTTTACGCTTTATATGAAGAAGACGCACTTAATCAAGTAGTTGCCTATTTAGATAAACAAAACTCAGGTTTACTTATTACTTATGATGAGATGAGTAATATTGTTGACAATGATTACGCTGATGAGTTTAAATCTTTTGAACAAGAAACTGGAAGTGATGATTGGTTTGAGTTTGTAGAAAGTGACCTTAGTTATACTTATGTAGACGCAACTATAGAAGGTGCTAGAGAGCCTTATTTCATAGATAGTGAAAATATGGTTATAGAAGAAGTTAAGGACATAAATGAGTCATTAACTGAAGGGTATATGGGTGTTAAAGGTGCTGAATATATAAATAGAGGAAATTGGTCTGATGGTGCTGTTAGGTATAGAGGTTTTATATATAATGCTTATGAGATACAAGAAGCTCTTGCTGATTACTTTGAACAAGATTTAAAAGATAATGGTAAAGAAGTTCCTTCTGATAACGATTACTTTACTGAGTTTGATAAGTGGATAAAAGAAAACCCAGATAAAGCTGCTGGAGAAGTTGAGAGTTTATTATATGACTATACTCCAGAAAGCATAGATAGTAATATTGTATCTGAGATTGAAAACGAATATAGTTATAAAAGACTAATTAAAACTATGGAAAGTTGGAAAACTAGAACAGATATACCAGAGGAAACCATTGATGAGTGGATACAAATGGCTAAAGAACATTGTGAAGGTAATGACTTTGATGAAGAAGAAAACGTATCTGAAATAGTAAATGATATTGTTTACGAGATGGAAGACCACGATAATTTAGTTAAGTGGTTTACTATAACAGAGTCAGCTAATATAAAAGAATCTTCAATACCTAGAAATGCCAAGAGAATTAAAATAGGTAATGATGAATATTATAGGGATGGTAGTAATTGGGGAAAAACGTCTGAAAAAGATTTAGCTATACCAAGACGTTATCCGTCAAGTTTCTTAAGAGGTCAAGGAGATGTAGAAGTTCTTGAGGTAGATAAAAAATATAAACCTAAAAGAACTAGAGAATATAGAGTTTTACAAGGTGATTACGGTTCTGGTTGGGATGATTTAGTTTCTTATGATACAAAAGATGAACAACAAATGAAGGACTTAAGACAAAACTGGAAAGATTATAGGGATAATGAACCTAATGTACCACATAGAATAATTACTAGAAGAGAACCTATTGATGAATCTGCTAACGGTAAGATTACTTCAGAAGATTTAGTTAGAGGTGTAAATCTTAAGTGTAAGGTTGATGGAGAAGAATATACTATTTATGCTGGATGGGATGAGAACTTTGACTTTGATGAAGAAGTTAGTAGTGGAAATATACCAAAAGGTTCTAACCCAGAAGATTGGGGAGGAATAATCTTTGAGGTAAATGCTGTTGGTGAAGAATATACTGATGGTGGAGAGCTTGTAACAAATAAAGATGAGTTTACAGCTACTTCTTTAGGAAGTGATTTGCTAGACTTAATTGGTTTTAAAGGAACAGACTTTGAATTAACTAGTGAAGTACCAAAAGAAGAACCAGAAGAAAAACCAAAAGAAAAGAAACCTGAAGGAAAAACAGTTACAATAGAAGACTTAGATAGTGAAGGAATTAATTATATATTCCGTGGTGATGTTGGTAACGGTGATGAAAGATTATTTATAAACTTTGCTTTGTCTAGTGATGGTGGAATAGATTATACTATTTATAGAGAGGGTGGCTCTGAAGTTGATGGTGGTGTTATGGATGTTGATACTACTAAGACTTGGAGTTCTATGGATGAAGTTGCTAAAGAACTAGTATCATTCCAAGGAATTAAAAAAGCATATTCATTTATAGCTTGTGATAACGGTTCTGCTGATGAGACATTATCCCAATATGGCTTTATAAATGAAGCTGTAAGAGAGATTAAGCCTCGTGATAGATTTAACTATGGAAATAATATAAAAGGTGATAATTACTTTTTATCATATAAAACTTATAAAGCCGATCCAAATAGTATTAGTTTTAGAAAAGATGGCTCTGTAAGTGTATATGTAAAGTATAGAACACCAGACGGTAAGATTAGAGAAGTTATGCCAACATTTGAACCAGGAACTACTGAAGAAGACTTAAGGAAGTTTGCTGATATGTTGTGTAAGAATGGATGGGATAAGACTAAAAAGATTATCAACAAAAAAGTAAATGAAGCTGTAACTACTAGTGAACCGGAGAACGCAACTAAACCTAATAAACCAAATAAAGTTAGAAATTATCTTAACTATGAATTAGAAGATGATGATACTGAAACAGGTGGAGTTAGTTTCAATGGTGAGACTGTAGCAGATTTTATTGGTGACGCAGATATTAGTGAAGATGATGATTTAGATAAATTAAATAAGGCTTTAGTATCTTGTGGTATAAGACCAATAGCTGAGGGATACTTAACTGATTATCGTGGAGATGATTATTGGGACTTATCAGACGCTTATGTTAATGGCTCTATTGATGATAGAGAGTTAGCTTGGGAACTTATTAAGATGTTTGATAGCTACGAAGCAGCTGAAAGAGCCTTCAAAGAAATTACTGATGGAAAGAAAATGCCATCATTTGGAGAAGACTTTGAAGATATAAAAGAGATAACTCCAGATGAAGCTAACCAATTAATAGGTGAGTGGAATAATGAACGTAATAGCGTAGCTAAAGGAAGATACCTAGCTCAAGATGGAGAAAGTAAGTTTATTGCTATAGATAATAGAACCGGTGATTGCTGGGTAGAAGAGTTTAGCAATAAAGGCTCTGCTATTAACTGGCTAGAAGATAAAGAAGAAATGAATGAATCACTTAAAGAATCAGCAGCTATGGATAGAGTTGTACTTGACGCTGTAAAAGATTATGGAATAACTAAAGTAGTATCTGATGAAATGAAGAAAGAGATAAAGTTTACTGTACCAAAAGCAACTATATCTAGTAGAGATGATTATAGTAAAGACGATCCAAAACACTATGAAGGTTTTGATGAAAACGATCCAAGATATGATGATCCAGATTATAATGATGGTTATGTTTGTGCTACTATTGATTTTATAGAGAGAGTTGAAGAAGCTCTTGAAGATAATGGTATGCGTGTAAATGTATTTGGTGAAGGTGAAAGTGCTGTTGATGGTGGAACATTTACTTTAACTTATGAGCCAAGAGGAATGTATGAAGCTGTTGGTACTAAGAAAACTGGTGAAGAGGCACTACAAGAATTAGTTGATAGAGGAGTATTACAGAGTTTTAGTTTAGATAGATATGATGATGGTGATATTGAATATACTATAGTTTATGAAATACCAATGAGTGTGGGATCAACTGAAAGAGTAATAACTACAGAGAATGATAGTTTAGAGGCTTTAATTAAAGCAGCTAAGAAGTCAGCTGATGATCTTGGTGCTGATATTTATAGTAGTTTAGTAGACGAAAACGATTTCTTTGGTTACGATAGTAAAGAAGAGATGGAAGAAAGAATAGATGATGAAGAGGCTGTTCTTAGAAATATTGCTACTGACCTAGAAGCTATGCTAGGTAGTAGCAATATAAATGAAGATATAAGTATTAAACCAGGTAAAATGTCAGCAAACTTTACTTTTGATAAAAATAATGTAATTACTAACTTTGATCCAGGTTTTACTCCAAAACTAACACCAGAAGAAAAGAAGAAGACACTAAACACTTTGAATAGTATTAAAAATGAAAAGAGAGGTTTTAGTGGAGACTTTGAAGAAGTATTATGGTATACAGGAGAGTATTTTACTGAAGAAGAAAACAATAAGTTTAAAGAATACTTAAATAAAGTTGGAGATGAAATATCTCGTGCAAATGGTGATAATTATGGAGTAACTGCTTATGATGTACTACCATCAGTAATTAAGTGGGTAAAGAGTATTGAAACAATTAACGAAGCAGTAGATGAAAAAGGAAACTTCACAGCTTGTTACTCTATAAATGGTGGTGAGTATGCTTTATCAATACTTCAAAAAGCAAATGAAGGTGGAGAAGCTGATTTACTAGTTAAAGCTAAAGATGGAAAAGGTAATAGTGCTTTACTTTCAGGATATGACCAAATAGAAGGTTTTGAGTTTACTAAAGATGATGAACCATTTTATAGTGGAGCTACCATTAGTGATGAAGATATAATAGCACTACTAAAGAAGTTTAAGCCCAATTATGAAGTTAAGAGTGTAGAAAGAATACCTAATAAAGAAGTCTATAAATCTATGAAAGAATCAGTTAAAGAATTAGATGACTTTATTGATAAACATAATCTTAGAGGTGACTTAGAGAAGAATGATCCAGCTAACTTTATGAAATCTGTAGATAAGGTATTCTCAGATAATAACTTATGTTACTGGTGTGGTAGAAAGATAGAGGGTAAACCTTATAAAGATAAAAATGGAAACCCTACTTGTGATAAGTGTTATAAAGAATTAAATGAATCTGCTGATATATATGATAGTGTTATGATTGACGCAAATGACCTTGAACCGATACCAGTTTGTTTTAATCTTTATAAACCTATGAAGGTTGAGGATATTCTTGAATATATAAGAAATAATGATTATGAGTTAGATGAAATTGGTCAAGAAGTATCTGAAAAAGAACTTAAGGGTAGAACTTTTAAATGTAATCTTGAGCTAAATGAGTCCGATACAGGTTATGATTATTGGGGACCTAAGTCAATGGAAAGATTTGATGGACCAGCTTTCATTCAGTATTATGGTGGACCTGGTGATATGGAATACTTACAAAAAGCTCGTAATGGAAGATATGTTTGGATAAACTCTGCTAATGTTGGGGAACCTTATGTATTTGATTCTTATGAAGACGCTTTAAAGGTACAAAAGGAACTTGGTGGAGAAATTATAGATTATAATAGAGAGTATTTAGGAAAGGATGATACTGATGAAGAATAATGTAAGTGCTAAGATAATAGAGAATATGCAATCAGATACAGATAATGTTGATAGAATGTGTGGCTTTATTGGTGATTTATATACTAATGCTTCAGAAGATTTTACAAGTTACGGTGAAAGCCTTTACGATTGGTGTGAAGGTGGAGAAACCTTTATAAATGCAGGATACCCCGAAGAAGATTGTAAAGTATTAAATGAGATGTTAATGAAACTTACACCACTTTTTGATGAGATTAATAAAATACTTTATAGTTATGATAAAGAGTATTTAAGAAAGGATGATACTAATGAATAATAACGTAAGTGCAAGAATAATGGAAAGTATGTTAAAAGAAAGTAAATATAAGTCTAATAGTCAAGGTGAGTGCCCTGTGTGTGGGGCACAAGACCTTGATTATGGAGCTGCTGAGTTTGAAGGAGAAATGATGTATTTCCCTTGGACTTGCAAGAAATGTAAAGCTCAAGGAGAAGAATGGTACTCTATGGAGTTTGCTGGACATAATGTAAATACAGAGGAAGGCAGTGAGGAAGTTACAGTAGATTACTTTAACACAACTCACGGTAGAAAGTAGTGATAATATGAGACTAATTGAAGGAATAGATATAACTAAATCAATGGTAAATAAGTTAAATGAAGAGGAAGAAGAAACTAAAGAGTTAGATACTTCTTCCTTGGAAGAACTTAAGAGTATGATGACTAGTAAGTTAGATAATGCTTCAGCTATGGAAAAGGAAGTTATTGAAGATCAACTAGATGAGATTGATGGTTATGAAACACCACAAGACTTTTTGGAACATCTTTGCGACCTTTGTATAACTGGTGGTGGTGTAATGTCAATGATTTATTATGATGATACACTAGCTTTCTTAGAAAGACATCAAGAAGAAATTAACAACCTATTAAAAGATACTATTGAGGAGTTTGGTGGCTCTTTAAAAGACATCTTTGGTGATAGATATGATGAAACTGATCCAATGAACTTAGAAACTAATAATAAGAACTTATTTGCTTGGTTTGCCTATGAAGAAACTGCAAGAAGATTAGCTTATGAGCTTAATGACGAGGGAAACTTCGGAGCAAACATTTAGGAGGCATTTATGGAAAAGAATAAAACGTCAGAAAAGATATATATGGCAATTAAAGAAAGCTACAAGCCAAGAAAGAAAAAGAAACCAATAAAGGAAGAAGCTGGGGTACCAGATGTAGTGTTTGTTCTTTGTGGTGGTGGTCTTGAGGTATGGAAATCAAGAAAAGACGCTATGGACTTTTATGAAGCGTGTATTTATGGCTGTGAAGGATCTGAAAGAGAAAGATATACAAATATATATTTTGATTTAAAAGATGGATCTACTTTAGCAGTAGATGATCCTTACGATACTCGTGTTTGGAAAGACGATATTGATTGGAGAGCTTTAGATCCAGCTACTGGTTGGTCTAAGAATTATGGAACAACTAAGCTAGATAGTAGTAAGAGTACAAAAGCAGAAGATGTTGTTAAACAGATTTTAAATAGAAAGATATATCCACCAAAAGAGTTTTTAGAGATTATAAAAGAAAGTGATAGCCCTATCTCTGTTTACTCACCAGGAAAGAATAAATCAGGTAAGTTTGGAACAGATAAAACTCTAAGTAAAGATCAATATGAAGCCTTAGACTATTACTTAGATTGGGCTAAGCTATATGATAGTGGTTTCTATCTACAACAAGATAAAGAAGGAAATGATTACTTTATTGACGCAGAAGCTGGTCGTGAAAAACTATCCCTAGAGGATGGGTTATATATTGTTTATGACTCAATAGGTGATCCAACAGATTTACCAGATGATGTACTAGAAGGACTACAAAGCCTATTTAAGCAGTACTTAAATATAGATTTCTTTGATGACTTTGGAATAAAGATTAAAAAGAAAAAGAATAAGAAAAAGAAAGATAATAAATAGAGGAGGAAAAGATGAAGAAATTACAAAGAGGAATCTCTACTAACATAGACTTTATAAGAGCTATGAAAGAAAGAGGACAAGATGTAAAAGCTGAGTTTCCAGCTGAAACACTAAGAGACCAATTTGATGACCTTAGTGATGAAACAAAAGTTACTTTTGAGAGTACAGATGAAACTGTATTAGAAGCAGTTAATAATGGTGAACCAGTACCAGTTGAGAGTGTTACGGTAAGAATAGAAGTTAGTGGTTTAGATCCAGGTGATGTTGCTTCTGGTACTATCGGTGATGAAGTTATTTCTGAGTTCCCTGCTGATATTGTAAGAGATGAAGGAACTGTAGAAACACTAGAGATTACTTGTGAAGGATACACAACTTATACTGAAGATGTTACTTTTGATGAGAGTAAAACTATCACAGCTACTTTAGAGAAAGAGCCAGCAGATTGTACTATAACTTTTGATTTCAATGGAGGAGAACTAAATGGAGAAACTAACTCAGTAGAAAGTTTTATTGAGGGTGAAGAGGAAGACATAAATGATTACTTTGTAGTGAATTATCTTAATAATGCTGACTTTGTTGCACCAGAAGGAAAACAATTTGTTGGTTTAACTACAGTTGTTGATGATGAAAGTACTTTAGTAGAGGAACCATATACTGTTAGTGCTGACGTTACCTTATATGCTTATTGGGAAACGATTGTATGCTCTGTAACGGTTGATTATGCTGGTGGAGTTGATCCTAATGGTGATACTAGTATGACTAATGATGTACCTTATGGAACAGTTCTGCTTGCTGGGGACTTCCCATCAAGTTCTATAACACCTCCAACAGGTAAAGAGTTTGGTGCTTTATCAACAGACTTATCTGATCCAGAAGCTGAGTTTGAGGAATTAGAAATAACTGAAGATACTACAGTATATATTGTTTGGGATACTATTGTATGTGGTTTAACTATTGATTTAGGTAGTGCAACTTATGAGGGTGAACATTCCATTTTAGACTCTATTAACTATGGTGAAAGTTGGACAGTAGGAGACTTTGAAAGTACTTACCTACCTAACTTAGTATTACCAAACCACGCACACTATGTTGGTATAACAAGAGTTAAAGATGATGATTCAACTTTGATTGATCCTAGTGAGTCTATTACTCTTACTCAAGATATGACAGTTTACTTATATTTAGAGTATGAACAGAATTAGTTAAAGAACTCATAAAGAGTTCTTTTTTTATATATTATTTTAGGTAGTAATTTAAAGGAGATTTTTAATGGAAGATTTAGAGAATAGTGTTAAGATAACATATTGTGATATTGATTGGATGAGAATTAAATCAGCTTGTATGACAACAATTTCAAAAGAAGTTGGAGACAAAGAGCCAAGCCAGGAGTGGAAAAGAAGATTACTTCTAGCAGAGCATAGTCCTATAAGACGTGGAGTTATAGCTTGGAAGTTTGATAAAATACCTTATTGTATATCAACTCACTTTGTAAGACATCACGAAGGAGTTGAAAAGTGGGTAGGAACTTCAAGAGCAGATAGAACTGAAATAAAAGATAGAAGTCAAAGAACTCAGATGGATATGGTTCCAATGGAAATGGAAGCTAATATACAAGCTCTAATAAATATATCTCGTAAAAGACTTTGTGGGGCAGCCGATCCATTAACTATAAAGTATTGGAAAGCAGTACTTGAAAAGATTAAAGAATATGATGAAGATGTATATTGGGCTTGTGTTCCAGAGTGTGTTCGTTGTGGTGGATGTCCTGAGTTTAAATCTTGTGGATATTATGATTGGTTAATGAAAGACGCAACAGAAGAAGAACAAAAAGTCTTAAGTAAGAGGTATGATAGATATAATAGACTTAGAAAGTAGGTGTTATTATGACTAAAGAAGAAGCAGAAGCTAAATATAAAGAATATCTTGATGGTCATATAAGTAATGTAAATGAAGCTTTAGGTGTCATATCACAGTTGGGTATACCTTTTGTTGATGAACATTTAGAAGAGCTTAAGGATATAGCTAAAGACCACGATAAAAGTAAATGGGATGAACCTGAATGGACAGCTTACCTTCATCACTTTTATCCAACTAATGATGAAGAAGCTATGATGAGTGAAGAGTTTGAAACAGCTTGTAGACATCATATAAAAAATAACAAACATCATTGGGACTATTGGGTAGATGATGAAAATAATTTAATTGATGATATTGATGAAGAAGAGTATAAGCTATATGCAGTAGAGCGTTGTTGTGATTGGTTAGCTATGGCTAATCAACAAGAAGAAGCTCCTTCAGCTTGGTATAACGCAAATAAAGCATATATGATTATGCCTGATTATGGGTTTAGTTTAACTGATGAAATCTTTAATGCTATACCAGAAGATATTAAGTTATCTTATGTTGGTACTAGAGGTGATAAGGATGAAGTTCAAGAGTTAGATGAAGACTTATATCTAAATAGAGGTGTGGTACAAAAACTTGGTAAAAGAGTTAAGAAGAGTAAGACATCAAATACTATTGAGATTGATACTCAAATGACTAATCACGATAAACAGTTAGACGAAAAATATCTAACAGAAATAACAGCAGCACAGATAAAACAGAAATCAAAGAACGAAGATCCAGAGCGTATTGCTAGAAGTAGAAAAGTAAAAACAACTTACTTAGGTATGAGTAAGTTTGGAATACTAAACTTCAAGACAACTTCACAATCAAGAAATGGACATCACTATCAGACATTAGAGTTTAAAAATATGAAGTACTTTGAGGATATAATTAAATCTGGTAGAGATATAACTCCAGATGATATTAAGAAAGCCATTAAAGAACAGGATATTAATGTATGGTGTACTGATGAATCATTTACTTATTGGGCTTGGGGACATTTAGCTTATATAGATGATTTCCTATATATTGATGATAGGGTACCAGATTTAAAGAAGAGGATACAAGCTCCAAAGATTAATAACGTAAGACTTAATGGTGGTTCTTGTAAGCACGTTATATCAATGCTTGATTATATGATGAACTCAATGGTTTTAAAGTCAGTAGCTAATGATATGAATAAGTATCTAGCTGGTAAGCAAGAAGATAAGTACACCAAACAGAGTGATGAAACTAAATCTCAAAAAGACCAAGTTGCTAATTGGGGTTGGGATGAAGTTGAAGATTGTTTAGGTATGGATAAAATGCAAATACTACGAGATATATCTAAGTCTTTACAAATAGTACCTAGTGCTGGAATGGAAGATATAGTTGCAGACTTCGTTGGTGAAGCTCTACCACCAGACCAACAAGGTTTACGAAGACAGGTTACTGATGTAGTAGTAGAACTTATTAAAGATGAAGAAGGTAAGTAGGGACTAGCAAACTAGTCCTTTTCTTATATATTAAATTAGAGAGGTGTAAATCTTATGAGAGTACAGAATGAAATATTATCTAATCTAAAGGAAGAGAAGATACTTTTAGAGAAGAGATTACATAGAATTAATACGAAGTATGAAGATTTAATTAAGTATAAACTAATACCGATTTTAAGAGACTATGATATAGATATACAACCAATACCTGTTATCAATAATGCAACAGAGCAAGTTTATTATGGTTTTGATAAAGATTTTAATAAGATTAGTTTTATTTTTACTAGTCAAGGTGATGAACTTGATAGTGAGGAACATAAAAGATGGAGTCTCTTTTTAAAGATTTTATATAAGAACCAACTAGTTGATGTTGGTGTTATAGACTTAAATAGTCTGGATGATGTTCATAAATCTTTCTCTTTATTATCACAAACTCTTGAGGATATGGGTTTTAAGTTAAGAGAAGATAAACCGGAAGAAGAGCCAGAAGAAAAGGAAGAGGTTGATCCAGACATCCAAGCTATCTTAGACTATAAGAATAGTTTAAGTGAAAGTGAATTAAAAGAATTAGAAAAAGAATTAAAGGAGTAAAATTATGTGGTATGAACTCTGGTGTAGAAAGAAACCAGGTCAGTTCGTATTCTTAGAGGGGTTTTCTAATGAAAACACATTTAACACATTAATTGATAAGTACAGAGAAGAGTTTGATGAGTTTATTATTGTTAGAAAAACAGATGGTAATATTATTTGTGGTGTAGCGTTTTATTATGAAAAGCCAGAATATGGAAAGACATTAATTAAGAAAGAAGGTCGTGTATGAGTAGAAATATATATTATATTTTAAATGAAGCAAGTCAAGCAGTTGCAGACAAGATCTCAAGAGAAATATTAACTAAGTATTTAGATAAATCTACTAATAAATTAACTAAAACTTTAGATGATATAAAGAAAGAATATAGCCAATATGATGACGCTGATGTGGAACTTGGTTATAGTACAGCGTTAGAACGCCTTAATAGCCAATCTAACGAGCAAACTAAGGAAGATAATGATAATGCTCAAGAGAAGCCAAAACTAACGCCAGAACAGGAAAAAGTAGGTAATAAGATAGTTGAGGTTCTAGCCAGCTATAATGTAGATGTAGAATTAGTTGGAGCTAAGAAAGGTCCAAACGTAACTCAATATGAGTTTAAGTTAGCACCTGGAACCAAGATAAGTGAAGTAGAGAACCTAAATAAAGAAATAGCTATGGGCTTAGCAGTTAAATCTGTAGCCATAGGACAAGTTGAAGGTACATCTTATTTAGGAATACAAGTACCAAATGAGCAAGCAGATAATGTCTCACTTGATAGTGTACTTGAAAACTCAAAGAAGGAAGGTTTATCTGTAGGACTAGGAGTTAATCTTAAGGGTGAAGCTGTTAGTGGTGATATATTAAAACTACAACACATCCTAATAGGTGGAACTACTGGTTCTGGTAAATCAGCTTGTATTAACTCAATGATATGTTCTTTATTAAAAGAATATACCCCAGATCAAGTTAAGTTAGTTCTAATTGATCCCAAGAGAGTTGAGTTAGCACCTTATAAAAGTGTTCCACACCTACTAATGCCTATAGTAACTGATCCTAAAGCTGCTTCTGATACATTAAAAGAGTTATGTAGTGTAATGGATAAAAGATTCTCAACATTTGAGAAGACAGGCGTAAAGAGTATAGAAAGCTATAATAACTTAGTAATGAAAGCTAGAGAAGCTGGTAGAGATGTTAAACTAATGCCTTATGTAGTTGTTGTTATAGATGAGTTAGCTGATTTAATGGTAACAGCAGGTAAAGAAGTAGAAAGCTCTATTCAAAGATTAACGCAATTAGCAAGAGCTGCTGGTATTCACTTAATAGTAGCAACACAAAGACCAAGTGTTGATGTAGTTACTGGTGTAATTAAATCTAACATTAACTCAAGAATTGCATTTAATACCCCATCTAGTGTTGATAGTAGAACTATCCTTGATCAAACAGGTGCAGAGAAATTACTTGGTAAAGGTGATATGTTATATAAACCAATGGGTTCATCAAACCCTACAAGACTTCAAGGTGCTTTTGTATCAGATGATGAGATAGAGCAAATAGTTAAAGAAACTAATGAGAAGTATAAAGCTAATGAACCTGAGGAAACAGTACAAGAAACTGATAAGGAAGAAAACATTGATGATTTATATAATAAAGCTGTTGAGATAGCTAGACGTGATAAGAAGGTATCAACAGCTAATTTACAATTAGAACTTCATATACCATATAGTAAAGCAAAAGAATTGATACAAAAAATGGAAGATGATGATATAATAAAGACCAAAGGGAATCTATTTAGAAGGAGGGTAGTTAAGTAATGAGAGCATATAATGAAATACTTTCTAACTTAAGAGAAAGTGAAGGAAACTTATTTGATGAGTTACTAAGAACTCTACAATCAGACGCAGAGATGTTTGATGAGAATATGATGGATGATGATAGTGATGTATTCGGTGGAACTGAAGATAGCTACGCTAATGAGATGTTAGATCAACATATTTCTGATACCATATTCTATAATGAGATCTTTGCTCCATATAGTAAAGATTATGATTTATTAACTAATGTTATCAATGATATTATTGATAACATTAGAGATGGTAATGCTATTACTGAAGAGTGGCTTAAAGGCTTACTTGATAAATATAAAGTAAAATATTAGGAGGAAATAGATATGACAAATATTAGTGAGAGAATACTAAATGAATTGAGTAAAAATGAAGATGAAGCCTATAAGGAAAGAATAAGAAGAAACGGAAAGTTTAAGAAAGAACACCCAATAGATGATGAAGGTTATCCATTAAAAACTTGGTATGAGAATACTGGAGACAATTCATTTACTGTACATTTAAGTAAGGCAGACTATGAAGCAGCTCAAGAAGAAGCTGATTTATATTGTGATTGTGGTAGTGAAGCTGAACCATACTATAGACAAAACTATATGGGCGTAAGTCACGGTTGGGTATGTCCTGATTGTGGAAAGTTTAGACAGATAGGGTAGTGATAGTATGAGATTATTAAATGAAAGTAATTTAGGTGATAAAGTACTTAATAGTTTACTAGAGGAAGAAAACTCCTTCTTAACTACTTTTATGAATAAGTATAAACCTCTATATGACACTCAACCAAAGATTAGTAGTGATGGAACTGTTATAGCAGACCAAATACAACTTAAAGGTTCTGGAATATCAAAAAGAGTTGAGGCTGCATTATATCCAGAAGGTAATATGGAAGTTGCTAACGAAGAGTGGGGTTTTGTATATACTAAATCAGGTATAAATACTGATAGTGTAGAGAGTATGTCTCAGTATTGGTTTTATGATGATTATATGAATAATGAAGAGTTTAGAGCTAAGATAGATAAAGCTACTGCAAGTCTTTATAAAGATATGGTAAAACTTCGTGATGTTTCCGTGCAAAGTGGTACAACTTTAGGTGAGTCATTATCTCCAGAGGAAGAAAAAGAGTTAGATGAACTTAAAAGAGATAAGGAGCAACTTGAAAAACAACTTGGGGATAAAAACTTAAAAGGACAACAAAAAACTGATATAGAGAATGATATAAAAGATGATAGTAGAAGAATAGCTGAGCTAGAAAGAAAAAGTGGTGCTGGAAAGTCTGATAACAATAAGAAAGAAGATAACTACACAGCTAAGTCTATAGCTGATGTTATAGAAAGCGTAGATGATAATTATGCAGTAAAAATTGAAAATAGAGCTACAGGTAAATCAACTAAGTGGTTAGATATAGATGGTAGTTATATAGTAGATCTTTATTATGATGTTAGTGATTTAGAAGCTAAAGACTTTGATAAACCCCTAGCTGATAAATATAAATAGGAGGTAAGTATGAAACTAAATGAAAGTCAAAAGATAATGAAACTTTTAAATGAAAGTTTAGATTACTATGATGATATAGTTAGTGATGTCGTTTGTGGTGATGAAGTTTATGTTAGATTGAATGAAAAAGACTATTCACCAGAAGAAGGCTCTAATATATATTTAATACATTATGCTGACTTCTATGACAAACCAGAAGCCTATGATGAGGGATACATTACTGGTTGGGATAGAGGACAAGATGAAGAGTATGACAAAAAACAAGATGAAAGATTTGCAAGAGCTACAAAAGCATACGAAAATGGAGAAGTTTTTGATTTTGATTGCGTTAAAATAGAGAATGATAAAATTAAAAGAACTGGTTTTTGTTTATTAACTGTTTATGGTGAAGAAGAATTAAAAGAAAATCTTGAGTATTTTAAAGCTAAGAGAATTAATGTTATTACTAAATACTCTTTTGAAGATGGAGAGTAATTATGAAGAATATTAGTGAAAAAATATTAAAAGAGTTGAGTAAAACTTCTTTATTAGAAACTATAGGTTATTGTGAACCGGAAACTATAGACGCAGTAACAAGTTATTATATGGATGTAACTGGTGCCTCTATTACTAATGAGGCTAAAGCACATACAACAGGTGGTGGTTATAGCCATCAGTCATATACTAAAGTAACTTTTGATGATGGAACTATAATGATATTTCGTGATGGTGGATCCCACATTGAGTTAAATATATATAGAGAAGGAGAAGACTATTACATTGACTTTGAAATATGGGAAAAAGATTATAAAGAAGATATTGATACATTTATAAATGGAGGAAAACCAAAAGGTAGTTATCTAATCTCTTTTAAAGGAAGAAATCATCCACTAGATAGTACTTTTAATCTACAGAACGCTGTAGACAATAAAGGTAATCTTGTTATGAGCCTAGAGAAAAGTGGAGATAATAAGGAAGAAATGATTAAGATGTTTAATGAGCTCCCTAATGATTTCCCTGTAGTTACTTGTTCTGGTTTGTGGAACTCAATGGTTGATGGAAGACTAACAACAAAAGGACAAGTAAAAGATTTAGATTTTAGTGAGATTTATGGTGGTAAAGACGAGTTTGAAATATATGATAATCTTGTTTATATAAAAACCGTAAGTGGAAGTGAAATGTTTTAAGGAGGTAATTATGAAAAAGAATATATTGGTAGAAAGTACTAAGTCAAAGTTTCAAGTCTTAGCTCAAAAACCAGCTAATGTCTTAAAGAGAATTAAAGGCGTACTTTCAGACTTTGGTACTAATAGAAATGGTCGTATCTACCCAAGAGAGTTATGGGAAAACGTAATTAACTCTGACTATGTAAAAGAAATGATTAACTCTCACGGTTTAGTTGGTGAGTTAGATCACCCAGAAGAACGACTAGAAATATCCCTTCAAGAAGTATCACACGTTATAAATGATATGTGGATAGAAGGAGACCAAGTTATTGGTATTATAGATATACTACCAACCCCTAATGGTAAGATAGTAAATGAACTATTAGATTACGGAACTGATATTGGTATTAGTTCTCGTGGTGCTGGTTCTGTAGGAGAAGGTAATATAGTTGATCCAGACTATCAATTTATTACATTTGATTTCGTTGCTAGACCTAGTTGTGAAGCTGCAAGACTTAATACTATTCTTGAAGGAGTTAAAGTTGATTTAGCTAATAATAGTGCTGAGAAAGTAAACTCTATATTAGAAAGTTATAAGTCTAGTTTAAATGAGGGTTTAGATAAAGGGTTAAAAGTAAAGAATAGATGGACCGAGGACGGTTACTGCTTCTGTAATGATTGTTTTTATAAATTAGAAAAAAGAAACGGTAACATAGAGCACGAGTATAGGATACCAGAAGACTATGGTGCTTATGATGAAGATATTGATACTGAGGTATTTGTTTGTGATATATGTGGCAAGACTAGAAATATCTGGTCTGGTGGAGTTTTTGTACCAAATGATAAGATTGGTAAGTTGAAAGAAGGTCTTAGTAAAGACATAAAAGATAACTTCTATAAAGAAAAGAACAGAACACATAAGTATTTATCTTTTAAAGATATGGCAGAAGATAAAGGAAAAGATATTATTAGGTACGATCAACTTTTAAATACAGATACAGGTATTCAAAGTACCTATAACTTCTCCAGTGTTAATGGTGGTGCTCCTGACTCTCACAATTACTACAATGATTATGTAATAATTGATAAGAGAAAGAAGGACATTAAAAAAGAAGCAGTCAGTACACAAAAAGAAAAGTTTATTAGTTATTGTAAAGGTAAAGTAAAAGATTTAGGTACTGAATATACACAATACTTTGATAG
>JAEEGL012015010.1_pt1 | contig 21862 bp, 15 predicted proteins | sample 9134231 | NCBI WGS metagenome assembly JAEEGL01 (sample SAMN16246548, study PRJNA631951) | gut metagenome | biome: gut microbiome; feature: rumen; material: fiber-attached | host: Bos | place: Iran: Karaj | collected 2018-10 | reverse complement strand
TGATCGGAACGAGTGCCATATAGGAGTATGCGGCAACGGCGATAGCAGCAAGCAGATGAGGAGCAAGTATTTTTGTTACGAGAATAGCTGTAGGTCCGTCTGCTCCGCCGATAATGCCGATTGCAGATGCTTCAAGAGCGTTGAAGCCGAGGAGCAGGGACGAGATAAATGTGAAGAAGATACCGAGCTGAGCGGCAGCGCCGAGAAGGATGCTTTTGGGGTTTGCGATAAGCGGACCGAAGTCTGTCATGGCGCCGACGCCGAGGAATATAAGCGGTGGATAAACCCCGCATTTTACGCCGAGATAAAGGATATCAAATAGACCGCCGTGCGATAATATTTCTGCGATATCGAGATTACCGGAAGGATCCGCGAAATATTCGGGATTCATGAGTCCTGACAAAGGAAGGTTTGCAAGCAGCATACCGAAAGAAATAGGTAAGAGAAGAAGCGGCTCAAAGCCTTTGCCTATTGCCAGATAAATCAGAACGCACGACACGGCAATCATGATGATTTCGCCGTTTTCTATTCCGTTTTCTGTGATTCTGATATCAAACAGATGTGCAAAACCGGAATTAACGATGAAATCCCAAAATACCTGGAATATATTCATGTCGTTTAAACATTCCTTTCGTTAACCGATAGTTACGAGCGGTGCACCTGTTTCAACAGCAGCGCCTTTTGAAGTCTGAACGGCAACAACGGTGCCGTCAATTGGAGACTGGATATCGTTTTCCATCTTCATTGCTTCAAGAACAAGGAGAACATCGCCTTTTTTGACCGATGCGCCTTTTTCAACGTTAACTTTAAGTATCGTTCCGGGCATCGGAGCGGAAATGGTCGTTCCGTCTGCGGGAACGGAAACGGGAGCCGATGCAGCGGGAGCTGCGGGCTGAGCAGGCTGAGTATTTGTATTTGCAGGTGCGGCAGGAGCTGAAACGGGCGCAGATGACGAGCCGGTTTCTTCAACTACTACCTCATATGTTTTACCGTTTACGGTTATGTTGAATTTTCTCATTTATGTTTCTCCTTTTATATTCTTTTAAAAGAGCGTATTCTGTATTTTGAGTGAGGCGCGCTGTTTTCCATATATGCGGCGACAGCTGCGGCGAGAACAACGGGAACGAGCTCGTCTTCACTGTCCGAAACTGCCGAAGGAGCAGAGACCGGAGCGGTTTTTACCGGTGCAGACGGCGCTGCGGGTTTCTTTGAGCCTGATTTAGATGCAAAGAAAAGTTTGAAAAGATAGAGAACAGCCATCAGGATAAGCAATACGGCAAAGACAGTGCCCATACCTATGAGCGCAATGTTAAGACCGTAAAGGAGTTTTCCGACGGTGTCTTCCGGGACGGCTGCAATGTCGTTTACGGCAGTTCCTACGTTTTCAGTCAAAGGAAGGATCAAATGCATATCTTCCCCTCCCCCTTATTTATCTGCAAGCATACCGAAAGAAGATGCGATTAGCTGACGTGTAGTTTCGATATCGATAATATCGTCAACATGTCCTCTTTTTGCCGCCTCGAGCGGAGAAGCGATGGTATGTCTGTATTTTTCAATAACTTCGTTTCTGCCTTCGATCGGATCGCCTTCCGTCTGGATTATTTCCTGAGCACACATAAAGACGGCGCCTGTTTCTGCTGGCAGAGCAGCTATCTCTGCGCAGGGATATGCATAAACGATATCTGCGCCGGTCTGCTTGGAGCACATTGAGATATATCCTGCGCCGTAAGCTTTTCCTATAATGAGAGTAACCTTGGGAACGTCTGCGTTCATATATGCGGAAACGAGCAGAGATGAGTTAAGAATGTTTTCTTTGCCGTCACAGACAAATCCGTCGGTATCAACGAGCGTAAGAACAGGTATTGAGCTGTTGTTGCAGAAAGTGATGAACGCGGAAGCCTTTTCTGCAGCGTCGGCAGAGAGGGCACCGTTGTTTGCAACGACTCCTACGGGAGAACAGTCTATGTCAATAAGTATCGTTACGATGTTTTTTGCGTAGCCCGGATTGAGCTCGAGAACTTTGCCGTCGTCTGCGATCGCAGTTATAACGTTGTGGACGTCGTATCCTTCCACTGAAATAATGTCCGCGATTTCGGGAGTGAGTCTGTTGATGTCATCCTCGGTCACGTAAGCGTCACAGGTAAAAGCGATAAACTCTTTGATCTTTTCAACTGCCTCTTCATCTGATGTGCAGACGGCGCTTACGGTTCCGTTTTCATAAGCGTTCTGAGCCGTTCCGGCATTGCTGCTGCCAAAGCGTGCCTTGACAACGTCGGGAGATGAAAGGAAGAGTTCTGCATTTTCGGTCATAACCGAGTAATCAGCCATTGCAGGGATAAATGATAAAGCGCCTGCGCATGTGCCGAATACCGATGAAACTATAACGGTCTCATCTGCGATAGAATTGAGTGTTGCCAGTATTTTTCCGTATCCTGCGAGGGCATCGATCCCCTCCTGCAGTCTTACACCGCAGCTGTCGAGCATGCAAACGAGCGGTGCATGTGCTTTGCGCGCCATTTCGGCGATATTACAGATTTTTTCGGCATTCATCTCGCTGACCGCGCCTTTCAGCACGGAAATATCCTGAGAGAATGCAAAGACGAGCACGCCGTTAACGGCACCGTAGCCGGTAACAACGCCTTCGGCAGCTGCGTCAACAGCTCCGAGCTCGGTAGGACGCTGTTTTACGAACGCGCCGATTTCAACGAATGTCCCCTCATCAAAAAGAAGTGCGATGCGTTTTCTTGCCGCAGTTTCGCTTTTTCCTTCGATGGTTGAGCGGAGTGAACGGATTTCTTCCGTTCTGTCCTTCAGATCCATTCTGATTCCTCCGATTTCTGTTTTAATTTATGAAAATATTGCAATTGGAACATCCGAAACGAATAATCCCAAATTTTTCACTAATACAGATTATATCATAAAAAGTCAATCAATGCAATAGTAAACAAACGGGATTTTTTAACAAAATTGCGACTTTATCCGCGCAACAGATCATATAGGGAAAAATACTGCGATTCATCATCAAATATGTTGACAAACTTTTCAAATTTTGATATAATATACGTGTTCAGATACATCATCTGATTATCATGGTAAAACAGAAAGGACGGCAAATATGAAAAAATACCTATCAATCGCATTGCTTTTGTGTATCGTGTTCGCAATGAGCTGCTGCTCTCAGCAGTCTGAACAGGAAGTTATTCCGGATTACAGCGGTGATCTTGGCGACACTGATTTCATGGGCGAAGATTTTTTGTTTATGCATAACAACGCAGAACATTCTACCGGCGAAGAATATTTCGGATATATCATTGATACTGAATTTGCCGACCTTGCACTGCAAAGAATAAAGGAAACAGAAGATAAATATAACGTTAAGATCACGGAACAGAAGGCCGCTGACCTGACAAACCGCGTTCAGACAGGCTCCATTTCCGGTGTTGTTCCGATGGATGTTGTTCAGACAAACTCCAGCAGCCTTGCAGGACTTCTGAGGTCGGGATATCTCACAGATCTGACATACTATCAAGAGTATCTCGATTTTACCGACCACGCAAAATGGGGAGGCATTGAAGACCTTAAACCCCTTTTCTGGGACAACGCTCTTTACGGTGTTATTCCCGCAGCGTGGCCGATACACAAATACCGTTCGGTAGACGGCGCGGTCGTAGTTAACGAAAACATTATCAGAACTCTTAATCAGACAGACCCGAGAGAGCTTGTTGAAAAAGACGAATGGACATGGAGCACGCTTGAAAGCCTGATGCCGATCTATGCTCACACAAACGACGCCGGCGTTGAAGTAAAAGCGCTTTATACGACCGTTCACTGGCTTTTCAGAACGATGCATACAACAAACGGCGAACCGGTAATTCTGAAAGAAAACGGAGACTATCTGTTAAGTCTTCACTCCCCCATCACGTTTGAGGCTATGCAGACCGCATGGAACTGGACGTTTGGAGAGTATTCATCCTACGTTTATATCGATCTGAGCAACGTATGGGAAAACATGCTTGAAGCGTTCACTGAAGGAAAATCGGTTTTAACGATAATGAACGGAACCGACCTTCTCGGCTCGGAATATTCGATAGCATATACAATGGATAATTTCGGTGTCGTTCCTTTCCCGCACGGTCCGAACGGAACTCCCGAAAACACCGGATCAACTATAACAGAAACAAGGTTTTCCACGAGTATACCCGCGCTGGCAAAGGATCCTGCGATGTCCGCAATCATTCTGAATGCGATCTACGATCCACTGCCGGGATATGAAGACGAAGAGGATATTATCTCGTATTTCAGGAGATTTTATTTCTTTGACGACAGAGACGTCACGAATTTTATCAATATGTATAAAACGGTTCTTTACAATTACAGATGTGAATACGTTACTGACGTTTACATCAACATCAACGCATCAAAGACAATGTCTGAAAGACTTGCCCAGTTTGAGGCGGCAGACGAAGCGAACAGACTCAAGTATATAGTTAATATCGAATCATCTATCGAATCGATATTCGGAGAATAAGCATTCACAACACAAAGGACAGAGAAAAATCTCTGTCCTTTTTTTTGTTCTCTAAATTTCCGTCTCATGCTATTTGCGGGTATTGTAACACATAGTTACCGATTTCGTTTCAAAACAATCGGCAAAACAAAACAATGTTTTCGCAACAGCACGCATAAAACGTTTCAAAGTTAAAAAAATATGTCGCAAAAAGCACATGTTGTTGCCAGGGCGTTATTTTGTTGACATTGACTCTGAATTCTGTTAAAATATCATGCAGTAACAAAAAGGAGTGACAGAATTGATACCACACAGTTCCTCGGCACAGGACGTAGTAAAGGCATTTTCTTCCGACGCTGAATCAGGCCTTGATTCGAAGGACATAGCCCGTCTGCAAAGCGAATACGGACCGAACGTTCTTGCGGAAAAGAAAAAAAGAACGCTCATAGGACGGTTTTTCGATCAGTTCAAGGACGTAATGATAATCATCCTTCTGATAGCGGCGGCAGTGTCGTTCGGAGTTATTTGCGTGGAGAAGACCTGGAACGAGCTTTTCGAGCCTGCGCTGATACTGATAATAGTAATATTGAATGCGTTAATGGGAGTTTTTCAGGAAAGCAAGGCTGAAAAAGCTCTTGAAGCGCTGAAGAACATGTCTGCGCCACACGCAAGGGTAATACGCGACGGTGAAGAGCATATTATAGATGCAAAGCAGATAGTTCCCGGAGACATTATAAAGGTAGAAGCGGGCGACTTTGTGCCTGCAGACGCAAGGCTTATACACAGCGTAAGTCTGAAAAGCGAAGAATCGGCTCTTACGGGAGAATCCGTTCCGGCAGAGAAAAACGCTGACGATATAATAGACGGGAAATCTGCTCTGGGCGACAGAAGCAATATGATATTCTCGGGATGCAGCATAACTTACGGAACCGGTCTTGCAGTTGTTACCGCAACAGGCATGAATACCGAGATGGGCAAGATAGCGAATCTTCTTGCCGGAGAGAAAGAATCGCAGACACCTCTTCAGCAAAAGCTTGCGCAGCTCGGAAAATACCTCGGTATAATTGCCCTTGCTGCCTGTGCAATCGTATTTGTTATAGGACTTATAAGCGGAATACCCATTCTTGAGATATTCATGACCTCGGTATCGCTTGCCGTATCGGCAATACCCGAAGGTCTGCCGGCAATAGTTACGATAATACTTTCCATCGGCGTTCAGCGAATGGCTAAAAGAAACGCGCTGATCAGACGCCTGCCTGCAGTTGAAACACTTGGCAGCGCATCGGTTATTTGCTCGGATAAGACCGGCACGCTTACACAAAACCGTATGACGGTAGTAAAAGCATTTACGGATGGTGAATCTGACGCGGAAACCGTCGGAGATTCATGTTCAGAAAAGATAAAGCAGCTGTTAATATACGGAACGCTATGCAGCGACGGAACAGTTGTGTTCGAAAACGGTGTTGCAAAGCATATAGGTGACCCGACAGAGACGGCAATCGTTCTTGCGGCACATAAAAACGGCATTAAAAAAGAGGAAATAATAAAAAAATACGAAAGACTTGCGGAGATACCGTTTGATTCAGACAGAAAGCTTATGACATCCGTAAACAGGATCGACGGCAAGAACATCGTAATAGTAAAAGGCGCTTTTGACAATCTTTCTCTTCGCTGCACAGCCGGAAATGTTGAAAAAGCACGCGAAGTCACAGAAGAGATGAGCAGAGAAGCGCTGAGAGTTCTGGCTATCGCGATAAAAGAAATGGAGACAGTTCCGCAGAATCCGACATCCGAAGAACTTGAAAACGGTCTGACGCTCATAGGACTGATTGGAATGATCGATCCTCCGAGAGCTGAGGCAAAGGATGCCGTTGCTACGAGCAAAAAAGCAGGAATAAAGACCGTAATGATTACGGGCGACCACGTTATCACCGCGGCTGCAATCGCAAAGCAGCTTGGTATTTATTCTGACGGAGACAGGGCAATAACCGGCAAAGAACTTGACGCGATGAGCGACGAAGAGCTCGAGGAGCACATAGAAGAAATAAGCGTTTATGCTAGAGTATCACCGGAAAACAAGATAAGAATAGTAAAAGCATGGCAAAAGAAGGGGCACGTCGTTTCAATGACGGGTGACGGTGTAAACGATGCGCCTGCGCTGAAAGCTGCGGATATAGGCTGCGCAATGGAGATAACAGGAACAGACGTTGCGAAAGGTGCTGCAGATATGACGCTTACCGACGACAACTTTGCAACGATAGTAGACGCTGTAAAAGAAGGACGCGGAATTTATGCGAACATAAGAAAAGTTGTAGGCTTCCTTCTCGGATCGAATACAGGCGAAATTCTGACCGTTTTCACGTCGATGCTTCTTTTCAGAGAAACTCCCCTGCTTTCAATGCAGCTTTTGTGGGTCAATCTTGTTACCGACTCGCTGCCCGCGATCGCCGTAGGCATGGAATCGGTAGAACCTGACGTGATGGAGAAAAAACCGAGACCTAAAGATGAGGGAATATTTGCCAACGGACTCGGCTTTAGTGTGATAATTCAGGGAATACTGTTCGCCGCAATAACGCTTCTTGGTTTTTATATCGGTAAAACCGTTATGAGAACGCTGGAAGCAGGACAAACCATGGCTTTCATGATACTGTCGCTTTCACAGGTAGTCCACGCATTTAATATGCGATCGGAGCACTCGCTTTTCAGGATCGGATTCTTTTCAAACAAAACGCTGAATATAGCCGCGGTAATATCGACACTGCTGATGGCTGTTGTGCTGTTCACACCGGTAAGGTATGCTTTCAAGCTCGTGCTTTTAACACCGCAGCTTTATCTTACAGCGCTCGGACTTATATTTGTTCCTCTTGTTGCACTTGAGATAAAAAAGGCAGTAAAAAGTCTGATCAAAAAGAATAAAAACAAATAAAACAAAAGACCGCAGGAATCAAATCCTGCGGTCGGTTTTTACTTACGATTATTCAGCGTATTCTACGGTAGCTTCGGGAGCGTTTTTCTTAACGCTTTCTATGCCGTTGAGACATCCTGTTTTTGCTACGTAGCCTTCGGAAACTGCGATTATCTGGCCATTGGTTGCTTTGAGACGGAAACGGTACTCACCTGCTTTGTCAGCATAAATCTCAAACTTCGGGTTTTTAGCTGTTTCAAAGCCTTCAACGGTCTGATCTTCTATGTTTGCTACGGCAGAATTCTTTCTTACGCTTGCAAGTCCTTTTTCGCACGCTGCTTTGGAAGAATAAACTTCAGAAGTAGCGATAACTTCGCCGTTGCCTGCTTTAAGATCAAATTTAATGCCTTTAGCTGTCTGTTTAACAACAAATTTTCCCATTATGTGATTCCTCCGTTTTGTTTTATTTGATTTACGTCTTGATTATAGCACATAGAGAGTAAGATGTCAAGAGATATTTTTATTTTTTTCCGTTCCAGCAGTATGTGCAAAGATCGCATTCGTTAAGTCCGGTAGAAGCGATAAGATCGTCTATGCGGTTATAACGAAGTGAAGTGAAGTTAAGTTTCGCGGAAATATCGTTGACCATTTTTTCATATTCCGCCGTATCTGGATCAATATAAGGCGCAAGGTCTTTTTCATCGGTAACGCCTCTCTCGGCAAGGACACGCCGCGCTATAAGGTCCATATCGGACGTGGAGCGTGAGAAATTGAGGTATCTGCAGCCGAACATTATCGGAGGACAGGAGCTTCTTACGTGGACCTCCTTTGCGCCGTGCTGATAGAGAAATTCGGCAGTATCGCGCATCTGTGTTCCGCGGACGATAGAGTCGTCGACAAGAAGGAGCTTTTTATCGGTAATAAGAGACTGAATGGGTATCAGCTTCATTCTGGCGACAAATTCACGCTGGGACTGTCTCTGAGGCATAAATGATCTGAGCCATGTCTGCGTATATTTTATAAACGGACGAGAGAAATTAATGCCGGATTCTCTTGAATATCCTATAGCGCTGGGAGTGCCTGAGTCGGGAATTCCAGCAACGATATCGGGAGAAACGTTATCGCGTTTAGCCATTGCCTCGCCGCAGCGGTAACGCATTTCCTCAACGTTCAGTCCTTCGTAAGTCGAAGACGGATAACCGTAATAAACCCACATGAACGTGCACATCTTTTTCGTTTTTTTCGCTTCAGCTGCGATCTCGCATTTATCTGCGTTGATCTTTACGATCTCCGCGGGGCCGAGTTCCTTATAATCTTCATAGCCGAGATTCAGATATGAAGAGCTTTCGAGGGCGACGCAGAAGCCCGTATCTTTTTTTCCGATAAAGACCGGTGTTCTGCCGTAATAGTCGCGCGCAGCATAAAGGCAGTCGGGAGTCATGATAAGAATCGACATAGATCCGTCGATCTTTTCCTGTGCATATCGTATTCCTTCTATGAGCGTGGGACGCATATTTATAAGAGAAGCAACAAGTTCGGTAGCGTTGACCTCTCCCCCGCTCATTTCAAGAAAATGAGGCGTACCCTCTCTGAACAGTTCTTCAACAAGATCGTCGGCATTGTTGATCCGCCCTACGGTGGTTATAGAATAATTACCGAGATGTGAGCGGACGATAAGCGGCTGCGGTTCGTTATCGGAAATACAGCCGATACCGAGATTACCCTGCATATCATGAATATCTTTTTCAAATTTTGTTCTGAAAGGTGAGTTTGAAATATCGTGTATGGCGCGCTCGAATCCTGTATCGCCGTATACGACCATACCGCCTTTTTTTGTTCCTAAATGTGAATGATAATCTATACCGAAGAAAAGATCGAAAACGCAGTCCTGCTGCGATGCAACGCCGAAAAATCCGCTCATAATGTCCTCCTCGAAGAAATATACCGAATAAAGATAAAAAGTATTCTGAAAAAATAAAATATTTTTAATTATATATTGGAGAAGTCATTTTTTCAAGTCAATTCACAAAATTTTCGAACTTAAAAATCAGATTTTTTCGGAAGTTCGCTTGACAGGCAGAGAATAAAGCATATAATTGAAACAGCGGATATAATCGGAGGACTTTATGAGACTGTTTGTTGCGATAAAATTCGACAGCGAAATGAAAAATGAGATAATAAGGCAGAGAGAATTTCTCAGAAGCAAGGCTATATGCGGCAATTTCACAAGGGACGAAAATATTCATCTTACGCTGGCATTTATAGGTGAATATGACGATCTTTCCGCAGTAAAAGCTGCCCTTGACGAAGTAAAAGCGAATGAATTCGATCTTACGCTGTGCGGCGGCGGCAATTTCGGTTCTCTGTATTGGGTGGGAACGGAAAAAGAGCCTGCGCTGGATATGCTTGTATCAAATGTACGCTCGTGCCTTGAAAAGCGAAAAATTCCTTTTGACAGAAAACCGTTTTCTTCGCATATAACGATATCAAGGCAGACAGAAACGGGCCTTCGGATAACGCTCTCGCCGAAAAGAGTAAAAACGCGCGTTGGAAAGATTTCGCTGATGAGATCAGACAGAATAAACGGCAGATTGACATATACGGAAATTTACGGAATACCTCTTGAATAACAACAAATAAATATCCACCCTCTGTGCGGGTGGATATTTATTACTGACAACATTTTTGGTGCAGGATCAATCTCCGTAAATTTCATAAGCCGTAACGATGTGGGGCAGGAGATATTTTTCTGTTCTTGTGATAAGGAACTCTTCGTATTTTGCAAGAGCTTCGGTTGCCGAGGACGCTATAAGTGCAGGCCAGATATCGTAAAGTCCGTCTGTGGTCTGCTGGAAATACGTTTTATCGGGATCGGCAAGCTCATAGAAGAGCGCGGAGTCTCTTGTGTCAAGGAAGTAGTTTTTGTCAAGATACTCGATTATCGATTCTTTTGTTTCATACCCTTCAAGCGGTTCGTAAAGAGCGTTCATTACAAGAGCCGTAGCTTCGGGATCACGAGCCATGACGGGAATACAGATGGTAAAGTCTGTGGATTCGCAGTAAGTTTTGTAGTATTTAGGCTCGACGTCCGGTCCGCTGGGATAAGGAACGATACCGTAGTTGTCAAGTGAGTACGCAATGGAATCGGTATTTGAAAGGACCTGATAAGCTTCAAGGTGGCCCATAACTGCAGTGCCTTCGATAAGTCCGTTTATACCTGCGAAAGCGTTTGTATCGGTAGTAACGAGCATACTTGATCTGGTCGGACCGTTCATCCATTCATAATACTGATTGAGCGCCGTCAGTGCGGTAGGCGTGTAAAGGCCGAGCTCAAACGTTCCGTCCTCGCCGTGGTAAGTGATGAAGTCATCTCCGTTTGAGAAGGCGACGCATCTTATAAATCTGCTTGCATCGGATGCAAAAGAATAGACCTGATCACCGCTGAGCGCTGTGAACGTATAGTTTGTCAGAACATCGGTAAACGTATCCCAGGTCCACTGTCCGTTTTCGTAATAATCTCTCGGGTCGTCACGTCCCATAGTTTTGACGTAGTCTTCGTTGATACCGATGATACCGGAAACGGAATTCTGGGTTCTGAGAGGATGGAGCGCAGGAACGACGCCGTAAACCGCTCCGTTCCACATTGAAGGAAGAAGGAGTTCTCTGTTTCCCCATTTTTCTTCATTTGTAACGTCTATATTATCAAGAAGAGCAAGATCAACGAAAATACCTGTGGGGATATATGAAGCGAGCCAGTATGTTTCTTCCTGAATAAGGTCGTTTCTGTAGGTGCTGGACAACGCGTCTATATATGCCGCTTCGCTTGCTCTGTCGTAATACCTGAACTCTATCTTGCAGTTCAGAGTGGATTCTACGTCGTGAATTCTTTTCAAAGCAAGATCTGCAAACGGCGTATTATAGATATATGTTAAAACTGAGTCTTTGCCTTCAAAAAAATAGTCCTTAACCATGCCGAAAACAAACGTTTTATTGTTAAGATCAAGGTCTCCGGGAAGGATGGTAGTGTATTCGGGGGCAAGCTCCTCCCCCTGTTCGGCAGCGCATGAAACGCAGATAAGTATGAAGACTGCACACAAAACAAGTGCTGCAGTTTTTTTCAGAAATGATTTTTTCATACAAAGCACCCTTTCAAAGCATATAAATGATTTTATTTGCCTGTTAAATGTATTATAACTTACTTTTTTATATAAGTCAAGACTCTTTGTTGATTTTCATTCATATTTTATCGGCAAAATAAAAAGACGCAGAAAACTCTGCGTCTTTTTATGGCTCCCCCTGTTGGACTCGAACCAACGACCCTGCGGTTAACAGCCGCATGCTCTACCAACTGAGCTAAGGAGGAATATGTTGTTTTTTTCAAACTGCTTGAGCATTATATCATAAACTTTTTGATTTGTAAAGAGGCAAAAGGCATATTTCACATTAAATTCACAATTTTATTTTTCCGTTCGATACAAAGGACTTCGGTGAAATAATAAAATGCCGATATCGAGTGAAAACGTAAGAAACAATACCTGCCCTGTCGCAGAGCTTTGGCCGCAACCATTTCGAGATCGTATTAATCAATCCCAATAAAACATATATTTTTCGAGTGCGTCCATAAGAGCGTTGATGTTTTCGATGGGAGTTCCAGGATACCAGCCGAATATCATCATCAGCCCGCCTGCGGGAGAAGAGAGTTTTTCCACTTCCTCCCTGATAAGCGCATCGACCTGTGCAGGTGAGCCGAATACCGTGACGTTCTGTCTGTCGATATCTATATCAAGGGCATATTTTCCGAAAAAGCGATCGCGGATCCAGTCTATTCCGTTTACGAGATCCTGGATATTCAGAACGTCAACTCCGCCGTCGATAAGATCTTCAGCAAGGGTTCGGACATCTCCGTCTGAATGCATATGAATGATCGCGCCCGCATCGCGAGCAGGCTTCATAAGGCGCTGATACGACGGTTTTATGAATCTTCTGAAGAGATCCGGAGATATCATGGGACCGATCTGCATGCCGAGATCTTCGGGATAGCCGATCATATCATAGCCGCATTTTGCATAGAAATCAGTAAAGGATGCGTTATACTCTTCAAGCCTTCCGATAAGAGACAGAAGATCTTCGTCTTCGTCTGAAAGACCGAGAAGAACGTTTTCGTAGCCGCAAAGATCGGTCAGGCGCAGAAAAGTATGACCGTGAGGAAGAGACGCGGCAGTAAAGTGCCCCTCTTCCTTTGATTTTGCAACATGCTTTCTTTCAGCATCCGCATCGAAAGCGGGCAACGGAGGAAAGCGGTAACCTTTGATTTTGGAAAAATCTTCTAGAGGATGTTTTTTTATTACGCCCCTTATTCCGTCTATCGCACCTTCCCACAAAACGCCGAACTCATCCGTATAAAGCTGTTTTTTATCAACTTCAAGACTGTTTTTCGGAACGAGATCCCATCTCATAGCGTTTTTTCCCGCTATTATGGGATGTGATTCAAGCACTTCCTCTACTGCGTGAGGATCGTAATGTCTGAATACTGATTCGCTTACGGCAAAGATTACCGGGATATAGTCGGGTCGTTCAAATCTAATCGCCCTTAATTTGTTTTCACGCTCTGTCATGTCTGTTTTTTAAATGCATACGTTGTGCGTTTATTGATCTGAAAGGTCTGTATCAGTTGTCGAAATAGTTCTGCAATCCTTCTTCGTTGGGCAGGACAATATTCAATATCGCCTCGTCTGCCGCTTCAATATGCGCCTCTATTGCCTGAGACGGCGAGCTGGTGCCGTTCATAACGTCGTTTATAATGCTTTCAAGCGGAGTAAAGACTTTTTCCACCCAGTAATTATAGCGAGACTTTTCAACGCAGTTACGAACGATCTCAAGATCTGTTTTGCTGTAAAAGAGGTTGGATGAGTAATATGAATCGAGTAAATCCTGAGTTTCAAGACCTTCCATCGGAGCAAAGACCGCATTTATAACGGTGGCAGTCTCCTTTTCGTTCGTTGTAAGGACAGGCATGGAGATTATTTCGATTCCCGTCGAGAAAAAACCGCCGCAAGTGCCCGGAGCAGAGGCGCTGCTGCAGGGGAAGGGCATGATCGAGTATTCCTTGACTGCAGTTGAATAGATTATCTTTCTGCAGAACTTGGAGATATCCGGCATTGCCATTGCGGAATTGCCGTCTATGAATTCAGAGTAATTTTCGCCGCCCTGAGTGATATATTCTCTGTTTGCATTCACAAAATCCGCAGCCCACTGCAGATCATCCCGGACTATGCTGTTATGCCAGGAAGATTGCGGAGTGTCTGACGTTGAATCGATAAGGCTGAGTCCGTCTGAATATACAGCCATTCTTCCTATAAACGCATTTGACGTGTCCAGCCCGTAAATTCCTCTTTCAGGATCTGCGCAGGTGCTGACCATATCGGAAAATATCTCTCTGGACCACGTTTTGTTTTCGTAATACTCATGTGGATGATTAAAACCGTTTCTGGTGATTATATCATTGTTTGTAAGGAGGAAGAAATATAGCGGAGGCAGTTTATCTACCCATGCTGCGGGAGTTACGCCGTATAGATGTCCGCCGTAACCGCATATCTCGAGAATGTTTCGTGTACCCCAGCGAAACGAGTCGTTAACATCGATAATATCGGCATAGCATGCAAGATCGAGCATATATCCGCCGGCGCAAAGCATTCTGAAGTTTTTGGCATCCATATAAAGCGCATCGCACAGATCTGTTCCGGCGGCATAAGACGCCATGACAAGATCTGAAAGATTGCTTTTGTATTCATAGGAAATATTGCAGTTATATGTTTTTTCAACTTCCTTTATCCGTTCCGCCAGTCTATCGTAGGAAGTTGTGTAATCAACATATCCGAAAAACTTCTCAAAGTCTCCAAGGAACGTGATGTCTATGCCTTCAAGGTCTCCGGAAGTATATACCGTTTCAAATTCAGGGATATTATCTGCCTTTTCAGATTGACAAGAGCAAAACACAAGAAGAATAACAATTGCAAGAGAGAGGGCTTTAATGATATTTGACATAACTTTACTCCTTTGATATCGTTATTGATTCAACCAAATACGTCTTATTCACCGTAAACGGCGACTCTGCCCAGATACTGAGGGTAAATATACTCGTCAACGAGTTTTTGATACACAGATTGATATGAATCAAGAATTGAAGAAACGGGATTTCTGCTTGAAAGGACGTTTGCTATGCCGTCTCTTCCGCCTTCCCAGAAATAGTTATATTCGGTATGTTCGATCATATTGATAAAGATATATGCGTCCCGGTCATCAAAAAATATCTGAGAATTCATATATTCAGCTATATCATCCTTTGTTTCAAGCCCTTCGAAAGGCTCATACATTTCCGAAATAACGGTCGCGGCAGCCTGAAAATCGTTAGCCGTGACCGGAATGGAAGTGATATACTGTATCTGCTGATAATATGACGGATAAATGCCGGGAGTTGCTTTGGGACCCTGCGGGAACGGCAGTATTCCAACATTGTCCATAACATACAGTATAGAACCGGAAGTTGCTATCATTCCGCCGTGCCCCTGCGATATCATCACGCATTCGCCGTTGACAAGAAGTTCGCCGCTCGCAGTAGTATCGCTCGGATGGATATAAGAGGCGTCGTCATACAGGTAGATGGACTGCGCGCGTTCAAGCGCTTCCCTTCCGGCATCGGTATATATTCCGACGGTAACTTCTCCGTCTTTGACCGCGACCATTGAAACTCCGTTTGAGAGAGCCATATTCATTGCAAAATAATCAGGATGGCTCTGGAACGCGTATACAGTTCTGCCTGAATCCTGATACGTGTATCTTTCAAGGCACTCCTCGAATCTGTCCCACGTCCAATCAAGCGCTTCGGCATATTCCCGTGGATCGGGCTCGCTGAGTCTTGAAATGATATTCTCGTTAACGGCAATAATATGTCCCGCAAACGTGTAGAGCAGATTGGGCCATGCGAACGGGAGAACGCCGTAAAGGTCGTTTTTCCATAATGCCGGCATGAGCATATTCGGGGTGCCCCATTTATCCACGTTTTCAACGTCGAGAAGAGACGAGAGCCCGACGAGTGCGCCTGAACGCACGAATTTTGACATCGCGCTGCTGTCGGCGGTGGCGATATCGTAAAGATGAGAGCCTGATGCGATCGCGGCGTTGAGTCTGTCGCGAATAACCGATGAATTGGAATTGTTGAATACGGATATCGTGCAGTTCAGATCATTTTCAACCTGTTTTTTTCTTTCGGCTGCGGTTTCGGCGAACACTGTACCTGGAATATAGCCGAAAACGTTATCCGTGTTTTCCGTGTAAACAGACATGGAAAAGCCCCAGTTGCATACGTATCCGCCGAGATCGGATGAATCCGGCAGAACTTCGTAGTCCGGAACGATTTCGGGCTCCGCTGCAACACATGAAGTAAGAAAGATCAGCGCGATAACCATAAGCAAAGATATCTTTTTCATTAGTTTTGCTCCTCCCCTATGCGAATCCGGCAATTACTTTCAAATCAGTATAAATAACCGTACTCAGTATACACTATGCGCACAAAAATGTCAATATGAATATTCAGGGATATTTTTCATTAATATTTTTTCTTGACAAAAAATGATTAATATGCTATCATAACAAAAACAAAAAAAGGAGAAAAATATATGGAAAAATACAAGGACAGTTCTTTACCGGTAGAGGAAAGAATTGCAGATCTTATCTCAAAAATGACCCTTGAAGAAAAGGCAAGACAGATAGATGAATCATACTCTCCCGATATAAACAGCTATTGGGCGTCGGGAATTACACGCAAAGATCCCAAAACGGGAAAACTCGTGCTGAATTACGAAAATCTCAAGAAAGCGATGGGAGACAATCCTTTCGGTATAATCCAGCTGAGAGAAAGCAACGCGAAGCTTTACAATGACCTTCAGCATTATGCAGTTGAGGAAACAAGGCTCGGAATTCCGTTTTTGTGCTGTGAAGAGGCTCTTCACGGATACGGCAAAATAGGTGCGACGGTGTTTCCTCAGCAGATAGCGCTCGGTTCGACGTTTGAACCGTTGCTTGGCGAAGAAATGGGCGCAGCGATCGCGAGAGAAGCACGCGCCTGCGGTATTCAGGAAACGTGGAACCCCGTATGCGACCTTGCGAGAGAGCCCAGATGGGGAAGAACGGAAGAGAACTTCGGTGAAGACACGTATCATTCTTCAAGATTCGCTTATTATATAGTAAAAGGAATGCAGGGAGACGATATTTCCAAGCCTGACAAAGTAGCTGCCGGACTTAAGCACTATACCGCATACGGCGCGCCTATAGGCGGACACAACTGCGCACCTGCTGCAATGGGCAGACATGAAGTATTCGAATACTGCCAGCCTGTATTTGAAGCTGCGATAAAAGATGCCGGAGCATACGACGTAATGTGCTCTTACAGCTCCGTTGACGGACAGCCCCTGCCCTCTGACCACGAACTGCTGACGGACGTTCTGCGCGGACAGTGGGGCATGAAAGGCTTTGTTCGCTCTGATATGTGCGCTATATCGATGCTTCACGAGGAGCATAAAGTTGCGCCGACAAAAGAAGATGCGATCAAAATGGCTCTTGAAGCAGGAACAGACGTTCAGCTTTACGACTTTACGAGTGATTTTTATCAGGGAACAATAGTTGATTACGTAAAGAAAGGCATTATACCTCAGGAAGTTCTCGATACTGCCGTAAGCAGAGTGCTGAGGGTAAAATTCGATCTCGGTCTCTTCGAAAATCCGTATATCGACGAAAGTCTCGAAGAAAAAGTATTCCACTGTGAGGCGCATAAAGATCTGGCATACCGTATTGCCAAAAAATCAATCACACTCCTTAAAAACAAAGACAATATGCTGCCCCTCAAAAAGGGAATGAAGAAAATAGCCGTCCTCGGTCCTACGGCAGACTGCCTTAATTTCGGCGATTACACGGTCGAAAGCAGCGGATACGACAAGATCACGCTTCTCAGTTCGATCAGGGAAGCCGTGGGCGACGAAACGGAAGTCGTATACGCAAAAGGATGCGATTTTAAAGATCTGACGCTTGAAAGAATTAAAGACGAATGGTTCAAGGATCTGAAGGGTGAATATTTCAATAATCCCGAAGAGCCCGTAGGCGAGCCTGTTTATACGGTAAACGAAAGATGCATAGAGTTCAGCTTTATAGCAAACAGAGTTGCCGACTGCGTGGACGCAAAATTCTCAGCACGCTGGACAGGAACGATGTCGTTCCCGTTTGAAGAAGACGCATATCTCGGTTTTTACTGCAAAGACAGTATAAGACTCTGGATCGACGATGAGCTTGTCATAGACGCGTGGGGAGACAAGAAGGGCGATTCTCTCGTTCCGTTCAGCTTCCGTAAAAGAGATTACAAGATCAGAATCGAATACCGCAACGATGAGCGCGGACCTCGCGTAGTTCTCGGCTGGCAGCAGAAAAAGGCAGACATGAACGAGGCTATAGAAGCTGCAAAAGGCGCAGACGTAGCGATAATGTCTCTTGGCGACTGCCCGCAGATCACTACCGGCGAAAACTTTGACAGATGCGACCTTAACCTTCCCGGAAAACAGCTTGATTTTCTTAAAGCAGTTTATGAAACGGGAACGCCCATAGTGCTCGTTCTTCAGAGCGGACGTCCTCTTACCCTTATGTGGGAAAACGAGCATATCCCCGCGATAGTTCAGGCGTTTTTCTCTGGCGAATTCGGCGGAAGAGCGATTACAGACGTACTTTTCGGAAAAGTCAATCCTTCGGGCAGACTGCCGATATCTTTCCCGAAGCACCTCGGTCAGATACCCGTTTATTACAGCAAGCGTCCCGCAGGATGCAAGAGATACGTTGAAGGCATAGACAGAGAGCCGCTTTTCCCGTTCGGTTACGGTCTGTCATACACAACGTTTGAATACTCCGATCTGAAGCTTTCCGCAGATGAGATAAAAACAAACGAAACGCTCAAGGTTTCATTCAACGTCACGAATACAGGAAACGTGGACGGCGAAGAAGTTGCTCAGGTTTATGTAAGAGACTACTTTGCATCGGTAGTAAAACCCGATCTTGAGCTTAAAGGATTTGAAAAAGTTGCTCTGAAGGCAGGAGAAACGAAGCGCGTTGAGATCGAACTCGGAGAGCTTGCTTTCAGAACGCTTAACCCGAAATTTGAATGGGTAGTTGAACCCGGACAGATGAGAGTAATGGTCGGAAGAAATTCAAGCGATCTGCCGCTGCAGTCCGACTTTATGATAGTCTGAGAGACGTATGATATATAGATAATAACGAAAGGGTGTTTTTATGAAGCTTTCGTCCGCACTTTCGGAAAGAGCAGAAATACAAAGAAAAATAGCGGGACTTTCCTCGAGACTGAACCTCAATGCGAAGGTTCAGGAGGGAGACACGCCCGATGAAGACCCTTATATGCTGCTTGACGAGCTGAACAGTGCTTTTTCCGCACTTGAGATGCTTATAGCCCGTATAAACAGAACAAACAGTGAAACCGTTTATGACGGTCAGAGCATTTCCGATCTTCTCGCAAAAAGAGACTGCTTGAAAGAGCGTGTAAGGATACTTAGGAGTTTTCTTGATGAGGCAAGCTCGAAAGTAAACAGATATTCAAAAACCGAAATAAGGATCAACAGCACGGTTGACGTTGCGGCGCTGAGAAAAGAGGCAGACAGTCTTTCAAAACAGCTTCGCGAAACCGATGAACTGATTCAAAGCCTTAACTGGACGACAGATCTGCTCTGACGTCCGACGGTAGTCGGACCGGGCGGACATGATCTCCCGCAGTTGAGAATGAACTGTACGTGGTAGTATGTAAGGGCGCATACAGAGAGTTCGAATCTCTTTTTTAACAACGTATGCCCAGCAAAGTTACATTTGTACCGTTATTTTTTACAGTTAGTACCTATTGTCGGCGGTCTGACGAGGGCGGGATCGGGGAATAAACAGGCAAAAACAATATTGACAAAACGGAGTTGATACTGTGGAAGAATTCATTAAAAAAGCGATCGATATAGGCGCGACATCCGGCGGTCAGATACTGCTGGCAATAGCAGTTGCGATAGTCGGAATGCTGCTTATCAAGCTGATTTCGAAAATCGTTGTCAAGAATCTTGAAAAATCAAAGCTTGACGCCACGGTAAAAAGCGTTATCTCAAAGCTTTTAAAAGTTATACTGTACGTTCTTCTCTTGATCGGGATCATCGAGATTCTCGGTGTTCCCATGACGAGCGTTGCAGCTCTGATAGCATCTGGGGGACTTGCCGTAGGACTTGCTTTTCAGGGATCTCTTGCTAATCTTGCGGGAGGATTTCTGATACTTATTTTCAAGCCGTTCAGGCTGGGCGATTACGTTCAGGTCGCGGATTCGGAAGGCGTTGTGAAAGACATAAGCATTTTTTACACAAAGCTTCTCACTCTTGACAACAGACTCATACTTGTGCCGAACGGAGACCTGATGAATTCAAACATTACGAACCTGACGGCCGAAAAGAACAGAAGGATCGATCTTGATTTTAAAATAACGAACGATATCGAACAGGACATGGTAAAGTCTGTGCTTATCGATGCCGCGAGAGGGACAAAAGGAGTGCTTGAAGATCCTGCCCCGTTTGCGCGTCTGACAGCGGTCGACGATGACACGTATATCTTCACGGTTCGCGCATGGTGTGAAACACCCGTTTACTGGGATACATATTTCGATCTTATCGAAAATTGCAGCAAGGCTCTGAGCAATAACGGTATAGATGATCCCGAAGAAAGAATTGCAGTAAGAATCGTTAACGATCAGGAAAGTGAAGACTGAAAAGTAAATATTCCGTAAAGAAACATCCCGCCTATGATGATTTTTCATCACAGGCGGGATGTTATGCTGCAGATTTCTTTAACGAAGCATCCGGCGGTCAATCGTCTTTCTTATTATTCTTCTTACCGAATATAAGAAATAAGGCGACCGCGAGGGAAACGACAAGCAGTGCTACGGGAATAATTATCGTTGCATCTGACGTTTCGGGGTTTGGTATGGGTTTCTGGCATGCATAGAAAACGGGAGAGTATGTTACCGTCAGTCCGTCTCTTTGCTCATACCACTCCTTGAACACATAAGTATAATTAGCATCCTCCGCTTTGAAGGGGATCTTTTCCGTAGTGGGAATACGCTGTTTTTCGTTATATTTTTTGCACTCAAGTATAGTGTCGTCGCCGTTCAGCCAGAAGACGGTATATTCTTTTATTTCCGGTTCCGGTTTGACAGGCGTTGTTTTTTCGGGTTTAGCAACTGCCTTATAAAGCGGTCTGTATCTTATCTCGTCGCCCTTAACTGTTCTCTCCCATTTATCGAAGACATATGTAAATTTACTGTCTTCAGCCTTGGGAGGTATCTCTGTGGGCGTGGGTTCTTTTTCTCCTTCGGTATAAGTCAGCACTGCGGTAGGAATATCCTCCGCATTAAGGAAAATAACGTAGTAGATCTGTTTCGCTATAGCCTTGAAATAAGGAGTATACGTTTTTGTTTTTCCTACGACTGTTCCACTGCTCCATCCGTCAAATTCGTAAGTATTGCTTTCGTCGGGAGCTTTAACGGGAATTTTTGTTGTTGACGGTTCTTTCTGTCCTTCTTTATACGACTTTGAATCAAGGAGAGATCCGTCTCCGTTGAGCCATTGTACGTAATACGTTGTTTTCGGAACTGCGGTGAAAAGAGGCTTATATGTTTTTTTAGTGCCGTTGGCGGTTACGGTTCCCTTATCCCAGCCGCGGAAAACGTATTTATAATCATTATCCTCCGCTTTTACTGCCTGCTTGGTCGTTTTCGGCTCATCCATAGACGTTTTATATGTTTTTGAATCAAGGACCTTGCCGTCTCCGTTGAGCCAGATGACCGTGCAGTCCACTTTTTCCACTATTGTGAAAATCGGGGTATAGGTGATCGTTGTGCCCTCGACAGTGCCGCTGTTCCATTTAAGGAAGCGATAAAAATTGTATGTGTCTTCCTTTTTTGTCGGTTTTTTGCCGGTTGACGGCTGTCTGTCGCCCTCACGGTAAGAGTTTATATCAAGTATTGATCCGTCTCCGTTGAGCCAGACAACAGTATAAAGTGTTTTTTCGCGGAATTTAGCCGTAAGCTCGGTATTTTCGGTCACCTTGAATTTATAGGAAGCTGCAGCCGAGACTTTTTTGTCTCCGGCATACCAGCCTTCAAAGACGTAATCGGAGCCTGGGGATGCCTTTACAGTGATCGACGCATTCGGTTTGAACTTTCCGCCGCCCGAAAGAATGCCGCCTTTTGTCGGATCGGCAGTCAGAGTGATTTCGTATTTTATCAGTTCAAAGTTTGCGGTGAGCGTGCGGTCTTTTTCGGCGGTGAACTTGTATTCGGCGTCTTTACTTACTTCTTTTCCGTCTTCCGTCCAGTTGAC
>JAEEGL015930064.1_pt1 | contig 21863 bp, 18 predicted proteins | sample 9134231 | NCBI WGS metagenome assembly JAEEGL01 (sample SAMN16246548, study PRJNA631951) | gut metagenome | biome: gut microbiome; feature: rumen; material: fiber-attached | host: Bos | place: Iran: Karaj | collected 2018-10 | reverse complement strand
TGTTTACCTTTTGACAGAGTGGTATATAGTAGAATGTCTTTTGATATATGTGGCTCGTTTGTTGGTAATTAGCGATTTTTGAGAGAGCGGACATAATTACAGATTGGGGGAAAAGATGACAGAATTAGATACCAGTAACAAAACGCTTTTTAAGTATTTGGGGTTTACCTTCGGAGTTGGCTATGTCATTCAGATATTTGTCTGGCTGGTCAACAATATGAATACTGGCGGTGTGAAGCTTATTTTGTCAGGTGCTGCGCAGATGATCGCGGCGTGCATGATGTTTGTACCGCTTCTGGCTGTACTTGTTTCAGGGCAGAAGCTTAAAGGAATGGGATGGAAGCCAGTATTTAAGGGAAGTATTCCGGCACTTCTTTTCTCATGGTTTGGACCAGCTATATTGACTGCGATAGGCGCAGTTTTGTACTTTGTTATTTTTCCGTCTCACTTTGATGTAAGCGGAGCATATTTTGTGGAAAATGGTCAGGAAGCTGCACTTGAACAGTTGGAAACTTTGGGAGTAACTTATGGTCAACAGATGCTTATAAGTTCCATCAGCGCAATAGCTTATGCACCTCTTCTCAACATGATCTTTGCAGTAGGTGAAGAGGCCGGCTGGCGAGGTTACATGTATCCTGTGTTAAAAGAGAGATTTGGAAGAGTCGGCGGCTCTATCTTCGGTGGTATTATCTGGGGAATGTGGCACTGGCCGATGATTCTTTTGACTGGATATGAGTATGGTAAGGATTACAAGGGTTTTCCTATTGTTGGAATGGTGTCGTTCTGCGTATGCACAGTATTCCTTGGCGTGTTATGCGACTATGTATATGAGAAATCTAAATGCATCTGGTACCCGGCGATTTTTCATGGGGCCTTTAACGGAGCAGCAACAATTCCACTTGCTTTGGCTGCCCCATCGGTAGTAGCAGCTACGAGGCTCCTGGGACCTGCGCCAAACGGATATATTGCCGGGCTTCCGCTTTATATTGTTGGAGCTGTGATCCTGTGGAAGATGAAAGAAAAAAGAGGATGAGAATATTGTAGAAAAATAGCCAGATGCCTGTATGAGAGGCCTCTGGCTATAATTCTTTAATATACGAAGTTTGAGAAGCTGGCGCTACCGCCGGCTTCTTTTGTGCTGTAGATGAAAAGACCGAAGCGAGCGCCGGTGAAATGGTCAAGCTTGAACTGCAATTTGTTGATGGCGCCAAACTTCTCAATTGTTTGGCTATTGTCAGAACCTGATAATTTTGGTTCATATTTATTGATACTATATCCGAAGATGGCAGTGTCATCTTCAGTTAGATCAATACCTAGTGAAGAACTGCTATTCTCGTTAGCTATGAATTTATGATCATAACAGATACATGCATGCAGTGTGATTGCAGAAGTGTTTAATTCAGTACACGCCTGCTCAACAAAAACCTCAGTGTCATGCCTTTCGCCCCAGAAGCCGCCAGTTGTGATCTCGCGGTTTCCCTGAACCAGATAGAATTTACCATCTCTTTTGGTAACAGCGATAAAGCAGTAGTTACTCTCGAGAATGCAAAGTCCAGCGTAATCACCCTCAGACAAATTAGCTGCATCAACATCTATGCTGCAGCTGCAGCCTGGGAAAAGAGTGCGCTGAGTCAGGACATTCTTGGCCTGGACAAGGTTATCACAGAGCTTGTCTGTGGTAATTGTTACAGTTCCTTTTGAAAGATTTCTTTTCATTAATGAAAGGTCAGGTTCGTGATTGAACTGCCAGCGGCTCATAAAGCCAAAGCTGTCGCCAGTTTCGCTCTTGAAAGCATCACTTCCAACAAGGGGAGTGTAGTTATAGCCTGGTCTTAAATCTTCTATTTCAAATTCCTCTGGAATCTTGCCGTCTGAGCCAAATGTCGGATAAAGTGATGTCTCATCCCATGAAACAGGCATCAGCACTGGGATTCTTCCTACAGCACCGCTATCCTGAAAGAGGATAGAATACCATTTCCCTGAGGGAGTCTGAATGACGCCGCCCTGAGCTACGCCTGAACCACGATACCCTCTGTCGTCGTACATTACATCTTTTCCAGTGTAAGGACCGTATGGGCTGTCTGACACAAAGACTGCCTCGGTACGCTTTCCAATGGACTTGGGCATATGAATAAAGAAAATATAATACTTTCCATTTATCTTGTAGAAATGGGCTCCCTCGTAGCCAAGGTACACCTCGTCTGAGTCAGAGATGATGAGCTTTTCGGTAAATCCTGAATCTGTGTTAGATGAATTGTCCTGCTTTGTTCTAGGTGATACCACATCAGAAAGAACAGTTGAGATTCCATTATCGGGAATAATGTCTTCATATCCAGATAGTGATAAAGCGTGTGACTTATCAATCATTCTGAGTTCTTTTAAATAAATGTCTTTATTTCCAGAAACAATATAAATCTTTCCATCATCATCAAACAGAATAGAGTTGTCGTGATAGAAGCCCTCAAGATTATATTTCTCCCAAGGTCCCGTTATATCTTTTGACTGATAAATATAGGTCTTGTGGGTATCGTTGCATACAAAGCAGATGTAGAATACGCCCTCATGATAACGAAGACTTGCAGCCCACATGCCCTGGCCATAGATATTTTCTTTTTCCTCAAGGCGCTGAGCGGGTGTGGAATCAAGCCTGTCATAGACGTAGGCAGCATGTTCCCAGTGCACCAGATCGTAGGAGCGCAAAATCTCGCAGCCTGGCATGAAGTACATGGTAGTACTGACCATATAGTAAGTATCACCAACGCGGATGACGTCTGGATCTGGGTAATCGAGCTTTGTGATTGGATTTATATTTTGTGTATTCATGTTGACCTCTTGGTGATTAGATGATGAGTTATTTCTAATTATATATAGAAGGCGCGCATTTATATTGCGGATTCTTGCTATGTTATTACTTATTTTTGCTGAGGGAATATGCTGATTGGATGCTTATAGGGAGTAGATTAAAAAAATATTGATATTTGGTCGATATAAGAGATGAGGTATAGTGTCAGTTATTTTGAGCTAATTAGGTAAGGAGCCGATATGGTCGTACAACATTGCATGGCGGCGATGAATGCCGACAGAATGCTAAATGTAAATGTTAAAGACCAAGCCAAGGCATCTGAGAAGTTATCTTCGGGATATCGCATCAACAGGGCAGCAGACGATGCAGCAGGACTTGCGATTTCTGAAAAGATGAGACGTCAGGTGCGTGGGCTTACTCAGGCTTCAGAAAATGCTCAGGATGGAATATCCATGGTGCAGATAGCAGAGGGAGCACTCAATGAAGTTCACGATATGCTTCAGAGAATGAACGAGCTGTGCGTCAAGGCAGCTAATGATACGCTTACCTTTGAGGATAGAGAATATATCCAGAGCGAGATAGAAGCTCTTCAGGCAGAAGTTGATAGAACTGGCGGAGTTACTACTTTTAACGAGATTAAGGTCTTAAACGGAATCAGACAGGAAATGGTTAGAGCAGCAGCTCCTAATCTCGACTATAGTGGATTTGGATCAGGAACTCTTAGACAGGCTGGCAGTGATGGTAACGCAAGCTATCAGATATCACCACTTCGAGATGGACAGGTACTTACTGTTGGTAGTGGAGATTCTACAGTATATTATGCAGTTAATGGAACGCTTTCAGATGATCCGAATCTTGTCCCGGGAAGCAGAGAAAATCCATGGCCTATTTCTAAAGAGTCGGCATACAGGCATGTTGCCAGCAGATTATCCAGCGCTAATACCACTGATGACTATACTGTTTCAGTTACTTATTCTACTTCTGGACCAGATGAAGGAAAGTTTAATATGGAGTTCTTTGGAAAACTTCAGATAAAGCTTCAGGTAGGTTCAGAAGCTGGAGATACATTGGATATTAAGATCAGTCCTGTAAATGCATCATCCCTGGGACTGTGGAGCGTGAATGTCGCAACCAGGGACAGTTCTGGCCCGCTTGCTGGTATAGAATCTGTCAAAAATGCATTAGAAATAACTTCACGCGAACGCTCAAACCTTGGAGCTTATCAGAATCGTCTGGAGCACACAATTCGTAACCTGGATAACGTGGTAGAGAACACAACCAGCTCCGAGTCTCAGATTCGAGACACTGATATGGCTCGACAGATGGTTGACTATTCTAATAGGAATGTTCTCCTTCAGGCAGGACAATCAATCCTCTCTCAAGCCAACCAGACTAATCAGGGCGTACTCAGTCTGTTACAATGAGCTTTGAACAAAAAAACACAACAAAATTTCATATTTTTACAAATTAAGTGAAATAAAAAGTTTCAGAAAAGCTTTTATTTCACTTTTTTTATTGGCAGTTTATTTCGATTTTAGAAATCAATGTTATAGTGTTGCAAGTGATGCAAAGAGCATCGTTAAAATTGCAAATTGACAACTGAATATGGAAATATTTTTAATCTCACTATTAAGTTTTTACCTAAATCTGCCGATAACAATCGTACAGAGGAATGGATGTGTTTCTTGGTCTTAATTCAAGGCTAAGTAAAATGCTGGAACATCCAATTACTTGAATCGTAAACCTTTTGAAACGAACCTGCCGATTTTGTTTCACTTCGATGCAAGGGTTTCAGAGGATGATAAGATTGGAGGAAAAACAATGAGCTCTGAAATGCAGAACGTCGAAAATAGTGGGAAAGGAGATGGTAAGAAAAAAATACTGATCGGTGTAGTAGCTGCAGTAGTAGTAGTTCTCCTCGTATCCGTTGTTGCGATGGCCGCGCTTCTAATTAAGTCCAATAAGGAAAAAGAAGCTGTGCTTGCTGCAAGAGTTGAGCAGGAAGAGGAGAAGGAACCAAGAAAGGTTATTACTCCTGATACAGCAGAACAGGTGATGGAAGAAATTCTAGCAGATAATTCGTCCAACGCACCCAAGTACTATACAGTAACTCAGAATGGTACATGGACTTTCGCTGATGGAACTTCACCTTCGACAGATGCGTATGTGGAGAATGACCCAGAAAACGTGACTCCGATATATTTCGACCTCATAGTAGATGCTACAGATGAAGTTGTGTATTCTTCCCCTGTATTGGAATTAGGAGCAATTTTAGAGAACTTCGCTCTTGATAAACCATTAGAAAAAGGTGAGTATGAATGCACAGTTAAATATCATCTGATTGATGAGGATCAGAATACTCTAACTACAACAAATATTGGAGTTAAGGTAGTAGTATTAAATTAATAGTAATAGCACATTTCATGGAACTAATCGCACATGGATGTGCGATATAAAATTATACATTTCTTAATCAAGGAGGAAAAAGAGATGAAAGGATTTAAGAAAATTGTAGCATTAGGTGTCGTAGCAACTATGGTTATTGGCAGTTCACTGACTGCATTTGCAGCTGAGACAACAAGAGACATTACAACAACAGACGGAACAGTTGCAGCCGCTGAGCAGACTGTTACTGGTGAAGCAACAGAAAACTATATCAACAAAAAGGTATTCAAGATAGTTGCGCCTACTACAACATGGGAAGCTGAGGTTTTTGATTATATTACAGATCCTCAGGGACTTATTGCTGAAACTGAAGCAGCAGCAATCGGAGAAGTTGAGATTGCTGATGATACAGGTGTATTTTTCAAAAATAAGGATGAAGAGGGAAATCTTGTATCAATTTCTAGCGAAAGTGATCCTCTTATACTTACAAACAAGAGTACAAGTGGCGTTAAGATGGCTATCACAGTTCAGTTAAAAGAGGCTCCATCAGATAAGTATGCCAAAGGATATTCTACAACAGCTGATTTCTCAGAGTCTGGTGATGATGAAACTGGTCTTTATTTAGGACTTACATCAACTGGAAATCCACTTACACCACTTGATGCAACAGCACAGTCATTGACTAGCTATGCAAAATCAGCTTATAATTTGTTTGCAGTAGGATATAAGGATAGTGCATATACATTTGAAATTCCTGAGGATTTAGATGGTGAAGCACCACAGTATTCATTCACTATCAATGGCGCATTAAATAGAGCGCTTGCTGATTCTGCTTGGTATGTTGTAACTGATGGTAAGCCATTGAATGTTGGTGCAGCTTTAGCAATGCCTGATATCGAGCTTAAGTACACTCCTACTTATGTTGATGCAAGACAGTGCGTGGCAGAGCTCGGTGAAGAAGGTATCACAATGTGGAATGAAGAAACTCCATTTGCTAAAGAAGCTGCTATTACAGCTGGATCAATCAAGGTAAATGGTATAGCAGTTGCAGATGTTGATAAATGTGATGAAGACGGAAATCTTGTTATTCCTATCGCTTCAATTTACACAGCTCTTGGAATTACATCAACAGATGAGGATGCATTTGATCAGTTAGCTGAGCGTGTTCAGGGCGTTGAGGCAACAGTCGGCGGTATCGCAATGTATGCTAACATTGGCTGATGCTAGAGTAGTAAGAGATAACTAATGTACAATTAAAGAGTTATTAACACATTGTTAATTATAGGCGGGTGGATTATTCCACCCGTCTTTTTCGTACAGAAATTTAAACGGAACATTATAAAACTATGGAAATACCATAATCTGCCAATTATATATTTAATGATAGTAGGGAAGAATAGAAGAGTAATGCTTTTGCTGGAAGATGAGAAATCCGGTTATCAGTTCTTTAGTAACGCATATCCTGGTATTAACAGTAAGAGTGCTAATGGGAATTCAAACATAGCGCTTGAATTAGAAAACATTTCGGATGATATTACAACTGTTGTGATCGCCGATGGTGCAGGCTTTGGAGCCTACATAGCAAAAACTATGGCTGCTGCAAGAGAAAAAAGAGGATATTAGCTTGTATTTTCCAGAGTCCTTTGAATGGTTGATACTTATCTAGAGGGTAAGAATAAGTTGGCTATAATCAATTCTTTGACAGAAGAGATAAGGAATATATTGCAATAAGATTAGTTTAACGGTTCAAGTGAAAGCTTGAGCCACTTTTATATTAATGAGTTAGCAACGAAATGCCGATATAGATGTATAAAGTTATTGCGGGAATCGCTATATTGCGCGGAGTACATTATTGATTTAAAATTAACTATATAGCGATAATGACGTGATGTTATGCCGCAGAAAATGATACGTATGTGATTAGATATGTGGGACGATAATCAAAAGGAGATTTGAAAACTATGAGCGAGAAGAAAATACCACTGTTTAAGGTTTATATGGCAGATGAAGTAGATGAGCCTTTATTAAAAGTTCTCCACAGCGGATGGATTGGAGAGGGACCAAAAGTTGAAGAATTTGAAAAGACACTTAAGGACTACTTTGGGAACCCATATTTATCTACAGTTAATAATGGAACTGCTGCATTACATTTGGCATATCACATGTCTCTTTATCCAGATAAGCCAAAGACCAACCATGTTGATACAGATGCAGAGATAATATCAACTGCTATTACCTGCACAGCAACTAACACACCTATTATCTGTAATGGCGCCAAGATCGTGTGGGCAGATGTTGATCCTTTGACAGGAAATATTGATCCAAAAGATATAGAGAGAAAAATCACAAAGAATACCAAGGCTATAGCAATGGTGCATTGGGGTGGGAATCCATGCCTTATTGATGAAATCAATGATATAGCAAAAAGACATGGAATAAAGACTGTAGAAGATGCTGCTCATGGTATTGGTATGCGGTACAAAGGCAAACCTGTTGGAAATGCAAGCGATTATACTTGTATTTCTCTTCAGGCTATCAAGTGCGTTACTAGTGTAGATGGCGGAATTATAATGACTCGTGATAAAAAGTCGTATGAGCGAGCTATGCTCTTAAGATGGTACGGCATTGATAGAACACGTCGCGAAGGCGTGGATTTACGATGTGAGATTGATGTTGAAGAAGCAGGATATAAATTCCACATGAATGACGTAGCTGCTATCATTGGACAGACAAATTTTGCGCATTTGCCAGAAATAGTTAAAAAGCATAGGGATAATGCTGCTTTCTATGATGATGCATTTAGAAATAATTCTAAAATAACTATCGCGCCTGAAAATCCTGATGGTCAGTGTTCATATTGGTTATATACCATCCATGTTAATAACCGAGATGAGGTTATGAAAAAGCTCAATGATGCAGGTATAATGGCTTCTAAAGTTCATGCTAGAAATGATACGCATACAATGTTTAAGGAATTCCGCACAGAGCTCCCAAATACTGAGAAGTTTAATGCCACCCATTTGTGTATACCTGTAGGATGGTGGGTTACAGAAGAAGATAGGGAGTATATTGCTGAAACTGTCTTACGGATAGTTAATGATTTATAAAATGGGGACTAAGATGCTTCAAACATTTGATTTTGTTATAGCGGAAGATTATATATGGTTTGCACATGTAAGATTAAATTTATTAATCGGTTATAACATTAGTAACAAAGAATTTAGCAAATCATATTTAATTCCTTGTTACGATAGTAAGGCAGAAATATTGTATGCAAATATTTATTATATCGGAGGAAAAATATTCCTTATCCCTTGGGATGCTGACAATATTATTTCTTTTGATGTTAAGAAGGAAGAGTTTGATATATTAGATGTTTCTAAGTGTGCCAAGCCTTTTTCTATTGCCTCAGTTGAATACAAAGGGGATATTTTAATTTTGTCAGGTAGGGAAGCAAGTGTATACAAGTTAGATACTTCCAGCTTTACTCTTAGTATGATGTTAGATTTGGAAGAATATAGTCCAATTAACTGGGAATGTGGTGAGATGATTACTCCTGCTGGGGGTGGTTATTTTGCGATAACACAAGTCAATAGTTCCGATATTTTTATATGGAATCCAGTGAATAATACTGTGAAAGTTTTACAGATTAAATGCAATTGTTCTAGAAAATGTGAAATTGCGATCAGACAATTAGGAAACAATTTATGTATGTGCTCAACAGATTATGAAAGGAAACAGAATTACTTATATCTTATCGATATTAGTACTGGAAGGATTCTTAAAACTCATAAGCGTGATGGTGATGATTTTTCGTTTTTATGGTCAGCCTCAGAAGATATGGTTATTGTAGACCATATGGGATCAACAAATTATGAAATATATAATCACAATTTGGATATTGTTCTTTCGCATAATATAGATCGGAAAGATGTACAAAGCAAAAATGATATTTTTTATGGACCTTGGAAACAAATAAACGATACAGAATGTATTAGATTTGATAATTCAATAGGAGAATTTGAGGTGTTTTCATTACCTGATTTTTCTACTAAAGGAAAATATAAGGTAAGTATTGATGAAAAACGTTTAAAAGATGTAAAAAAACAGATTCTAAGCTCAGAGAAAATAGTTGAAGAAACGAATCTGCTTAGAGTTGATGATTTTATTTCATTCTGTACGGAAAACATAAGGAAAAGAGAGGGCGAAAAGAATGCAAACTGAAAAAATTGTTTTTTGGGGGGCTGGATACGGCTTGAAAACAATAATAGAAGAGGTGTTTGCTGACTCAGCTTTTATTGTTGTAGGCGTAATTGATGTCAATCCTTGTGCATTTTCGGAAGATCTCTTGGAGTATTTAAAGCCTATGGGAATAAAATATGGCTCTCCAGAATTATTATATGAATTGAATTATGACAGAATAGTAGTAACAGCTGTTGATGAAAATGTCCGGGAATCGATAGAAAAAAATATTTTTGAAATAGGTGTTAAATCCCCCGTTTCTTATAGAGATAGTATAGTAAGTATTCCTAAAAGTCTAGATAGGAATTTATCTATTTTTCCAAAAGAATACATCGGAAAATGTGTATGCTTAGATTCATTAATTTCGAATAATCTCATAAACTGCAATAATGATTTTGAACAGTTTTTCTTTTATGGCAATCATCGGAAAATACATAAAGGCATAGGATATTTTGATATTTATGATAGGTATTTTAGTAAATATAGGGGGAAGACTACTCAAATTTTAGAAATAGGAGTTCAAGCTGGGGGAAGTTTGCAAATGTGGAAAGACTACTTTGGCCCTGAAGCTACTGTTGAGTGAATTATTGATTGTTTTATGGCTAGGAGATTGGAAAATGGCGAATACATGGGAGCAACTAGATTTAGTTTTTGATGAATTACTGGAAAAGACTAGTGGAAAAACTATTTTGCTTTGGGGATATGACAGGGGCGGATGGTTTATAGAACATTATTTTCGCAGGAATAATAGATCAATAGAGTATATTGTGGATCAAAAAGGAAAATACTTAAGTCCGTATTTTATTAGAAAATTAGATCCGGAAGTAACTGTAGTTATTCTTTCGTTCTCAAATGATAAATTAGCCACTGAGTATCTTGAAAGTCTTGGTTACGTTGAAAACAAGAGCTTTTTTTATGTCGCAAAAATGTTGTATCAGGATGATAAAAAGCACAATTATTTATCATATTTAACATTTTTGGAAGAAACAAAGAATCTAGATTTTATAAGCGCTGTAGATAGTGCTGTTCCCCAGGAATTAGAAGGAGGACATATTTACGGAGTAAGTATTGATTATTCAATAATAGATATTATGGATAGTTTTTCAATAAAGGAAGAAGACGCCATTTTTGATTTTGGATTTGGAAAAGGAGCCTCACTAATAATGTTCCATCGAGCAGGTTTTAAGAACCTTGGTGGAGTTGAATACGATAAGAATTTATGGGAGAAAGGAAGACTTAATTTATCGACAGTTGGAATAAATACGGATGGCTTACTATTGGGGGATGCTCGGGACCTAGGAAAAGAACTTGATTCATACAATTATTTCTATATGTATGATCCATTTGAAGGAAAGCTTTTCAGTGCTGTTTTGCAAAGAATTGTGGAAAGTTATCATAGGCGTAATAGGGATGTTTATTTGATTTATGCAGTGCCTAATTGCCATGAACTTGTTTTAGGAAGTGGCGAGTTCAGACTTTGCAAGCAGATTAAAACCGATTTTTTTGATTACAACACGGTAAATATATATTGCATTGCGAGTGGAAATAATAGAAAGAATGGTGATAAATGAAAAGAGTACTTATTTATGGGGTTGGTCATAACTGTGAGTGGCTTTTTAAATACGGCGACTTATCTAATGTAAATGTAATTGGCTTTGTAGATCAAAAAAAATATGGTGAAAATTATCGAGGAAAAAAGATTATCCATCCTGAACAGGTTCGAGATGACAGTTTTGATGATATGCTAGTTACTCCATTTGGTTCGGATGAGATAATAGCTGATTTATGTAATAAATATGGATTTGATAAAAGAAAACTGAAAAATGCCGGGGAAATAAATAGAGAATATATTCTTAGTAGGGTGAAAAATAAGAAATATGTTTTCTTTGAGTTGGTAGGTGTTTTTGAAAGTATATATAGAGAAGTATTAGATAGACAAGACACAATAAATATATGTTTTTTAAAAGATGAAAAAGATTGGTTGGATGATGTAGAAAAGGGAATTGAAATAGATTCTGAAAATAGAGTCTTCATATTTGCAATCAATATGGTTAAAGATTATTATCCCTGCAATGTATTTAGATATCTGAGACTCTATTATAAAAACTCAAAGCAAGTAATGATCTTTTACGATCAAATTGAGGGTGAGCACGGATTAAAGAATAGATTTTCATTTTTTGATGTAGATAATCTAAAAGAATCCATGGACAAATTACTTACATATCATAGAGGCGATTCTCTGAAATATGAGATTGAATATAGGGATATGGTGTATTCTGATTTGTCCGATGAAATGCCATTTGCTGAAATTATGTATGATATTGCCTTTGTAGGCTATGCCAAAAATCGACTTGAAAAAATATACGCTGTCTATGATAGGCTGAGTGCTGCTGGATATAGATGCAATTTTTGGTTGGTAGGGGTTGATAAAGAGCAGCAAAGAAATGAAGTAGGATTAAAATATGTAGGACTGACAAGTTATGAAGAATATCTTAGATTGTTGGCTCAAAGCAGGGCGGTTCTTGAAGTATGTGATGAGGGTGATGAATCAACTTTAAGATATTATGAATCTGTTTTGTATCATAAAAAACTGCTAACAGATGACAAAAGCGTATTACAAAAGAAGTATTTTAATAAAGCAAATATGTATTATTATTCTTGTGCAGAAGATATTCAGCCAGAGTGGCTTAAAGAACCTATGGAAGAATATAATTATGGAAGTGAATATTCACCGGACAAATTATTAGATTATTTAAACTGTTACGTGGACTAGTACTATTTTTGTTGAATATTTAGAAGAATGAAAATAATAGCGTTGTATCTACCACAATTCCATAGAGTTGCAGAAAATGACAAATGGTGGGGGGAAGGTTTTACCGACTGGGAAAGTGTCAGACGGGCAAAGCCAATGTTTAAAGGCCATTATCAGCCGCATGTTCCGTTAGACGAGAATTATTATAATCTTCTTGATAAAAAGACTATGGAATGGCAAGCAGATTTGATGAAAAAGTATGGAGTAGATGGTCTATGCTTTTATCATTATTGGTTTGAAAATGGGAAGCAAATACTAGAACAACCTGCGGAAAATCTTTTAAAATGGACGGATATTGATATGCCATTTTGCTTTTCGTGGGCGAATGAGACGTGGGCCAGGTCATGGTCTGGTATTCAAGGCGCAAATGTATGGAGTGAGGTTGGAGAGGGTAGCAAAGGAAAAGATGATGGAATTTTGCTTCGACAGGAATATGGCAAAGAAGCTGATTGGAAAGAGCATTTTATGTATCTCCTTCCTTTTTTCAAGGATTCAAGGTACATAAGAGTAGATAATAAGCCAGTTTTCATGATATATAAAACGAATCAAATCGGATGTTTAGAGGAAATGTTGGAGTGCTGGAGAGAACTGGCAATTCAAAATGGTTTGGATGGAATATATGTTATTGGCGGTAATAGTGAAGGTATAGGAATCAATGTTATAGATGCACATTATCTTCACGAGCCAACACATGCTAATAGAAAGGTTATGCAGGGAATGTATGGAGAAGGAATAAAACGCCTTCTTTATACAGATGTTTGGAATGAGATATTATCTTTGAAAACTGGGGAAGAAAAAACATATTATGGGGGCTTTGTTGGTTATGATGATACTCCGCGTCGTGAATCACATGGCCTGGTTATAGAAAATGCTACATCAGAATTATTTGGTGCTTTTTTAGCTCAATTATTTGCCAAAAATAAAGCATGTGGGAATGAGATTACGTTCATAAATGCGTGGAATGAGTGGGGCGAGGGAATGCACCTTGAGCCTGATAAGGCGAATGGGTATAGATATCTGGAACAAATACAAATAGCCAGAAGTTCTTATCAGAGTTATATACCTTATTACAAACAGATACAGAATAGAGATGAAGAGAATAGAAATGAAAAGCACGAACTATATCTGAATGATTTGGATAAGTGGATGGAGAATCGCGAGAAGGGTAGGCGTATTTGTGATTGGCTAATAAAGAATAATTACATGAAAGTAGCTATTTATGGTTATGGAATAATGGGAAGGCATCTGATCACAGAACTTATAAGTGATGGGAAAGTTTCTGTGGAATATGTGATCGATAAGAAGCGACATGTGTTAAAAGACAATCTAAGGTGCTATATTCCCACGGAAAAACATCCTGATGCAGATGCAATAATCGTTTCTTCTTATTATTTTTTAGACAGTATAAAGAAACAGTTACCTGAAAATCAAGCGGTTATCTCTCTTCGGGATATTATTATGGAACAACATGAGGACTAATAGATGAGAACGTATAATGAAGATCTGATCAGTGTTATAGTCCCAGCTTATAATGTAGGTTCTTATATTGAAAGATGCCTAAAAAGTATATGTGCTCAGACATACAATAATTTGGAAATAATCGTTGTTGATGATGGTTCTACAGATAATACATACGATGTAGCAAAAATAATAGCTGAGCAGGATGAAAGAATTATCCTGATTTCTCAGTCTAATAAGGGTACTACTGCTGCCAGAAATAAAGCTATAAATAGTGCGCACGGCAAATACGTTGGCTTTGTAGATGGTGATGATTGGATAGAGCCAGATATGTATGAAGTCCTTTATGAGGGATGTATACAAAATAATGCAGAAATCTGTGTGGGAAGATTTTTCCTGGATAAAGGTGAATCCAGTAATGTCGCTGTTGAACGAAGCTTTAGTAAGGGGATAATTACTAAGCAAAGTGGTGTTATGCCTCATCATATTATTTATTCAGATGATTTTCTGCTGAAGGGATTGACACCAAATTTATGTGATAAATTATTTTTGACCGATTTTATCAAAGAGTTTCAAAAAAATGTAGATGAAAGAACTGTTTTTGCAGAAGATGATCTTTGTGTATATGCAGCTCTTTTGGGTGCAGAATCTGTAGTGGTGCTGGATAAACCGATATACCATTATTGTATTAGAGATGATTCACTAACTCAGAAGACGGACGAACAGTATTTTGAGAAGATTTCTTTTTTCTATAAGCAGATGAAGAAAGTTTTTGATAGTCATATAGAATCTGATCTTTTGAATAATAAATTAGATAGATATATGGCAGAGCTTATTATTAGAGGACTCAATAGAAGTTTTGAATATGGCAGGATTGTAGCTTTTTTTCAGCCGCCATATCAGAAGCTTATTGGTCGTGGTGTAAGAAATGTGATTATCTATGGCGCAGGAGATGTTGGACAGGATTATAACTATGAATTAAGACGACTTGGTTACAATGTTATTGCCTGGTGTGATAAAAGGTGGGAAGAACTTAGAAAACAGGGAATGAGCATTGAACCACCGGAGAAGATATCTGATTACGCATTTGATGCGGTTATTATAGCAGTTGAAAGTAATGGACTTAGCGAACGAATAAAGAAATACTTGATTGATGATTTGGGTATTGCTGAGGATAAGGTAGTTTCAGAAGAACCGAAGAAAATAATATCTAATAACTATTGATGCTGATGGTGGATTTTCTAAGGAGCGTATATGGATAATGCAATATGCATTTGGGGAAGCGGACTTATAGGGCATGAAGTAGCTAGAATATTAAAAATGGCTTCTTTAAAATATGAAGCGGTCTTTGACTCTGATAATACATTAAAAGGAAAAGCTTTTGATGAAGAACATAACATTTTAGGCGTAGGAGAATGGACATCGTTTGATAAGGATAGTACAAGTGTCGTATTGTCTTTTGGCAGACCTCATTATTTGAAATGTAAAAATGAAGTTATGGATAAAATCCATAATGCGCATGTTATAAGTTTTCAGGAACTGTACAATATTATAGCTGAGCGCATTTATGATGTTAGAAATACTAAATGGGATATCGATTATTCTAAACAGATAAGGAGATGGTTGGAGAATTTTTCTGAGGAAATACCTTATCATTTTGATGAAATGGAATGGCTTGACGGAGTTACTAGAACTCCAGAGTTGGAAATAAAGAGACTTAGGAAATATGATTTAAGGAATGACCAGATACTTCTCGATGTAGGATGCGGCGGAACGCTCGTATACTCTAACAAGATAAATGGAGCTGACTTAAACTATGTTCCAGTGGATGTTTTGGCTGATGCCTATAAGATTGGCCATGAAAAGTATTCATATAAACCTAACACGGATATTCATTTTGGAATGTGTGAACATCTGACGAAGTGGTTTGCTGAAAAAAGCGCAGATTATATTGTTTATGACAATTCGTTGGATCATTCTTTGGATCCAGTCAGAGGACTTATAGAAAGTTACCGAGTTCTTAAGACTGGCGGTGTTTTATCTTTAAAGCATCATGCTGTTGAATCTATGTTTGGTACGGCTGAAGGATTACATGAGTGGGATTTTTTCATGACTAAAGCAGGAGAATATGTTGTTGCTTGTGGTGGAACAGACAACCTTGTGAATGTTTCTCAACTATTTAAGGGTGCTGCTGACATAGAAGTATGGGAAGAGAAAAATGAAGAAATCGCAATTGAGATAATAGAGCAACCATAAAACATTAAATTCTTAAGATTCTTTTAAGATTGAACCAAAAGTATTTACTTCAAACTCACCTGGTGCTAATGTGTCACTGGTGAGTTTGAAAATGACTTATAGATGCTATACAGTCTTCACAATCTCCGCTCCGACCGGAGCAATTGATCTTTCTGCCAGCATGTCCAATTTGCTGGAGCTTCCTTGAACAAGAATCTAGGATGATCAATATCTTTCAAACACTGATCCTATGAGAATTATCTCATGACTTTTGCACAAGGTGCTGTTGGTAGGGCATTACAGTGCTTTCTTGAGTACGCTCTTTTTGAGGTGTACTGTCTATTTTTCTCATAGGATGTGTGTCTTGTCTTTTTCAAACGACTATATAAATTTATACATGCGGAGGAAAAATGGAAGAAAACGAAAAAATAGATAGGAAAATGAATCCTATCTATTCAGAAAGTGCGTACGATGATGCTTTCAGAACTATGGAAGGAGGATGCGATGATCTGATAATCCCTTTTGTGAGCTATATGTTCAATGAGAACTATGGAAATGATGCTGTGATAAAGAGGCATAGAAATGAGCATTTCATAGAGAATGAGGATGGTTCTGAGGAGAAGCGAATAACGGATTCAAGCTTTGAAATTATTAGTAAAGAAGTATCGAAACGATATCATCTGGAATGTGAGAGCAAGAAATATGATGGGACTATACTAATAAGGATATTTGAGTATGATTCTCAAATTGCAAAGAATTCGTCAGAAGAGGCAGCTTATAAGTTAAAGGTTCAGTTCCCTAATTCGGGATTACTGTTATTGAGAGGAGGAGAAAGTGTTCCTGAGCATGCAACAATAGAGATATCTATGCCTCAAGGTGAGCTGGTATCCTACGATGTTCCAATTATGAAAATGGAAGACTATTCTATCGGTGATATCTTCAGGGAGAGACTATTTATGTTGATACCTTTTTATATATTTAATTATGAAAAGCAATTACCTGAGATAAATAAGAGCGAGGAAGCAATGGATAAACTGGTTAAGGAATACCATGAGATATTTGATAGGCTTGATGCTGAGCAGAATGCGGGGAACTTGTCAGCACTATCCTACAGTGCTATCATTAGGTTAACACATAGTGTTGCGTATAAGCTCACAATGAAACAGGATAATGTCCAGAAGAAGGTGGGTGATTTTATGGGTGGTAAAGTATTGGATTTGCCAGAGTTTCGCATATATGATCAGGGGAAGGCTGACGGTAAAGCAGAAGGCAAAGCGGAAGGTATCGAAAGTATAAATGATTTGAATAGAATTCTCATCAGTGCTGGTAGATACGAGGATCTTAGTAAAGCAACGAATGATCCGGAATATCAGAAACAGCTTTATGATGAGCTTGTAGGTAATAAGAAAAATAAATAATAAGGAATATAAACACCTGCTGTTTGGCGAATATGCTGCAGCAGGTGTTATTTTGTTGTGGCAGATACGATATTGCGATAAAATTGTTATAGTGGAGAGTATATACTATGGCTTCTGAAAAACAATTAATTATTTTTGGCGCAGGATTCTATGGCAAGAAGGCACTTGAGCAATATGGTTCTGATAATGTCGATTATTTTATTGACAATGACAGCAATAAGATCGGCTCTTTTTGCGATGGCAAAGAGATTATTTCGCCCCAGAAGGCAGCAGAGCTATGCAATGGCGGGAAATATAGCGTAGTTATAGCAAGCTTATATGCAGAGAGCATGGCTACTCAGTTAGACGAGTTGGGAATTTCTGATTATTCTTTTTATATCAGCCATGTTCACGGAATGTATGAGACAGAAGACCTGATAGTCAATCCTTATGAATCCAACAAAGAAGCAACAAGTGAAAAAGAGTGGTCTGAGTCGCAGAGGCTTAAATATGCCAGGGATGAGGTATATAAGGCAGTAGAAAGACTTCATGATAAGCAAGCTCTTTTTAATCATATTGAGATAGAGACAATCAATAGATGCAACGGCGGATGCAGCTTTTGCCCGGTCAATAAAAATGCTGACCCAAGAATAAAAGCAGTTATGCCTACGGAGCTGTTTAAAAAAATCATAGGACAGCTCGAAGAACTACAGTATTCCGGAAGGTTGACGACATTTTCAAATAATGAGCCACTTCTTGATGAGAGAATCATTGAATTCAATAGATATGCAAGAGAGCATCTTCCTAAGGCTCGTATCCATTTATACACCAACGGAACTCTTTTTACATTGGATAAGTTTAAAGAGCTTGTCGAGGTACTGGACGAGCTTATCATTGACAATTACAATCAGGAGCTTCAGCTGATAAGGCCGGTAAAAGAAATAGTGGAATATTGCGAGGCTCATCCAGAGCTTGAACTTAATAAGAAGGTTACAGTAGTGTTGCGCAAACCTCATGAAATTTTGACATCACGTGGTGGAAATGCGCCAAACAGGAAGGAACTTGTGGAGTATCCTGATGACAGATGTCTTTTGCCATATAAGCAGATGATAGTTCGGCCAACAGGAGAAGTGTCACTTTGCTGTAATGATGCGCTTGGAAAATGGACGTTGGGAGATTTGACCAAAGAGTCCATAACTGATGTATGGTACGACACTAAGTTTACCAAGGTGAGAGAAGCGCTCTATAAAGGACGTCAGAACTGTGGGGATTGCAAATTCTGCGACACGTTTTCGATGGGATAATAAGCGGGAGCATAAATGGTCAGCATAATTGTTCCGATGTACAATTCTGCAAAGTTCATAGATAGGTGCCTTAAGAGCATCATGAATCAGAGCTATGAGGATATAGAGATCATTGTCATAAATGATGGTTCGACTGATGGCTCTTTTGAGCATGCAAGTGAATTGGCAGCATGTGATGAACGTGTACATATCGTGAGTCAGGATAATCATGGGCTTGTATATTCCAGGAAAAGAGGAATAGAGCAGGCAAAGGGTGAGTACGTTCTGTTTGTTGACAGTGATGATTATATTGAGCCAGATATGGTGGGAGAGCTGGTAGAGCTTGCAAGGGATAATGGAGCGGACGTTGTGCTGAGCGGAGCTATATTAGAAATTGATAATTCTGTAGTTAATCGAACTGTTGCTAACTTTGTGGGCGAAGGAATATATGAGGGAAAAGAGCTTTGCGAGATACAGAATAAGCTCTTTTGTGCAGAAGATTACTGTACTATGGCAGTTCTGCCTTATCTATGGAATAAGCTGTGGAGAACGGCTGTAATAAAAGATCATGTGCTAGCCTGCGATGAAAGCATAAGAGTTGGGGAGGATGTTGCTATTGGTTTTCCGGCTCTTTTGACTGCAGAGAAAGTGGTTGTTACGAATAAGGCATATTACCATTACATACAGTACGCCGATTCCATGATGAGAAGTGGCAGTAACGAAGAGGCAGAATATGACAATGCCAGGAGGCTTCAGGACTATCTGGTAAAAAGATGTAGTGAGATCGGAGCTTCTGATCGTACGATAGCGGGTATCGAAAGTCTTTATACCAATCAGCTATATACAAGATGCTATGGCAAGGCTAATGAAGTGGCGGCTAAATGTAATGGCCTAGTAGGCTTTATGGCAGAAATTCCAGATAATCTGGTGATATATGGCGCAGGAGAGCTTGGAAAAGCAGTATATAAATATGCTTCTGGGAAATGCAATATCAGGGCTTGGGTCGATGGCTCTTTTGCCTATTATCAGAGCCTTGGGTATGATGTGATTTCTCCAGATGAATATGTGGCTTCAGAAGATGACACTGTAATCATTGCAGTGTTCAGCAGACGTGCCGTAGAAGCTATACACAAGATGCTGCTTGAGAAAGGCTGTAACAGCAACAGGATACATACATTTGAGGGGCTGAATATTGGATAGAGTTATTATATGGGGTACGGGCAAAACTCATGACCTTTTGGAAAACTACATAAGAGAGTTGGAAGCAGCAGGGAAGCTTGAGGTTGTCTGCTATGTGAACCAGGACGGTGAAGGAGAGATTGGCGGACATCCTGTTGTGACTGCGGATAAGGTTACAGGGTTAGACTTTGATTATATTTTGGTGTGCGCTGATACGGAGAAGGCGGCGAGTATACGCGAGGATATAGAGGGGCTTGGAATCAGTCAAGACAAAGTTCTGATATGCCTTGAATATCTTAAGGAAAAGAGTTCACTGGGCGATGAGTATAGTGCAACAGTAGAGAGGCAGTGCCAGGTACTGAAACATATCATAACTGCTTCAGATGAGGAGTTGTCATCCTACGAGTGGATGCTTGAGCGCATTGGTGAGTATGGGGTATATCCTTTTATCGAATTCACAGATAAAAGAATCACAGGCACTATCTTTGGACTATTGCAGACGCCTGATGAGTTTGCCAGATATTGCAATTACCTGGCTGAGTTAGAGGTTCATAAAGCTATTGAAATAGGGGTATTTAAAGGAAGAAGCTCATATTTCATGGCTGCGATTTTATCAAGACACAATCCTGATCTGGAATATTACTGCGTGGATATTTACGATAACATGGATTCATTTGACCGCTATAAGGCTGTAGTTCCCGCGCTTAAAAAGTGCATTCCTTCTACATCTACAGATTATAGAGGGCAGGAGTTTGACTTTGCATTTATCGATGGCGATCATTCTTACGATGGCTCTTTTGCCGACTATGAGAATGTCGGGCGTTATGGCAGGAAGGTAACAGCTTTCCATGATATTTACGGGCATGGCTATGATCATCTGAATGGCGGAATAGTCAGGACCTGGAATGAAGTGGTGACAGATACCAGTGAACATGGACATGAGATTTTTTCCACATATCCAGAGGAATGGATGGGTATCGGTGTTGTGGAGTGGGATACAAACTAAGTGATAGATGCAGATATATGAAGACGGGAAAAGATAAATGAAGTATTACATTTACGGCGCGCATCCTCGCGGACAGACGATGGGGGTGTATCTCGAAAAACTTTATCCTGACTGGAATAATCTCGGATATTTGTATGATGACGATCAGGCGAATCCCGAGGCTGTGAGAGGCGTGCCTGTTTTTAAGATTCAGGGCGAGGAAGAACTTGATGAATCGGCAAGAGTCTACATGGCGACAAGAGGGATTTCTTTTGCTCATATTAGGGAAGTGCTGGAAGAGTACGGATTTGCGCCAGATAACATTGTACCAGTAGATCCTGCACTGGATGTGGAGCTTCGTAACAGATTTGTTAAAGAGTACTTTGCTGAGCGGGGATTGGCATTTAGGAAGATTGAGGATGTTGTAGACAGTGAGATGCCTATGGAGCGCGCAGATACTGGTAGTTTGGACAGGGTATCTGGCAATGATTCAGCGGATTGCCAGATTTTTGTAGTCAAGTCCGCAGTTGATGCGCCACTGGCAGAGGATGTGCCGCTAAAAGAATATGAGGCTTTTGTTCAGGCAGGTCGAGCATTTACAGATACTGATCTGGAGGGCATTAGCTTTTTTGATAATACAGGGGATAATATCTCTGACAAGAACAGGCAGATGTGCGAGCTGACTGCGATGTACTGGATTTGGAAGAATGCATGTGATGGTAAAAATGCTAATATTGTAGGACTGGAACACTATAGGAGAAGATTTACACTTCTTGATGATTGGCAGAAGTTGATTACCAGTGGGGCAGCAGATGTTATTCTTCCTGTACCTCTTTTTGTTAATCCTAGCATTATGGAGAATTATCTGTTCAGGCACGAGAAGGCGCCTTGGGACAGTATGATGCATCATCTGGAGCGGATTCATGGTCGAGATGTTTATGACTGTGCCAAGGATTTCTTTGAAAATACCGGATGCTACAGCCCTTGCAATATGCTGATTGCAAGAGAGGCTGTCTTTTCTGATGTTTGTTCATTTATATTCCCAGTGATATTTGCTGTCCTGGAGGAGTGCGGAACTCTTGAT
>JAEEGL011873330.1_pt1 | contig 21863 bp, 19 predicted proteins | sample 9134231 | NCBI WGS metagenome assembly JAEEGL01 (sample SAMN16246548, study PRJNA631951) | gut metagenome | biome: gut microbiome; feature: rumen; material: fiber-attached | host: Bos | place: Iran: Karaj | collected 2018-10 | reverse complement strand
TGAGCTTCTTGCAAACCCCGTGAGCGGTAACAATGCAGTGCTCATGATTCAGAGAAGCGGAATTACTGCAGGAACAAGGGCAGGTTTTGTTCTTGTCAATGTCTCTGATTCAAACGTTAATATTTCTTCTGCAGACTGCCTTCTTGTAAAAGACGGAAGTTACAAAGATGAAGTGAGCGGAAACACCTTCACTGTTAAAAACGGAAAAGTATCCGGTACTGTAAATGCAAATTCTGTAGCCGTGATTTTTGCAACAGCCTCCGGAGAAGAAGTGCCTGAGGTAAAAACCCTTGTAAGCATTAAAGCCTCTGCAAAACCAAGTTGGACAAACTTCTACTGCTATGCCTACTTCGGTGACGGTGCAAGTGCCGTACAGAATGCCGTCTGGCCCGGAGTAAAGATGACTGATGAAGGAAACGGAATTTACTCCTACGAAATTCCTGCTAACCTTAAAGAAACTGGTGCTTCCATCATCTTCAATAACGGAAGTGGAGAGCAGTTTGATGCAGGCTACATCAACAAGGACGAAAGTAAAATCTGGGACGGAAGCTGGAAAAACAGATAATAAAGTTTTCCAAAAAAAACTCAGTAAGGAATTAAAATGAAAGAACGGTATCGCATTAAGGCAGATTCAGTAACAGATAACTCATCCGTCTACCAGAAGGGAAAAATCCGTCTCTCTGTTTTAACAGATTCTCTTCTTCGCATTGAGTGGAGTGAGACAAAAACTTTTGTGGACATGCCGACACAAAAAGTCTGGAAGAGGAATTTCCCTCACACTGATTTTTCTGTGACTGAAGAAAAGGGAGAAACCCTTCTTGAAACAAAGGCCCTTAAAGTCTACATAAAAAGCGATGCCGTTTTTTCTAACTCACTTCTTGTGGTAATGAAAAGCCCGGTAAATATTCTAAAAAATTCCTGGGCTTCAGGAGAAAGTTTTTCTACCCTTGGTGGAACTGCCAGAACTTTAGACAGGGCAAACGGAGCAATCCCTCTTGAAAAGGGAATCCTTTCACGGGAAGGCTTTACTGTTTTGGATGATTCAGATTCATACCTGATTGAAGAAGACGGAACTTTAAGCGAAAGAAAAACTACAAATGCAAAAGACCTTTACTTTTTTGGTTACGGTCACTCCTACAGACAGGCACTAAAAGATTATTTTACCCTCACAGGATTTCCGCCCCTGCTTCCCCGCTATGCACTTGGAAACTGGTGGAGCCGCTACTACGCTTACACTCAGGAAGAATACCTTGCCTTAATGAATCAGTTTAAAGAAGAAGGCATTCCCCTTTCTGTTGCCATGATAGACATGGACTGGCACAAAGTGAACATTGACCATTCCATTGGAACCGGATGGACGGGTTACAGCTGGAACAGAGAATTGTTCCCCCAGCCGGAAAAATTTCTTTCACAACTGCATGAAAAAAAACTGCATGTTTCCCTTAATGTGCACCCTGCCGAAGGAGTGGGACGCCACGAAGATGCTTATGAAAACATGAAGAAGGCACTGGGTCAGAAAAATGACGGCACTAGTGTTACCTTTGACATTACAGACCCTTCCTTTACCGAAAGTTATTTTGAATGCCTGCATCATCCGCTTGAAAAAGAAGGCGTGGACTTCTGGTGGATTGACTGGCAGCAGGGAAACTGTTCTTCAAGGGCAGGGCTTGATCCCCTCTGGCTTTTAAATCACTATCATTATCTTGATAATAAAGGAAATAAAAAACGCCCCCTTATTCTTTCAAGATACGCAGGACCTGGAAGTCACCGCTACCCGATTGGTTTTTCAGGCGATACTGTAATCTCCTGGGAGAGTTTAAACTTTCAGCCATATTTTACAATTACTGCAGGCAACATAGGTTACGGCTGGTGGAGTCATGACATTGGCGGACACATGCTGGGCACTTATGATGAAGAACTTCAGGTACGCTGGGCTCAGTGGGGAGTTTTCTCTCCAATCATGCGCCTTCATTCTTCTGCAAGTCCTTTCAATCACAAAGAACCCTGGCACTATGGAATAGAAGCATGCACTGCAATAAAAAATATAATGCGTCTCCGCCACAGACTCATTCCCTACACCTACACAATGAACAGACGTTTTGCAAAAGAAGGCCGTCCTCTGCTTGAACCCCTTTACTACGAGTGGCCTCACAAAGGCGAAGCCTATGACATGAAAAACGAATATTACTTTGGTTCAGAACTTTTGTGCGCTCCAGTTACGGAAAAAATGGACCCGAGATTAAAAAAATCAAAAACAAAAGTCTGGCTCCCCCAGGGCCTTTACACAGATTTTTTTACAGGAAGAACCTATCAGGGCGACAGAGTTCTTTCCATGTACAGAAGTTTAGATTCCTTCCCTCTGCTTTTAAAAAGTGGAGCAATTCTCCCTCTCATGGGCGAAGAAGAAGCAATGCATGAAGGCAGTGCAGAAAAACTTCCTGAAACTTTTGACCTCTACATTGCAACAGGAAGTGACGGTGCTTTCTCCCTCTACGAAGATTCAGGAGATGGCTTTGATTATGAAAAAGGAAGCTTTGCAACAACAGACTTTACCTGGAATGAAAAAGAAAAAACTTTTACAATTCATTCCTCTGTCGGAGACAAATCAATTCTTCCGCAAAAGAGAAAGTATACCCTTCATTTTATGAACTGCGATTTTACCGGCGTTTCTTCTGCAAAAGAAAAGGTTTTTTACTGCGAAGAAAAAAGAGAACTTCAGTACAGTGTAGAAGTTGCCTGTGGAAATGAATGTTCACTTACTCTTTGTGATGAAAAGAAAAAATCAAAAGAAGAAAAAAATAAAGCGGCAGAAAAAAGAGCCTTTACTCTTCTTGACAAAATGCAGATAGATTTTATAAAAAAAGAAGCAGTCTTTGATGCCGTAAAAAAATATATTGGAAAAGAAAATCTGTATTCGTCCCTTCTTGAGGCTGAGTCAGATACGGAAATAATAAAAGCACTGATTGAACAGATTGAAAACGACTAGAGGTGAAAGAATGTTGGACTGGAAAAAAAGCATATTCAGCGATACTACAGAAAATTTTGTAAGCAATCCTTATCCCAAAAAAGGTGAGGAAGTTACCATAAGTGTCCGTCTCCTTAAAAATGAGGAAGTAAAAAATGTATTCCTCCGTGCCAGAGTTTTTGGCGTTGAACAGCTTTTTGAAATGAAAAAATCCCGCACGCTTGGAGAACTCCAGTACTACAGTGTTAGTGTTCCCATCCGTGACCCCTACTACAACTACCATTTTTATTTTGTAACAGACGACAAGATTTATTATTACACCCAGTACAAGCTCACAGATTTTATTCCAAGTGAAGAACATGACTTTGTTCTTCTTGCAGACTATGATGCTCCCCGCTGGGTAAAAGACACCGTCTTCTATCAGATTTTTCCAGACCGTTTTTGCAATGGAAAAGAAGAGTTAAATGTTAAGCCGGGTGAATACACCTATCAGGGATATGAACCCACAAGTGAAAAATGGGATACCCCTGCCATGGAATACGAAGAAGGACACAATCTTGATTTTAGAAACGGTGACCTTTATGGCATTATAGAAAAACTTGATTACCTGCAGAGTCTTGGAGTGAACGGAATTTATTTAAATCCGATTTTTGTTTCTCCTTCCATTCACCGTTATGATGCCCTGGATTATTTTCACATTGACCCGCATTTAGGCGGAGACGAAGCGCTTGAAAAACTCATAAAGGAAATGCACAAAAGAAACATGAAGCTGCTTCTTGACATTTCTGTAAACCACACCAGCAGTGCTTCCAAATGGTTTAACAAACAGAACGAGTTTTATCCTTCTGAAGTTGGTGCCTATCAGAATATAAATGCTCCCGAAAGAAATTATTATTTTTTTAATGAAGACGGAAGTTACCTTACCTGGTTTGGCGTACAGACAATGCCTCAGTTAAATTACACTTCGCCTGAACTCCGTGATGCCATCTACCGCAAAAAAGATTCTGTCCTGCAAAAGTGGCTGCTTCCTCCTTATGGAATTGACGGCTGGCGTTTTGATGTTGCAGACTGCATGGCCCGCAATGACAAAGTGGACGTGCACGATGAAGTGCTGGAGGAACTAAGAAGTCACCTTAAGTCTGTAAAAAAAGATGCCTATCTTCTTGCAGAGGAATGGGCAGACTGTGCCTGTGACTTAAAAGGTAACCGCTGGGATGCAACCATGAATTATTTTGGTGCCGGTCGTCCCGTGCGTGAGTTTGCCGGAGCAAAAGATTTGTACCACGAACGAAATCCGATTCTTAAGGCAAACAAACATAAACTTACTGCAAGTGAATTTGCTTCCCGTGTAATAGAATTCCTCAGGGTTCTTCCCGGTGCAGTTCAGCTGCAGCAGTTTAATCTTTTTGACAGTCATGACGTAATTCGCCTTCACAACATTTCTACCGTAAGTGAGTCAGATTACAAAAGCGCAGTGGCACTTCTTTTTACCATTCCCGGTACTCCCAACATTTATTACGGAGATGAAATTGCCCTTGAAGGAAGGGAAAACTCTGTAGATGCCTGCCGTTACCCCTTTAACTGGAACTGGGAAAAAAATCCGCAGAGTCTTTTAATGCATGACTTTTATTCAAACATCATTAAAATCCGCCGTGAGAAAAAAGCCTGGAGCGAAGGTTCCTTTGCAGTAGTTAGTGCAGAAGGTTACACGGTTTGTTTTGCCCGTTTTACAGAAGATGAAGTTATCTTTACTGCCGCTTCTATGGGAGACAGGGAAAGTTATGTTTACATTCCAAGAGAAATGTTTGCCCTTTCACAGACAGCCCAACCCTGTGTGCTCAGCGGAGAAAAAATCTCTTTTTCTGAAAGCGGAGTATTTACTCTGCCGGCTCACAGTCACAGCGTGTTTTCTTTTTCCATTGAAAAATAAGGCTCAGGTGTGATACAATGCGGGCTATGACCATTAAAGATATCGCTCAGCAGGCGGGAGTAAGCGTAACTACAGTTTCAAATGTCATTCATGGAGCTACAAACCATGTGTCTCCTGCGACTGTAGAAAAAATAAACAAAATAATTACTCAGAACAATTATGTTCCCAATATGTCTGCCCGTGCCCTGGTCAATAAAAACAGCCGTATTGTTGGTGTAATAAACCGTGAAATAGGAACCCCCGGTGCCCGTCTTGTAGAAGATCCCTTCCTTAGCATGATGATACGTTCTATTGAGCGTGAGCTGCGGGCCCGCGGTTACTTTATGATGATGGGAACTGTCGCTACCGTGCAGGAACTCAATTCCCTTTTTAACAACTGGAACATGTGCGGAATGATTTTTCTTTCCATGTTCGACGACGATTTTTTTACCCAGATTGTAAAAAGTAAAATACCCTCTGTCTGCATTGACAGTTATGTAGAAGACAAACAGGTACTAAATGTTGGAATTGAAGACCGTAAGGGCGGTTATCTTGCTACAAAGCATCTGATTGAAAAGGGGCATAAAAACATTGCCTTTGTTTCTCCTGAAATTTTTGACCGCGGTGTTATTCACGAACGTTACATGGGTTATGTACAGGCTTTGGAAGAAGCAGGACTTTCCGTAAAAAAAGAAAACCTTATCACCATTCAGACAATGGAAGACGGAAACAAAGCCGGACACATGCTGGCTTCCCGCAGAGATTTGACTTCCGCTTTTGCAACCGCCGACCTTCTTGCTGCCGGTATACTCACAGGCCTTTCAGAAGAAGGACTTCATGTTCCAGAGGATTTTTCACTAATTGGCTTTGACGATATTTTTGTAAGCTCAATCACCGTGCCTCCCCTTACCGCCGTAAAACAGGACATGCAGCAAAAAGGCTTTACCGCCGTAGACGTCCTGATTGACACAATCGAAGGAAAAACCGTCCCCCATTCAACCATCCTGCCTGTGTCCCTCGTTGAACGCCAGAGCGTGGCAAAACTGAACTAAAGTTTTCTGGCTTAACCTGCTGACCTGTCGGGACCATTCCAACTGGTCATTCCCTCTTCCGCACTCTTATTGAAAAATCCCGCTATTTTCATTATAATTCCATCAATTTTATAAGGAGATAATATGTCTCAGCTTTATGTTCCCAAAGGCTATAAGCCAGTTTTGAATGAAAAAGAAACCGAAAATGCGATTGTTCTTATTAAGGACTTTTTTCAGCTTGCACTCAGTACAGAGCTTAATCTTACCCGTGTAACTGCTCCTCTCTTTGTTAAAAGCGGTACAGGTATCAATGATGATTTGAATGGTGTTGAACGTCCGGTACATTTTCCCGTTAAAGACATGAATGAGACTCAGATGGAGATTGTGCATTCTCTTGCAAAATGGAAGCGCATGAAAATTACAGAGATGGGGCTTACTCCAGGTTTTGGAATCTACACAGATATGAATGCAATCCGCGCAGACGAAGAACTGGATAACCTTCACTCCCTTTATGTAGACCAGTGGGACTGGGAACTCTGCATTGACGAGCGGGACAGGACAATTCCCTACCTTAAACAGGTTGTGGAAAAAGTTTACCGCTGTCTTAAGAGAACTGAATTTTACATTTATGACCGCTACGAAGAAATTAAACCTCTTCTTCCAGAGAATATTACCTTCCTTTATTCTGATGACCTTCAGAGGGAGTTCCCCAACAAAACTCCTAAAGAAAGGGAATATGAGGCCTGCAAAAAATATGGTGCAGTTTTCATCATCGGTATTGGAGGAAAACTTCCTGACGGTTCAATTCATGACGGCCGTGCCCCTGACTATGATGACTGGATTACAGAAACAGGAGACGGACACCGCGGCTTGAACGGAGACATCATGGTCTGGAACCCTGTGCTTGAAAATGCAATGGAACTTTCTTCCATGGGTATACGCGTGAACAGGGAATCACTTTCTGCCCAGCTTAACGAAAGAAACTGCATGGAGAGGGCAAATCTTCCTTTCCACTCACTTCTTCTTTCCGGCAATATGAAGCAGACTTTGGGTGGTGGAATCGGTCAGAGCCGTCTCTGCATGTACTTCCTCCGCAAAGCCCACATTGGCGAAACCCAGGTGAGCATCTGGCCTGAGAACATGGTGTCTGAGTGCCGCAAAAATAAAATCGCAATCCTCTAGTAAATGTAAAAATGGAAAAGAATGGGAAGGCTTCCGTAAAGCAGTTTGAATTTTCCTCACAGGATTTACTCAAGGAACTTCCCCTTCTTTCTAAAAAAGGCATTACTGAATTTTATGTTCATGACCGCCTTCTTTCCCAAAACAAACAGGCACTTCTGGAGTTTATGGAAAAAGCGGCCCGTGAGGCAGGGAATGTTTTTTTTACAATCACCCTTGAAGCGGAAACACTTAATAAAGAAATTCTTAATGCAGCCCAGAACCTTAACTGTTCGCTTGAAATTCCGTTAACAGGTATTGAAAAAACAGAGGGCGGAAAACCTGCACTTCTTTTTGACAAAAAACTCTATGCTTCAAAAGCCCGTCTCTTAAACGAAACAGAAATTGTTTTTGGTTTTACCATGGGTTACGGTTTACAGGCGGGGGACACTTTCCGTTCTTTTCGTGAACGCCTGGATTTTGCACTTTCCCTTTACCCCAACCACATTGATTTTCCACAGCTGGAAGATAATCCTTTCCCCAAAGCGACTGGAGTTTTTTCTTCCAAAGATTTAGATTTTTCCCGCGGTATGGCCTTTGCCTGTCAGACTTTTTATTCTTCCGGAAGGGCAGTGGCATGGTTTAACACAATTACTTCTGCACTAAAAATTTCCCCTTCGCAGTTTTTTGCTGATTTTGATGAATGGCAGCAGTGCAATAATTGCAGCATGGACACAGGTTTTGATCCGGAGAAGGTTAGTCACGAAGAAATAGAAAAGATGCAGCTTGTGTTTTTAAAACAGAAGTTTTCTGAAAAACACAAGGAACTTTTGTTTCCTGCCGCAAAAGATATCATCACCTTAAACGGAGCCTTTTCCCGCCTTGCATCTGATGGAATTGAAACGACCCTTGAAACCGATTACAACCCGGATGATTTTTTTTCTCCCTACGCAATGGATCTTGCAGCCTTTGCAGAAAATGTTACCATGGAAAACTGTACTGTAAAAATTTTTGATGATAAGGGTAATCTGGACTACAAAATTCTTTAGGAAAAAGATGAAGGTAAAAATCAAGAAAAACTGTCTGGTGAATTTTATTTCCACCCTGCTCTGTCTCTTAATTCTTTCCTGCGCAAGTTCTTCTGCTTCCTGCACTACAAAGCATAATGTTTCTCCCGGTCTGGAGATTCCACTTTGTAAATCTACTCAAGCCTTAAAAAACGGGCACGACCATGAAGTTCATTCCTACAATGGTTTTACCCTTTGTTACCGCGAAAGCTATGAATGTGCCGAATGGGTTTCCTACACTCTCACTGCCGAAGAAGTAGACGGTACTTTTCCCCGCTCCAATGATTTTCGTGAGGACTTAAATATTTCCACAGGGTCTGCATCTTTGAACGATTACAGACGAAGCGGTTACGACAGGGGACACCTTGCTCCTGCAGGCGACATGAAGTGGAGTGAAGGGAGCATGAGTGATACTTTTCTTTTAAGCAACATTACTCCACAAAGGCATTCCTTTAACGACGGAATATGGAAGCAGCTGGAAGAGCAGGTTCGCCGCTGGGCAAAAAAATACGGCCAGGTGGTAGTTATAACGGGGCCTGTTCTGGAAAAGAAAAGTTCCGCCTACCCCAGAATCGGGGAAAATGCAGTGGCGGTTCCTGAGTTTTTTTACAAAGTCCTTTATGCCCTGAATGCTGACGGTGAAGAAATGACTCTTGCCTTTATTATTCCACAGGAAAATTTTTCCGGCAGTATTTATGACTATGCGGTTACGGTTGATGAAGTGGAAAAACGCACCGGTCTTGATTTTTTTGTAAGCCTCGAGGATGAAAAAGAGTCTCTTCTGGAAAGTGAAGTGAATGCTGCTGCCTGGAGAAAAAGAAACAGCCCCCGTTGACAACGAGGGCCGTTTGGAAAAAAGTTAGGAGTTTCTATGAAAAAGACAAGCATCTATTGCCTGTGCCTTTCATAAACAGTAACCACCCAACTTTCTTAAGGTTACAGAAATTTCAAAAAAAATTAAAAAATTATTCCATTTTTTCTGAATTGTAGGTTACCAGAGTGGTAGTGGGGTAGGGTTCAAGCACTTTTTCGTAGTTCAGGAAGGGAAGTCCTATAACTCCGAATACACCTGCCACCTTTGCACCGCCCTGTTCAAGAAGGTTTTCTGCAGCCTTCATGGTACCGCCTGTAGCAAGAAGGTCATCTACAAGAAGAACATTCTGTCCGGGGGTAATGTCCGTGCAGTGAACTTCTATTTCTGCAGTTCCATACTCCAGATTGTACTTGCAGTTATAGGTTTTTCCGGGGAGTTTACCCTTTTTTCTGATGAGAATGAAGGGAATACCCATGCGTTCTGCAAAAGGAGCGGCAAAAATAAAGCCTCTGCTTTCTATTCCGGCAACTGCATCAATGTGCTTGTCCTTGTAAATCTCAGTCATCCTCTGAATGGTGTAGCGGAATGCATCCGGGTGGCGGAGAATACCGGTAATGTCATAAAAAAGCACACCCTTCTTTGGAAAGTCTGGAATGCGGCCGATTACTTTGTCTAATACTTCAAAATCTTTATCCATAGTTGTATACCTTCTTTACAATCCTAGCACAGTAATATTTTTTATTCAACTTAAGCGGAACAGGGCAGCTCCGTGGGCACTGATATTTATGGAAAGTTCTGCATCTCCCTGCAGGGGGAAGAGGTCTTTTCTTTGCCACAAGTCCCGTACAGAGTAAGTTTTGGAAGGAGATATTCCCTTGAGTGACTGGAGGGGAAGGGAAACTTCTCTGTCGCCGTCACTTAAGTTAAAGAGGGCAACAAATATATCCTGTCCCTTTGCGGGGCAACCCTGACCAAAACTCTGCCAGATGCACTGGTCCTCATTCCGCATTAACTGGAAAGCACCGTGACTCTGCCTGTTAAGCGAGAGAACTTCCTGGTTTGTAATGAGGGAAAGACTCTCTTCATCTAACTGGGTTAAATCTGTTCCCAGAATAAGCGGACTTCTGAAAATGCTCCATAAAGTCAGCATGGTTTTTTCTTCGGCAGGGGTAAAGTTAGTTTTTCTTTCTTTTCCAAAACCTTTGGAAAGTTTTCCCAGTGGAATCATGTCGCAGTCGGGCCAGGAACCGTTTCCTACATGACGCTGCCATACTTCGCACCGTTCAAACATGACTTTTAGAAGTTCCCACTTGTCCCAGAAGTCATCGGTTATGCGCCACATGTTGGCATATTTTTCCATGTGCCAGGCTTTTTCAATTACTGCAGGTCCGGGACTTAAGGAAAGTACCATGGGTCTGCCAGATTTTTCTATTGCTTCTGCAATGAGTTCAATTTCTTTTTCTGCCGAGTAGGGATTTTGCGGATACATGTTTGTGTTGCAGATGTCGTCTACTTTTACAAAGTCTACGCCCCAGTCTGCGTAAAACTTGAAAATGCTGTCGTAGTAGGCTCTTCCGCCTTCAAGACTTCCTTTTCTGGAAACATCTATTCCGTACATGTCTCCGTTCCACTTACTCACGCTGAAGGGGTTTGCAATTTTGTCTGCGGTCAGGTTTGTTCCAAGCACTTTCATGTGGGTGTGGGCGGCATAACGGGGAATTCCCCGCATGATGTGTATTCCAAACTTTAAGCCCAGTGAATGGATGTAGTCTGCCAGCGGTTTAAAGCCCTTTCCGTTTGCAGAAGAGGGAAATCTGTTTTCTGCTGGAATCTGACGGGAGTATTCATCAAGACAAAAGTGAGTGAAAGGCACATATTGAATTTCAGGACAGGTAGCACCCGCATTTGGGTCTGACCACTGAATGTCTACCACCACATATTCCCAGCCGAAGTCTTTTAAGTTTTTGGCCATGAAGTCTGCATTTGCCTTAACTTCTTCTTCTGTGACCATAGTGTTGTAATAATCGTAGCTGTTCCAACCCATAGGCGGATAAAGCGCCGCATTGTTTTTTGAATACATAAAACCTCCTTTGTATTCAAGTTTGTAAAGTATAATGCTTTACATGTAAAATTGAAACAGTCATTTAGGGGAAAGTGGCACTTCAATCCTACTACTTGAAAAAACTGGTGGAAAACTTTACAATGCACCTTATGAAAGGCGATTTAATCGAACAGTTTCTTGACTCAGAATCTATACAGGCAATGCATTCACTGGTGGAATCAGTGGAAGAAAATGAATGCCGTTCTTGCGCACTTACACTTGCACAGGCACTTGGAGCCAGTGAGGCTTTTAAGAAAATCGCCGACCCGAAGCAGGATGCAGAAAATCGTCTTGTGACAAGTTTTCACAACAACCTTGTGCTGCTTATTCAAAAAACCTGGGTTGAAAAATCTGACGAAGAACTTAAGGCACAGGTACTATACCACCTGGAAGAATTCTGCAAGCAGCTTAATGCAAAAAGTTACACTGCAAGTTATGCACCCTTCTTCAGCATTGTAGATGATGTGGTTTACCTCATGTTCGGTCAGCAGTCTAAAAACAAGGATTTTGAAGAATATGCCCTTCGCATAGATCCTGAATTTGGAATTTTCTGGTGGTACGTAAAATCACTTCCAAGAGAGGCACGCTGGTCAGAAGCAAAGAGCCGTCTTGTTATTCTTTTGGGAATGTACTTTCTGGCAAATTACTAGATAGTTTTTTCTAAACATAAAAAATGTGCAGAGGAGAACAGCATGAATATTGATGCCGTATGCGCAGAACTTCGGGCAGGGGCAAATACGCTTGCACTGCACACCGCTTCACAAAAAAATCACGCACTTTCCTGTGTTGTACAGGCTCTGGAAAAGAATAAAGAATCAATTTTAATTGCAAATGCACTTGATGTTGCTGCCGCCAGTGAAAAGGGAATGAGCAGCGCCCTGGTAGAACGCCTTGCCCTTGATGAAAAGAAATTCAAATCAATCATAGAAAGCATGAATACTGTTATTCAGCAGCGTGATCCTATTGGAGAAGAAACTGCCGGCTGGAGAACGGAGAATGGACTTCAGATCCGCCAGGTGAGGGTGCCTCTTGGGGTTGTTTCAATCATCTACGAAAGTCGTCCTAACGTAACAATCGATGCTTTCTGTCTTGCTTACAAAAGCGGTAATGCAATTCTTCTGCGCGGTTCATCTTCTGCCCTTGAGTCCAACAAAGCACTCACTGCCGCAATAAAAGAGGGTCTTACAGAAGCAGGACATGACGGAGTTCCTTCTGCCGTGTATTTGTGCATGGACGGCGACCATAGCGACGTAGAACAGATTCTTACTGCCGTTGGAAAAATTGATGTGGTGCTTCCCCGTGGCGGTGCAAAACTCATTAACACTGTTGTGCAGAATGCCCGTATTCCTGTAATTCAGACTGGTGCAGGTATCTGTCATCTTTATGTTGACGCTGATGCAGATATTCAGATGGCGGCAAGTATTGCAAAAAATGCAAAAATGCAGAGACCGGGTGCCTGTAATGCAATAGAAACAATTCTTGTAAACCGCAAGCAGATAAAGCAGTTCCTTCCCCTTCTTGCAAAAGAACTAAATGGAGAAGTTCAGCTTCGTGCCTGCGAAACCTCTTACCCCATTTTAGAAACTGAACTCAAGGCAAGCGGTATTCTTGCAAAGAAACCTGACTGCCTTAAAAAAGCCTGCAAGGAAGATTTTGGTTTTGAGTTCCTTGATTTTATTCTTGCAGTAAAAGTTGTAGATTCTCTTGCAGAAGCAATTGATTTTATCAACAGTCACAACACCAAGCACAGCGAAGCAATCATCACTAACGACAGGGCTCATGCCCGTGCCTTCCAGATGCGGGTTGATGCAGCCTGTGTTTATGTAAATGCAAGTACCCGTTTTACTGACGGCGGAGAGTTTGGTTTTGGTGCAGAACTTGGAATCAGCACACAGAAACTTCATGCCCGCGGACCAATGGGAATCAATGCCCTTACCACAACAAAGTTTTTAATTGACGGAGACGGACAAATAAGATGAGCGTACAGGAAGCCATTCAGAGTGCAAAAAAAATCGTCCTGAAATTCGGAAGCAATACTCTTGCAAAATCAGACGGAACAATCAATACAGCTTTTCTTGATATGCTTTCTGCAAGCTGTGCAGCCCTTATGAAAAGTGGAAAACAGGTAATCATTGTTTCTTCCGGAGCACAGGTTGCAGGTCTTTCCGTGATAAACGGATGGGCCCACAAAAAAGACAAGCTTTACCGTCAGGCACTTTGCAGTGTGGGACAGGTGGAGCTCATGAACAAGTGGCAGGAAGCCTTCCGCAAACAGAACATTCAGGTTGGTCAGCTTCTTTTTGTAAAGGAAGATTTTGAGGACTACAATCACACCCTTAACATGCGCAATACGCTTTTTACGCTTGTGGACGAAGGTGTGGTTCCCATCATCAACGAAAACGACTCTGTTTCTTTTGAAGAAGATTCTATCGGAGACAACGATAACCTTTCTGCCCTTATTGCAATTTTGTGGAGTGCAGACCTGCTCATTCTCTTTAGCGACATTGACGGCGTTTACACAGACAACCCCAAGACAAACCCTGATGCAAAACTTGTGGAAGAAGTGACTGACATTGAGGCACTGAAAAAACAGATTACCATCGGAAGTACAAATTCTTTTGGCACTGGTGGAATTGCAACAAAAATTCAGGCAGCAGAAAAAGTTACTAAGGCAGGTATTCCCATGCTGCTTGCAAACAGTCAGAGGGATAAACCACTTGCTTCCCTCATGAACGGAAGTGCAGGGGGAACACTCTTTCTTGCAAAATCAAATCAGCCCTCGTAATTGTTGAAGTTTATTTTTTACCGGAGAAAGATATGGAACTTAACGGAAAGAAAATCGGTTGTATTGGAAGCGGTATGATGGGTGGTGCCCTCATGCAGGCGATTGCAAAAAAGTTTGGCGGAGAAAATATTCTTGTTACAGATGTGGATTTTTCTAAAGCAGAAACTTTTGCAAAAAAAATCGGAGCCACAGCCCTTTCTTCAAATACTGAAGTTGTAGAAAAATCTGATATTGTCTTTCTTGCAGTAAAGCCCCAGTTTTTGCCTGCAGTACTTAATGAAATTAAAGCTTCCCTTAGCGAAGAAAAACTTCTTGTTTCCATTGCGGCCGGAGTTAAGCTTGAAACAATAAGCACGATGATTGCTTCTTATTATCTGCCAAAAATTCGCGTTATGCCAAATCTTCCGGCAACTGTTGGAGAGGCAATGATAGCCCTCAGTCCTGACACTAATTGTTCTGAAGAAAATGTTAGTCTTGTAAAAGGACTTCTTGAGAGCGCAGGAAAAGTAGAAGTTGTGCCTGAAAAACTTATGGACACAGTTACAGCCGTAAGCGGTTCTGGTCCTGCATACGCCTTTATGTTTATTGAAGCCCTGGCAGACGCCGCAGTCCGCTTTGGAATGCCCCGTGCCCAGGCCTACACCTATGCAGCCCAGACACTAAAAGGTTCTGCAGCCCTCTTCCTTGAGGACGGACGTTCTGTAAGTGAATTAAAAGATGCCGTCTGTTCTCCCGCAGGAACTACCATTGAAGGAGTTGTTGCCCTGGAAAGAGGTGGTTTCAGAAACTCTGTAATAGAAGCCGTAACTGCAGCCTACAAGAGGTCTGTGGAATTGGGAAAAAAATAAGAGTTTTTTTATAATAAAAAACTGATAAAAAAACGGGCCCTTCTGTTTTGTGAACCTGAATAAAAGTGCACTTACAGAAGGGCCCGTTTTTATTTGTTTTGGGAATTATTGTTTAAGGGCAGTATTTGTTTTGGCGAATTTATTTTTCATCACAAAGAGGAAGCCGAAGAGGAGGGCTAATCCTACGACCCAGGAGATGAGTCCGCTTGCAACAATGCCTAAGCCCTGAGTGAATCCTGCCACAATGTAGGTGAGGAAGGAAACTCCTGCTACGGAGATTGCATAGGGGAGCTGGCTTGAAACATGGTTTACGTGGTTGCACTGGGCACCTGCACTTGCCATGATTGTTGTGTCGCTGATTGGTGAACAGTGGTCACCGCAGACTGCACCTGCCATACAGGCAGAGATGGAAATAATTCTTAAGGGGTCTCCTGCTTCCGGGAAAACTGCAATGCAGATTGGAATGAGAATACCGAAGGTACCCCAGGAAGTTCCGGTTGCAAAAGCAAGCAGAGCCGCAATTACAAAGATGATGGCGGGTAGGAAACTCTTTAATGCCGCCGCACTTCCGTTTACAAGACCTGCCACATAATCTGCAGCACCAAGACTGTCTGTCATTGCCTTAAGGGTCCATGCAAGGGCAAGAATGAGGATTGCAGGAACCATTGCCTTAAATCCGTCAGGAACACAGCTCATGCAGTCTTTTAAGGAAAGAACCCTGCGTACCACGTAGAGAATTATTGTAAGGATGAGGGCTGCAAAAGAACCCAGCACAAGACCAACAGAAGCATCGCTGTTTGCAAAAGCATCTACAAAGTTTTTGTGGTCCTCTCCCTCTGCAAAGAAACCGCCTGTGTAAATCATACCCAGGGTGCAGAGTGTAATAAGGAGAATGATAGGAATTACAAGGTCAAATACAGTACCTTTGGAGGAACGTGAGTCTTTCTTTGAATCAAGTTCTGCTGCCTTTTTTTCATCAAAGACAAAATCTGCCTTTTCATACTTTGCCATTGTTCCATACTCAAAGCGCATGAAGACCATGCCAAACATCATTGCGAGGGTAAAGAAGGCATAAAAGTTAAAGGGAATGGCTTTGCAGAAAAGTGCAAGTCCGTTTTCTCCTTCGCTTACAAAACCTGCAACTGCCGCTGCCCAGGAACTGATGGGTGCAATAATACAGACTGGTGCTGCGGTAGAGTCAATAAGATAGGCAAGCTTTTCTTTTGAAACGCCGTACTTTTCTGTAACGGGTTTCATTACGGAACCCACTGTAAGGCAGTTAAAGTAGTCGTCAATAAAAATCAGGATGCCAAGGAAAATTGTTGCAATCTGAGCGCCAGCTTTTGATTTAATGTGTTTTTTTGCCCAGTCACCAAAGGCTGCAGAACCGCCCGCCCTGTTCATAAGGGCAACCATAATTCCCAGTACAACCAGGAAAACAAGAATACCCACGTTCCAGCTGTCGGAAAGCTGTGCAATCATGCCTTCGTTAAAGACATGGGTAAAAAAGCCTGTAAAACCGGAAGAGGCGTCAATTGCAAAAAAGAGACCTCCCATTAAAATTCCAATAAAAAGTGAAGAATAAACTTCTTTAGTAATAAGAGCCAGTGCAATTGCAACAATGGCTGGAATAAGTGACCAGAATGTGCCTACCATTTTTATTTTTTCTCCTCTGGCGATTGCGAATTGCTGTTAGGGGTGAGTTTTGAAAAATCTGCATGAACAGGATCTTCAATACCGGCCCTTTTAAAATGTTTAAAAACATGAAGGGCATAGTCCAGGGGGTCAAGCAGGTTTGAAGCACAATAAGCTTTTACCTGCTCAAGGGCTTTAATAACTTCTTCTGTAGACATTTTTTTCTCCAGTAAAAATTAAATATATTGCTGATAGTATAAGACAGGGAAGGTTTTTTGTAAATAAAAAAAAGCTGCTCCAGGGCAAAACCATGAAACAGCTTTCTTCAGTATAAGTCCAGAATATTCAGAAAAAAACTAGCAGATTACAACTGAATTGTCTGTGTGTGAGAAGGGGGCTGGAATATATTTGTCTGCTGCCCAGTCATTCTCCCAGTGCTTTCCATCAAGAAGATAGCGGAACTGATACTCTTTTCCAGCTTCAAGAGGAATCTTTACGGAGAAGTTTCCGTCTTTTCCTTTCTTAAGAGGAGTTTCAGTGCTACTCCAGCTGTTGAAGTCACCTGCGATTGTTACTTTTTCTGCACCGTGGGCTGCCTCCTGGGTTACAGTGAAAGTTACGTTGCAAGTCTTCTTGTCCTTAGAATAAGTTTTCTTAAGTGCCATAACTTATGCTCCTTTTTTCTATACAATCTGCCCATCATCAAAAGGCAGTAGGATTGTTGAAAAATACTATATAACTTTTTTTAATTTTAGTACATACTTTTTTAAAAAAATCTTAAATTTTTACATTTGCATCCTTACATTGACTTTTATATGGTTTTAGACTAATTTTAATAGGAAATAATTTGTTCTTGGAGGGCTATTTATGGCAAATAATACATATCTTTTTACTTCAGAATCAGTGGGTGAGGGACATCCGGATAAACTTTGTGACCAGATTTCAGACGGAATTCTTGACGAATGCCTGAGACAGGACCCGGAAAGTCATGTTGCCTGTGAAACTTTTGCAAGCCAGGCTGCAATCATTGTAGGTGGCGAAATAACTACAAATGCCTATGTAAATGTTCAGAAAATTGCCTCAGATGTGGCAAAGAGAATCGGTTATACAAACCCCGATTACGGTCTTGATTACAAGAGCATGGCTGTTCTGAGCATGATTCATGAACAGAGCCCGGATATTAACCAGGGAGTTGTTGGAACAGGACTTAAGGAGTTCCAGGGACAGCAGGGAGCCGGAGACCAGGGAATGATGTTTGGTTTTGCCTGTACAGAAACTCCTGAACTTATGCCCGCTCCAATCATGTTCAGCCACAAAATGATGATTAAGTCAGCTGAATTACGTAAAAGCGGTGAAGTAAAATGGTTCCGCCCTGACAGCAAGGGTCAGGTTACTGTAGAGTACGAAGGACACCGCCCTGTACGCATTGACTCTGTTGTAATGAGCCAGCAGCATGACCCCGATGTGGAAGAAGATGAAATCCGTGAAACAATAATCAGCAAACTCATTAAACCGGTACTTGAACCCACAGGACTTCTGGACTCAAATACCAAATACTATGTAAACCCGACAGGCCGCTTTGTAATCGGAGGACCGGTTGGAGACACAGGTCTTACAGGCCGCAAAATCATAGTTGACACTTATGGCGGAATGGGTCGTCACGGAGGCGGAGCATTCAGCGGAAAAGACCCCAGTAAGGTGGACCGTTCCGGAGCATACATGGCCCGTTACATTGCAAAAAACATTGTAGCCGCAGGTCTTGCAGAAAGATGTGAAGTTCAGCTTGCCTATGCAATTGGTGTTCCCTTCCCAGTGAGCATTATGACAGACACTTTTGGAACCGCTGCCGTAAGCGAAGAAAAAATCGTAAAGGCTGTAAAAGAAGTCTTTGACTGCACTCCCGCAGGAATCATCAAAACCCTGGATTTAAAGCGCCCCATTTACGAAGCAACCGCCACTTACGGTCACTTTGGAAGAAGCGACTTCCCCTGGGAAAAGTGCGACAAGGTAGAGGCATTAAAAGCTGCCGTTAAATAATGAGTCAGACTGGAATTAAACTTCTCTCACGAAAAAAAATTACGGAAGTCTTCGAAAGGTTCAAGGCCATAAACCCTGAACCTAAGTCGGAGCTTCTGGCACCTAACGCCTACTGCCTTCTTGTAAGTGTTGTTCTTTCTGCCCAGACTACAGACAAAAGCGTAAATAAAGCAACTGCCCCTCTTTACGAAAAAGTTACGACTCCGGAAGAAATGCTTTCTCTGGGAGAAGAAAAACTTACAGGCTACATAAAATCTATCGGGCTCTATCGGGCAAAGGCAAAAAATGTAATTTCCCTAAGTGAAAAACTCATAAAAGATTTTGACGGAAAAATTCCTTCTAGCCGGGAAGAACTGATGTCCCTGCCGGGGGTTGGAAGAAAAACTGCAAATGTTGTGCTTAACGTAGTCTTTCACCAGCCTACCATGCCGGTAGACACTCATCTTCTTCGTATCTGCCCGAAGATTGGTCTTGCAGAAGGCGACACTCCTGAAAAAGTAGAAGCTTCTTTAGTAAAGCGAATTCCGGAAGAATACATGATGCACGCCCACCACTGGCTCATTCTTCACGGCCGTTATATCTGCACCGCAAGAAAAACAAAGTGTGAGGAATGTCCCATCAGCGATTTGTGCAGGCACAATGGTGAGTGATAGTTTATTTTAACAGATACTCTTCAAGGGTGATTTCTTCATCCATTAAGCGCCTGGCAATTGTTTTATTTCCAATATAGCGGATGTGCCAGGGTTCATAGGCATAACCTGTAGTTTTTTCCTTGCCGTCGGGGTAGCGCAGAATAAAGCCATGTGCAGGAAGTGCCCTGTGAATGACAAAAAAGAGTTCTGGAAGATCCATCATGTCTGCGTTTTCTGTTACCCATTCACCGTCAACTTTGGGAACAATGTCAATTGCAAGACCTGTGTGATGTTCGCTTGTTCCGGGCTGGGCGACTGTTTTTTTTGCATAGTCTTCGCCGTATTTTTGGGTAAAGTATTTCATGATTCTTTTCTGTTCATCCACACTGCGGTAAGCAGAATCAATTCCTATTTCAATTCCAATCTCTTTTAAGGAAGCCTTGAGTTCAAGAAAGGCATCATAGGCTTTTTTTTCAACCTGTGTTTTTTCCCCTTCATAAACTGTATCTGCCGTTACAAGCTTAAAGGTGTTTGTGTAATTTTCTGGCAGTGGATATTCTTTTGAAACAAGCATAAGGTAATTAGAAGTAAGGGCTTTATTTTTTTTCGCCCCGGAAGTGTTTTGAGTTTTGCTGCAGCCGGTCAGAAGCAGAGCAGTGAGGGTTAAAAATAAAAGTGTCTTAAAGTTTTTTTTCATGTTCAGGTCTCCTATAAAAATCTCTTCTAAAAACTAAAGATTCTTTGTCATCTTTTTAAGTTCTTCCTTGTACATTTGTTTCAGTTCCGGAGGATTTACAATTTTTACTGCGGAACCAAAGTGAAGTACCCAGTAAAGGGTTTCCTGCAGCTGGTTTGATTCAAATTTTAAGTGAACGTTTCCTTCTTTGTCCTGAGTGCATTTCTGGTTTTTATGCCAGGTGCGTTCAAGAATGTAGGTGTTGATGGATTTGTCAAAAATAAGTTCTATTTTTTGCACGGGGCTCTTGCTGTTCCATATTCCAAAGTTTGGATCTATGTAAACTTTTTTTTCGTAGTCAGGGTCGGGCACAAAGTTTGAAAGAAGAATAATGTCTTTTATTCGGGAAAGATTGTAGGTGCTGTATCTCTTGTGGGTGTGGCAGTAACCTACCGCATACCAGTCGCCTTTCTGACAGTAGATTTTGTAGGGGTCCAGGCTATGCGGACTGTGCTTTAAACTGCTTATGGAACGGTAACCGAAAGAAATTGTTTTATGGGTTCTTATGGCTTCAAAGATTTTTGTAAAAACCTCGGAGTCAATTGCCGGTAGTGGATCGGAAATAAACTGAACGTCATTTAAAAGAGAAGACTGCACCTGCACCTGGTTGGGGAGCATCTGGCTTATGGTGTCGTAAACTTTTGTGATGGTGTCTTTGAGGGGAGTATTGTCGTAGCGTTCAAGGAGGGGGAGTATTCCTGCTAAGGCAACCACTTCTCCTTCTGATACAAGCATGTTCTGCACAAAAAAAGTATCGTCGGTGTAGTAGTAGCCTTTTCTTGCCCGGTCATATTCAATTGGTGCATTGTAATAAAGTTTTAGTTCTTCCAGGTCACGCAGAATTGTCCGCCGGGAAACTTCCAGTTCCTTCATGAGCCGTTCTACACTTGGGTAGGCAATGTTCCGAATTGCTTTTTCCAGTTTTAAAAGCCTGAGTGACTTAACATGATTTTCTCTTGTTTTCTTTTCTTTGCTCATAGTTTTGTTTTTAGCTTATCTTACAGGAAGTAAGTTTTCATCAGACCCTTTCCCTTTACATCGGTTTCTGTGTTTTCGCTGTAGTTGAAAATATTTGAGGTCTGTGCTTTTGTTGCTTCCGTTACATGAATCCTCATGGGAAGACCGGTGCTTTCCATTCTGCTTGCAACGTTAACGGTGTCGCCCCAGATGTCGTAAATGAATTTGGTTTTTCCAATTACACCTGCAACCAGAGGACCTGAGTTTATGCCAAGACGGATTAAAAGTTTTATGTGGGAAGTTTCATTAAAGATGCGCACATCTTCCAGAAGTCCCTGTGCAAAGTGAATCATTTTTTCTGCGCCGTCGTTTTTGCTGTCCTGTGAGAGTCCTGTTGCCGCCATGTAAGAGTCACCGATTGTTTTGATTTTTTCAATTCCTTCGCGCTGGGCCCTTTCGTCAAACATGGAGAACATTTTGTTCAGCATGGTAACAACTTCTTCTGCGCTCATGTCTCCGCTTATTTTTGTAAAGCCTACAATGTCTGTAAAAAGAACTGTTACGTTGGGATACTCTTTTGCTATTGTGCTGCTCGGATGGTCTGTGAGTTCTTTTGCAATTTCTTTTGGCAGTATGTTAAGAAGAAGACTTTCTGAACGGTTTTTTTCTGCCACAAGTTCTTTAGTTCTTTCTTCTACCGTGCTTTCAAGTTTTTTGTTTTCTTCTTCTACACGAATGAGTTTTCCCTGCAGAATCATGATTGTTGCGGAGATGATAAAGGCTATAAAAAGAATAACAAAAAAGATGTCAAAGAACATGTTTGTAAGCGGCTTTAAAACACTTGAATAGGTGAAGGTTATTTTTTGTGTAAGGGGCTGGTAGTCGTGCGGGGTGTACATGATGCAGCCAAAGCCAAGTGTCTTTAACGGAGTGATTGTATAAAAGTTTTCTCCGTGAATGTTTTCTTTGTCTTCTGCGTGGGGTTTGTTTACATTGAGTTTTCCGTCTGCAAGGGTGAAGGTTCCGTTCCATGGACCCGGGTCTACAGAGCAGCCTTCTGGAATTGCAATTGAAAAATGCCAGTCTGTGATGACAGTGCTTCTCATGTTGTTAAAGATTACGCCATCGTACTGGGCACCGGTTCTGTCTGGATCTTCGCCGTCTACCCACTGTTTTTTTGCATTACGG
>JAEEGL010044130.1_pt1 | contig 21863 bp, 20 predicted proteins | sample 9134231 | NCBI WGS metagenome assembly JAEEGL01 (sample SAMN16246548, study PRJNA631951) | gut metagenome | biome: gut microbiome; feature: rumen; material: fiber-attached | host: Bos | place: Iran: Karaj | collected 2018-10 | reverse complement strand
ATGGCGAAGATCAGGGTGAATCCTGATGACAACAAAGTGCCTTTCGCACAGGACAAGACAGGACTGTTCTCGTTTAAGACATACGTCAACGCCTACACAGAATACGTTACCTACGACCGCGACGCCGACTTCAGCGTCTCACAAAGCAAAGTCATGCAGCTGCTCAACGACGGCGTCATCACGAAAGACGATTTCATTGGCGACAACATCGACAAGATCATCACAGCAGGTGCCGTCAGAGACCGCAGTTCATTCATTATCAAAGAGATGCGTATTGCCGACAGAACCGTCGAAAATATAGAAGTGACCGTAGTCAACAGCCTGCGATACGACTGGGTGATTGGTCAACAGGATTTGAAGAAATTTGGTAATTTTGAATTTAACACCGACGAACTTAAATTGATATTTAAATAAGATGCCAGTAGAAAAACGTTATCAGCTGCGCGGCGTTTCAGCCGAGAAGGAAGATATCCACAACGCCATCAAGAATCTTGACAAAGGCTTGTATCCCAACGCTTTCTGCAAGATTATCCCTGATATTTTGGGTGGTGACGACCAGTATTGCAACATCATGCATGCCGACGGAGCAGGCACAAAGTCGTCGTTAGCATACCTTTATTGGAAAGAGACCGGCGACCTCTCGGTATGGGCAGGCATAGCACAAGATGCTGTGGTGATGAACACCGACGACCTGATGTGCGTGGGCGCCACAGATAAGATGCTACTCTCCTCCACTATCGGACGTAACAAGAACCTCATCCCAGGCGAAGTGATATCGGCAATTATCAACGGTACCGAGGATTTCTTGGCAAAATTGCGTTCACTTGGGGTAGGCATCTACCTCACAGGCGGCGAGACAGCTGACGTGGGCGATTTGGTGAGAACCGTCATCGTCGACAGCACAGTCACAACCCGCATGAAACGCTCGGAAGTCATTGAGAATCACATACAACCAGGCGACGTCATCGTGGGATTCGCATCATACGGACAAGCCACTTACGAAGACAAATACAACGGCGGCATGGGCTCCAATGGCTTAACATCGGCACGTCACGACGTTTTGGGACATTATCTGGCAGAGAAATACAAAGAGAGCTACGACCACTCTATTCCTGAGGAACTTGTCTATTCTGGCAATCACACACTTACCGAGCCGACTAAGGTTCCAGGCGTGGATGTCGGAAAGCTAGTCCTCGCCCCTACCCGCACCTATCTGCCTATGATGGTGCCGATTTTGGCAAACCTCAGAAGCAAAATCAACGGTATCATCCATTGCAGCGGCGGCGCACAGACCAAGGTGACACATTTCATCGATAAGTTGCACATTATCAAGGACAACATGATTGAGCTGCCACCATTGTTCGAGATGATTCAAGAGTCATCGGGCACCGACTGGCAGGAGATGTACAAGGTGTTCAACATGGGTTCGCGTCTTGAGATATACACCGACGAGAAATCGGCAGAAGAGATGATAAAGATTGCTAACTCATTCAATATCAAGGCACAAATTATCGGACACGTTGAGAAATCTGACAGAAAACAACTCACAATCAAGAGTAAATACGGAATTTTTGAATACTAATGGAAATAATTGACAAACTAGAAGCGATAAAAGAACGCTGGGAAGCGTTACGCGAACAATTGAACGACCCAGAGTTGATGAACGACATGAAGCGTTACGTCAAGGTGAATAAGGATTATAAAGACCTTGAGCCTGTAATTGAGGCGTTCAACCAATACAAGACATATCTCGCCAACATCAGCGAAGCCAAGGAATTGCTGAAGACTGAGAAAGACGAGGACATGCGACAGATGGCACAGGAAGAACTCGACGAAGCTACCGAGAAAGTGGCTAAGCTCGAGGAAGACATCCGTCTGATGCTCATCCCTAAAGACCCTACCGACGGCAAGAACGCCGTGATGGAAATCCGTGCAGGCACTGGTGGCGACGAGGCTGCTATCTTCGCGGGCGACCTCTACAGAATGTATCTTAAATTCTGCGAGGCGAAAAACTGGAAAGTGGAGACCGTCGATGCCAACGAAGGCACTGCAGGCGGCTTCAAGGAGATAGTGTTCAACGTCATCGGCGACGGCGCCTACGGAATCCTCAAATTCGAGTCAGGAGTGCATCGCGTGCAGCGTGTGCCGAAGACAGAGACACAGGGACGTATCCACACTTCAGCGGCATCAGTGGTGGTGCTTCCGGAAGCTGAGGAATTCGACGTGGAGCTGCTCGACAAAGATATCAAGAAAGAGGTCTACTGCGCAGCATCAGGACCTGGCGGACAGTGTGTGAACACCACATATTCAGCTGTGCGTCTCACCCACATCCCTACAGGCGTGGTGGTGAGCTGTATCGACGAGCGCTCTCAGGCCAAGAACATGGCGAAAGCTATGAAGATCCTGAGAACACGTATCTATGAAGCTGAATACAACAAATACATGGAGGAAGTCTGCTCGAAACGTAAGACCATGGTGTCGACAGGCGACCGCTCAGCCAAGATCCGCACCTACAACTACCCGCAGGGCCGCGTCACCGACCACCGTATCGGATTTACAGTGTATAACCTCACCGCTGTTATGGATGGCGACTTGACCTCATTCATTGAGAACTTGCAAATGGCAGAAAATGCTGAAAGATTAAAAGAAGGACTTGAAGAGTAGTTAGTAGTTACCAGTTAGAAGTCAGAAGTTTTATGAATAAGAATGATATTATAAGCCAAATTAAAGCGAAGAAATCGTTTCTTTGCGTGGGTCTTGACACTGACATCAAGAAGATTCCTCAGCATCTGCTGAATGAAGAAGATCCTGTTTTTGCGTTCAACAAAGCCATTATCGACGCCACATCAGAATATGCCGTTGCTTACAAGCCAAACACCGCATTCTATGAGGTCTACGGCGCCAAAGGATGGGCAAGTCTCGAAAAGACAATCAATTACATAAAAGAGAACCATCCTGAGATTTTCGTCATCGCTGACGCAAAACGTGGTGACATCGGAAATACATCAGCTAACTATGCACGAGCATTCTTCGAGACGTTGAAAGCCGACGCCCTCACCGTGGCACCATACATGGGTGTAGACTCGGTGGAACCATTCCTCGGTTTCGATGACAAATGGGTGGTTTTGCTGGCCTTGACATCGAACAAAGGCTCAAAAGACTTCCAATATCTCAACGCTGAAGGCAAAGAGTTGTACAAAAACGTTCTGATGAAGTCGCAGGAATGGGCCGACGACAACAAGATGATGTACGTGGTTGGAGCCACACATCCTGAAGAATTAGGCGAGATCCGTCAGATGTTGCCTAACCACTTCTTCCTTGTGCCAGGCGTTGGTGCTCAAGGTGGTGATTTACAGGCAGTTGCAAAACACGGCCTCAACGACCAAGTCGGATTATTGGTAAACTCGTCAAGAGGAATTATTTATGCTTCCAACGGCGAAGACTTCGCTGAGAAAGCAGCTGGAGAAGCCAAGAAGCTGCAACAGCAGATGGAAGAGCTTTTAAAGGCCAACAACCTGATTTAAAAGGCGAAGCCGAGCATAAAACGGTGATCCTCAGGAATCTCCTTAGGCACGTTTTTCTCCCGGTCGATGCAAACAATAACGCTGTGACAAACGGTCAGAATGTCGTTTGTCACAGCGTTTTTTAGGTATTGACGCATCTTGAAACTGGTATGTCCCTTGTCGTACACCTCTGTCTCGCACACTATCTCGTCGTGGATGCGCACTGGCAACTTGAAATCGAGCTCTACATGCACGAGAACGTATTCAAAAGTCATCCAATCAATTGCTTGATTGAAGATGTGTTCAAAAAATTTTGAGCGGCCGTAGTCAAAAAGATTGCATTGTGCCCCGTTGTTGACATGGTCAAACGGGTCCAAGTCGCTCATACGGATTTGTATAGGACAAGAGAACATAAACCGTTATAAATCAATATTTTATCAGTGAGCAATCGAGACTTTCTTGGTTGAAATGCCGTTGTTGCTGACCACTCTCACCACATAGACGCCGTTTTCGAACGATGCCACGTTGACAGTGGTGTATTCTTTTGCCCCTTCAACGGTCAATACTTTCTGTCCCAATGAGTTATAAATCTCAACAAACTCCACATTCTGTCCTTCCACCACAATCATGCTGTTTGCAGGGTTAGGATAAATATTGAAATCTGAAGCCATGTTGTCTTGAACTGCATCCGGTCTCTTCTTCAGCATGAACGAATGAGCTGCCATTGCTCCAAAGCCGCCATTGCCCTCACCACCGAAAAGGACTTGGTTCTCACCATCTTTCACATAATAATAGCCATTGCCATAGTTACAGCAGATGCCGTTACTGTTATTGTCATAGATTCTGAAGAGATAGCACTCGTCGACAGGGACATCGTTGACAATCTGAGTGTTAACACTTGTTTGTGGTCCACCTGTCAAGTGTGCATATGGGCCTCCAGAGGCAATGACATCACCATTTGAATTAATGATTTCCCATGTGGTCTGCTCGCCGAACTGGTCTTGAATGATGAAAACTTTCAATGCTGTAGTGTTTTCATCATATTCTTTCTCGGCCCATTCTGCACATTCTGCATTGAATGATACCGAGCGCTCGTATGCTTGGCCGTTAGCTTCTATGATAATGATTACTCCCTCGTGTGTGCCGAAAGGAATCTCCATCTCGAAGTTCATGTTTGTCTTATCACCGGAGGCAAGTTCGCCGTTCCATTCAAATTCATAAGTTGATTCTTCAACTACAGCATTGAATTTCAATGATGTCAATGACTCTGTTCCGATATTGGCGATTTCCATTTCGAATTCTTTCATCTGGCTGCATGATGCGTTCGAAGCTTGCGACACATTTGCAATTGACGGATAGATAGGTTCGTCGGTCAATGTGGTCTTCTCAAGTTCACAACCAGTGAGGATTGGACGTGTTGCCGAACCTTGAGTTCTTTCAGAAACCCATGCCAGGAAGAAGATGTTGTTGATGTCAACGTCAACGCCGTTAGGACTGCCAATGACTTCTGGAATAGGATATTCATAAGTCTTTGTAATCAAAGTGCCTGCTGTCGTTGGAGAGATTGTCTCACCCCATGCAGGTGTGATGCAATCGCGGAGGATATGCATGTGCACATACTGTCCGTTGAGCCACTGTGTAGGGTTGTAGTTGCCGTAGTCGGCCTGTGAGCCGAGTATTGAATCCTGAAGCATAGCCACAGTAAGGTAGTTCTCGCTGACTGTGCTGTTGCCTGTGTAGTAAACCTCAACAGTGATTGTAGCAATACGTGTATCAGGATTGATTCTTGCGATACCTGCTACGTTGCATTCAGCTGCTTGGTTCATCTGAGTGTTTGCCTGTCCACTCCACTGGCCACGGTCAATACCGGAACCTGTTGATCTGTTGACGACACCTGTTGGATAACCGCTGATGCTGAATCCGCCGTGGATGGTGTTACCGTCTGATGTAATCATGTTAGGATACGATGTCTGGGCATAACCACCAGCATGGATGTTGATAGCCCAAACACGACCAGGATTGGCTGCCATAATCTGGTTAGCGACACGGTGACCATCAGTGCAATAGCCACAACCACGGCCTGTGAATTCCTCAATGATGACATTTCTGTTGGCTGGCTCCGTAGAGACATACTGCTGAGCTTTTGTCATGTAACTCATTGACAATAAAGCTATTAAAGCTAAAGTAAATTTTTTCATAGTGTTATTTTTGAGTTAATAAATATTTTCCAATCTGCAAAGATATAAAAAAATAAAAAACACGCCACTAAAAAATGACGTGTTTTTAAAAAAAACGTTATACTACAAAATTAAATCTCAACGATAGTGTTCCAGCCGAACTCGTCTTTCTCAAGACCTGTCTGGATGCCACGGAGTTTGTTGTACAGTTTCTGGCTCCATGGACCTGGTTTGCCGTCACCGAATGTGTATGACTTGCCAGTCTCAGGATCGTCGATGCGTGAGATTGGGCTGATGACTGCTGCTGTACCGCATGCGCCTGCCTCTTCGAATGTAGCAAGTTCTTCTTCTGCCACTGGACGACGTTCGACCTTCATGCCGAGAGTCTCAGCGATCTGCATCAAGCTCTTGTTGGTGATTGAAGGAAGGATTGATGTTGACTGTGGAGTGATGTATGTGTTGTCTTTCACTGCGAAGAAGTTAGCTGCGCCAGCCTCGTCGATATATTTCTTCTCTTTTGCGTCGAGATAGAACTCGCAAGCGTACTGACCGCCATGGCAAGCCTCAACGTGAGCGCGCAATGATGCTGCGTAGTTACCGCCGACTTTGTAGACGCCAGTTCCGAGAGGAGCTGAACGGTCATATTTACGTGTGATGACGTATGGGTTAGCCTGGAAGCCGCCTTTGAAGTATGGTCCTACTGGTGTTGCGAACACGATGAACAGATATTCGTCTGCCGGTTTCACACCAACGCGTGCACCTGTACCGATAATTAATGGACGGAGGTACAATGAAGCGCCGCTCTCGTATGTAGGGATGAATTCCTTGTTGAGCTGCACGCATTTGATCATAGCTTCCTCAAATTTCTCCATTGGGAAACGTGGCATGCAGATGCCATCGCATGATGACTGCAAACGTTTTGCGTTCTCGTCGAGACGGAAGATACGCACTTTGCCGTCAGCGCCACGGTGAGCTTTCAAGCCTTCAAAAGCTTCCTGACCGTAGTGCAAGCATGTTGCTGCCATGTGGATGTTGATTGTTGTCTCTGAGCTGAACTCTAACTCGCCCCATTCGCCGTTTCTGTAATAGCAGCGGATGTTGTAATTTGTTGGATAGTAACCAAATGGGAGTGATCCCCAATCGATGTTTTGCATGATAAAAATTTATTTTTAGTTAATATTTTCTTCGTTTTCCTGGACTGCAAATTTACGATTTATTTTAATACGTGCGACAATTTTTCCATAAATTCTTCCACAAATAATGTTCCTCTATGCCGTATTGTTCCATCAATGCTTTGATCTGCTTCGCAATTGCTTCTTTATCAACAGGTTTGTCGGTTTTTCTGCCGACGAGAAGCACGTTTTTCGGAGTGTTGTCGATCTCGATAAATTCCATCACCTGGGTCTTGTAGCCGCAATATTCGAGCACCAAGGCACGGATGGTGTCGGTTATCATAACTGCTTGACGCTCAAGGAAGATGCCATACTTTGTAATGGCGTCGGTCTTGCCCGATTTCTCCATCTCGTGGCGAATCTGCTTATGGCAGCACGGGGCACAGATTATCAGCTTGGCGTTGTTGCGGATACCTTTTAATATTGCGTCGTCAGTAGCGGTGTCGCAAGCATGGAGGGCTATGAGGACGTCAAGACGCGATGGTTGGTAGTTTTCAATCGAATTTTCAATGAATTTGAAGTCATTCAATTGACATTTTTGGATGATATCATTTATTTTTTCTACCAAATCTTTACGTATCTCCACCCCTTCCATCACAATTTTCTTGTCGTAATGTGTGGTTAGGTATTCATAAAGCGCAAATGTCAGATACCCCTTGCCTGCGCCCATGTCGGCGATATGGATCTCGTCGTCAAACTTGGTCTGGCGCATCACGCCGTCAACGATTTCCACGTATTTGCAGATCTGCTTGTATTTGTGCTGCATGTCGGCTGTCACCTTGCCATCTTGGGTTGTCAGACCAAGGAGATGCCACCAAGGTTTGGTCGGGTCGATGAGACGCTGCTTCTCATGGTCGTGGCTGAGGTCTTGCTCTCGGTTTTCCTGCACCTTCTTGCACATCAGAGTGGGCTTGCCTTTCTTGCTGACAAGTAGTGTCACGTCTTCTGTAAGGGTGAAAAGTGACACGTTTTGGAACACTTCCGGAACGAGACTCCTCACCTGCTCAATCGTCTGCGTGGCATCGAAATTCTTCGTCTCATCACGACGCTCGTAACGATAGGTAAACTGATACATCTTATTGTTTTTCAATAAGATAGGCTTTACATAGATATTTCTCAATTCGCTATTTTTTAACACGGGTTTTGACAATGTCATCTTGACTAAAATGTCATTTTTAATAGCCAAATCGAGTTTTTCGAAGAATTTTTCCATCAGAAATACTTTTTTGCAAAATTACAAAAAATTGACAATTTGTCAGTACAATTATTTTGGCATAAAATTTGATACGTCATTTCGAGCGCAGTGTAACGGAGTCGAGAAATCACCGGCATCTGAATGTTTGCGAAATGATTGATAGGCGGTGATTTCTCCATTCCGCTTCGCTCCATTCGAAATGACGGAACACATTGAATATTAACAAATTATAACGATATGCAAACAGGAAGTATTGGAGTCAAAACGGAAAACATTTTTCCGGTGATTAAAAAGTTTTTATACTCGGAAAACGAGATATTTTTGCGTGAGATAATCAGCAATGCCGTGGATGCCACCCAGAAGCTGAAAACATTAGCATCTGCTGGCGAATTCAGCGGCGAGCTCGGCGATTTGACCATTAAAGTGGAGGTCGATAAGAAGAAAAAGACCATCACCGTGCGCGACAACGGCATAGGCATGACAGAGGAAGAGGTCGACAAATACATCAACCAGATAGCGTTCTCGGGAGCCACCGAGTTTGTTGAGAAATTCAAAACCAACAGCGAGGCGGAGGCTGCCAACATAATCGGACATTTTGGCTTGGGCTTCTACTCGGCGTTTATGGTTTCATCGAAAGTATCGCTGATTACTAAGTCATACACTCAAGGCGCTGACGAAAAAGGCGTTATCTGGGAGTGCGACGGCTCACCTGAGTACACGATGAATCCTATCGCGAAAGGCAACCGCGGAACTGACGTAATCCTTTATATATCAGACGATTGCGCCGACTTCCTTGAAGAAGGTAAGATTCGTGAATTACTGAACAAATACTGCAAATTCATGTCGGTGCCAATCCAGTTTGGTACGAAAAAGGTGCAGGAACCTATCGAAGGTGAGACTGACAAAGACGGCAAACAGAAGACTAAAGAGGTCGAAAAGCCTTGGATTATCAACGACGTGGCACCTCTTTGGAAGAAAGCCCCGTCGAGCATCGAGGACAAGGAATACAACGAGTTTTACCACACATTGTATCCGATGAACTTCACTGAGCCGATGTTCCATATCCATCTGAATGTCGACTACCCGTTTAACCTCACGGGAATTCTTTATTTCCCTAAGATTTCGAACCGTTACGAGTTCCAGCGCAACAAAATCCAGCTCTATTGCAACGAGGTGTTTGTGACCGATTCCGTCGAGGGTATCTTGCCAGATTTCTTGAGTTTGTTGCACGGCGTGATCGATTCCCCGGATATCCCGCTGAACGTCAGCCGTTCGTTCTTACAGAATGACCAAAACGTCAAGAAAATCTCGACTTACATCACAAAGAAGGTGGCGGAAAAACTCGAGGAACTCTTCAAGAAAGACCGCGAAGATTATGAGAAAAAATGGGACGACATCAAGATTTTCATCGTCTATGGTATGATAGCCGACCCGAAGTTCTTCGAAAGAGCTGAAAAATTCATGCTTTTCAAGGATACTGACGGAAAATATTACACCATAGAGGAATACAGAAAATTAATTGAAGAAAAACAGACCAACAAAGACAAAAATGTTGTATATTTGTACGCGACAAATCTCGACGAGCAATATACGAACATCGAGAAGGCGAAAGAGCGTGGCTACTACGTCCTGATGCTTGACGGAATGTTGGATTCGCACTTCATCAGCACGTTTGAGCAGAAGTTTGAACACACCTCATTCGCAAGAGTCGACTCGAACACTATCGACAAACTCATTGAAAAAGAGGATGTTAAGAACGAATCAAAGCTCGACGACAAACAAAAGGAAGAGGTAAAGAAGGCGTTTGAGGAGGTGATTGACAAGACGCATTTCAACGTCGAGTTCAGCACTCTTGGCGAGGACGACGACCCCGTGGAAGTCATCCAGAACGAGTGGATGCGCCGTTACAAAGAGATGAACCAGATGGGCGGAATGCCGATGTGGGGCGACATGCCTGACAGCTACACCCTGATGCTCAACACCAACAACGCGGCGGTCGCGACACTGCCGGAGAAGAGCGAAGAGCAGCGCAAAGCGGTGATAACACAGCTCTACGACTTGGCGAGATTGTCAAAGAACTTGCTGAAAGGCAAGGAATTGAGCGAGTTCATAAAGAGGAACTTTAAAGGTATTAACTAAAATTATAAAAAAATGAAAAAGAAAAGTTTAGTTACAATTTTGATCATCGTCGCCGTTGTACTGGTGATTTATTTGTGGTTCAAGTCAGGTTACAACGCAATGGTCGAGAAACAGGAAACCGTATCGGCACAATGGGCACAGGTGGAGAACGTCTATCAGCGTCGTGCCGACCTCATCCCGAACCTCGTGGCAACAGTGAAAGGTTATGCACAGCACGAACAAGGCACTTTGACAGCTGTCATTGAGGCACGTGCAAAGGCAACAAGCGTCACTATCGACCCTACCGACCTTGATCCGGATGATATTGCACAGTTCCAAGCAGCACAAGACCAGTTGTCTGGCGCATTGAGCAGACTCCTCGTTTCGGTGGAAGCATATCCTGAACTCAAGGCTAACGAGAACTTCATGGCATTGCAGGCACAGCTTGAAGGCACAGAAAACCGCATCACGGTGGAACGCCAGAAATTCAACGAGAAGGCAATGGATTACAACCAGTACATCCGCAAGTTCCCTCGTAACATCATCGCCGGCATGTTCGACTTCGAGAAAGTCGGCTATTTCAAGGCTCAGGCAGGTGCTGAGACAGCTCCAAAAGTTGAGTTCTAATGCTGAAAAAACGTTTTTGCCTCGTATTGGCAATAATATTAATAGGTGTGACAGGTTTCGCTCAGAAAATCCCGGCGAGACCTGTTCCACCACGTTTGGTTAACGACTTCGCCAATATATTGAGCGACAAAGAGGAATATGCTCTGGAGACGAAGCTAGTCAACTATAACGACACCACCTCCACTCAGATTTGTGTGGTGACGGTGACAAGCCTTGACGGCACCACATCTGACGATTTCGCCCAGAAGCTTGGCGAGAAATGGGGTGTCGGAACCAAAGACAACAATGGTGTAGTCATCCTTGTGAAGCCCAAGACCGCCGATGAGTTGGGCGATGTTTCGATTCAGGTAGGCTACGGCATGGAGCCATACATCACCGATGCTGTGAATTACGTCATAAGAACCAAGGAGATGATCCCCGCTTTCAAGGAAGGCGATTATTATACCGGCATCGACAACGCTGTTGACGCTATCATCGGCCTTGCATCAGGTGCCTTCACAGCCGAGGAATACGCTGATGAAGACGGTGACGCTTTGGGTATTTTGGTGATATTCTTGGCTATAATGGTTGTCATCGTGCTCATCAGCTCATCGGGCAAAGGCAAAGGAGGAGGCCGCAGGAGCAGCGGTTTCTGGAACGGATTCTTCCTTGGCAGCATGTTCTCAGGAGGCGGTGGCAGTTCTTGGGGCAGCGGCGGAGGCTCCTGGGGCGGAGGTCACGGCGGAGGCTTCGGTGGCTTCGGTGGAGGCCATTTCGGCGGTGGCGGCGGCAGTTCAAAATGGTAAAAATACGGTATTATGAGCAGCGTGATATCAATAAAAAACGGTAGCGTGTTTCAGCACGACCGACTGATTTTAAGAAATGTCAATCTTGAAATCGGCCAAGGCGAGTTTGTGTACCTCATCGGACGCAGCGGCTCAGGAAAATCATCGCTGCTCAAGACATTGTACGCTGACTTGCCGGCAAAAAGCGGCATTTTCAACATAGCAGGCTTTACCCTTAACGACATACGCCGCAAAGATATACCGATACTGAGACGCAAAATAGGCATCGTGTTTCAAGACTTCCAGCTTCTCTATGACAGAAATGTCGAACAAAACCTGTCATTTGTGTTGAAAGCCACAGGCTGGGACGACGAGACTAAGATCAACAGACGCATCGACGCGGTGCTGCATCTCGTTGGTCTTCAAGGCAAAAGAAAGTCGATGCCACATCAGCTGTCAGGCGGCGAACAACAAAATGTAGCCATTGCACGTGCTTTATTGAACAGTCCGAGTGTCATTTTGGCAGACGAGCCGACAGGCAACCTCGACCCAGAGACCACCAACGACGTCATGAAACTCCTCACGGAGATCTGTGACAACGGCACCACCATCTTGATGGCGACACACAACTACAACCTTATATTGAAATACCCTTCACGCGTGATAAGCTGCGCCGACGGCACCATAAGTGAATCAGCCAAGTAGCTCGACCAAGCGGTCGGTGGCACGTGAAGAATTATAGAAAGCATCCATCCTACTCTTTCTGATAGCGACCTGCTCCTCAACGAAAGGCTTCGTCATGAGGTCAGCGACGACGGTTTTTATCTCGTCGGCAGTGTTAGCCACGACGCATAAGTCATTGATATCCAATCCTTCAACCATCTTATCGTTAACCACACAATAACGTCCGTTGAACAATGCGTTCAGCAGCTTCAGCTTCAGTCCGGTAGACTGTGTTGTCACCAGGATATTGATATGCGCATTGCTGATAAGATCCTGTAAATCATCGTCTTCCGGGTTCTCGATAAGCTCAACATTAGGCTCGGCCGCAGCACATCTCACCAGATGACTCGGCGGGTTCATACCTGCAATCTTCAACTTGATATCAGTGCCTTTAAACACATTCTTGATAAGGAATTCGGCAGCGTTGTAATTCTCCGAAACATCAAGTTTGCCGTGGTAAAGCACAAAATCGCCCTGCCCTTCAAGCACATCCACTTTGTCGAAGCCTGCGTAAGCCGGAATCAGATATACATTGTTGTAAAACTGCTTAAAATAATCGTAATCTTTGTTCGAGATGGCAAAAATTCCAGTGGCTTTCGCCAAAATCGGCTCAAATTTGCGTAGTTTGCGTGCCTCTATCTTCAAAAACACTCGTTTTCTAAGACTTTTCTCCGTATCGGCCAGATAACGATAATATTCGTGTTCGAGGTTATGGGCGCGGACAAAAATCTTTCGACCTTCCATCCTCGGGTCAAGCAAAACGCCACATGTATGGAGCCCCTCAAGCAGAATCGGATAGTCGTCTTTCAGCAGATCTTTGATTAAATCCTCTGATATTCTTGAAGTTACGATGAAAGGCTTTTTACTGAAAAGATTGCCCAGCGACATGTCGCGTTTGTAATAATGCGTCTCCACGCACAAAGCTTCAAGTCGTTCGGAATGCTCACGTCCGTACTCAAAGCAATGGAAATGCACCTTGAAGCCACGCTCCACAAGGGCTTTCAGCTTGAAAAACACGTCGATGACGCCTCCGTAATTCACCGGACACGGGACGTCGAAACTTACGATATGTATATGATTATCAGACGTATTTCTCATAGATTTTCAGCAGGACAGCCTCTTCGTTTTCCCAACAGAGCTCCTGCGCTGCAAATATAAGATTATTTTTCCATTCTGCCAACTTCTTTTCGTCATTTAACGCATTTTTAATTGTGTCGGCGATGGTCATGGGCTCATGATTTTCGATAAAAGCACCTATGTTATAATGAGTTATGATACGTTCAATCTCAGTAAGACGCGATGCGATAATCGGAACATTGGCCTGAATGTAATCGAACAGTTTGTTCGGCAGACTGAAGCGGTAATTAAGGTTTGTGTCCTTGTCGAGGGTGAAACCGAGCGCCGCCAGCTGCGTGATAGCCATCATTTTCTGGTAAGGCATGCGCGGGAAGAACTTCACACGGTCGTCCCAGTGATTAGCTGCCACTTTCTCTTTCAAAATCGGAAGCACATCTCCCCCACCGATTATAACCAATTGACAATCAGGAAGATACTCCATTGCATCGACAAGTTCTTCAGAGCCACGATGGATGTTGATTCCAGAGCCCTGAAGCACTAGAATATGCTTTTTAGGGTCCAGTCCGACATCTTTGCGCGAGGCTGGCGCAGGGAGCATCTTTCGCATTGGAATATTGCGGATGACATGTACTTTGATGCCATATTTCTCGTGGAAAAGGTCGGCGATCGATTGGCAAACCGTAATCATCTCCTGCATCTTTGGCAGGACGTAACCTTCGATACGTTTCCAAACCTTTTGAACACGCGGACGGTTCACCAATTCAGGCACTTCAGTAAAATATTCGTGGCTGTCATAAATCAATTTTACGCCTTTCAGTTTCGAAATCCAGAAATTAGGCAAAAGCGTATCTAAATCATTAGATAACAAGCAGTTGCAGCGATGGAAAAGCAGAAATAGGAACAAACGGAAATTGAACTCGGCGTAGAACAGCGGCCCTTTCTCGAACAGTAGTTTCATGCGGTGCGATTGGTAAGGCCGCTCATCCATCGGAGGCGATTTGCGTTGCTTACGACCAACAAGAAGCACCTCAAACCCAGCCTTCTGGAGGGTCAGACATGACTTGTTGACACGCTGGTCGGTCACTAAGTCATTGATTACCGATACGATAACACGTTTCAAAGTGGTCAAATTTTCAAGCTATAAAATTACGGATTTTTCCGTTGTCGTTTGATAAATTTTGTTTATTTTTGAAAAAAATTTCGGAAATGGAGAAAAATTTTTCGTTGCGAGAGCTAAACACATTCGGATTTGACGTGACAGCGCGGTATTTTCAGGAATTGAGAACATTAGATGATGTCCAGGAATTGTTACATGATCATGAATTTATAACGTGTAGAGATACGATGAATCGTGTTTTGATCCTTTCTGGCGGTAGCAACATCCTGTTTTCCGATGAATTTTACGATGGTTTTGTGATTTACCCGAATCTGAAAGGCATAGAAATCGTTGAGGAAAACGCAGAAACCGTTATGATTAGATGTTATTGTGGCGAGGTCTGGAAAGACTTCGTCGATTATACCGTTTCCTTAAATTTGTACGGTCTTGAGAACCTCGCCGATATTCCTGGTAAGGTCGGGGCAGCGCCGGTACAAAACATCGGAGCGTATGGCGCAGAGGTAAAAGACACTGTGTATCAGGTACATACAATTGATTTGGCAACAGGCGAAACCAAGGTTTTCAGCAACGAAGAATGTAAGTTTGCATATAGAAATTCCATATTTAAAAAGATGGGATTATCTATGGGGATAACGCATGCGTTATCCCAACGGGATGTTCTGTCTCATCCAGTTGGGACAAGGCATGCCTTGTCCATGATATACGCCGTTGATTTTAAACTAAACAAACACGGCGAATTGAAATTGGATTATGGAAATATACGTAATTATCTGATTGCCAACAACATAACCAATCCGACATTGAAAGACGTGGCGGCGACGGTGAAAGCTATCCGTGCTGAGAAACTGCCCGAAGTGGGTGTTGTTGGCAGCGTCGGCAGTTTTTTCCAGAATGCGATTGTGACGATGGAGAAGTTTGAGGAGATTAAGAAAATGTATCCGGAAGTGCCGTCATATCCAGTTACTGCCGAGCCGAATGAGATTCCTCACTGCGTTCGGAATGACAGGGTGAAAATACCAAGTGGCTGGCTCATTGACAAGGCTGGTTGGAAAGGTTATCGTGAGGGACATGTAGGCGTATGGGACAAGCAAGCCTTGGTTTTGGTTCACTACGGAGGCGGCAAACCATTGGAAATCATCGAGTTGATGAAAAAAATCCAGAAATCAGTAAAAGAAAACTTCGGAATTGAAATCAACCCCGAAGTCAATATAGCTTAAACAATCATTCCTCCAACAAGCTCGTTAACATCGCTAACTCCTTGTCTTTCACAGTATTCCACTATGCCTTTTGCGACTTTGGCAGAGATTGCCGGGTCGATGAAGTTGGCTGTACCGATTTGTATCGCAGAGGCTCCTGCAAGCAGGAATTCTATAGCATCTGTGGCTGATGAGATGCCACCAAGACCGATTACCGGAATCTTCACGGCTTTCGACACCTGCCACACCATGCGTAGCGCCACAGGCTTCACACAAGCGCCTGACAATCCGCCAGTTACCATCGAAAGGACAGGCTTTCTGGTCTCAGCGTTGATAGCCATACCAAGCAAAGTGTTTATCAGAGAGACAGAGTCGGCACCGGCAGCTTCGGCAGCGAGTGCAATCTCGGCGATGTTGGTGACATTCGGCGAAAGCTTCACCATAAGGTGTTTGTGATATACTTCACGGACTGCCTTCACCACCTGTTCGATGCCGGAGCATGTCACGCCAAACGCCATGCCGCCTTGTTTCACGTTAGGGCATGAGACATTGAGTTCTATGGCAGGGATATCTTCGAGTGCATCGATTTTTGCGGCAGCGGTGACGTAATCGTCTATGTTTGAGCCACTTACGTTGACAAGCACATTGGTGTCGAAATGTCTGATTCTCGGGTATATCGTCTCAATGAAGTAGTCGACGCCTTTGTTTTGGAGTCCCACGCAGTTGAGCATTCCCATCGGAGTCTCAGCCATACGTGGATAAGGATTACCTTCGCGGTGATGCAAGGTGGTGCCTTTCACTATGATGCCGCCAAGTTCGGAAAGGTCAACAAAATCAGTATATTCCTCACCGTAGCCGAACGTTCCTGACGCTGTCATGACGGGGTTTTTGAGGGTTAATCCCTTCAGTTTTATCTCAGTCTTTACCATAGCAGCCTCTCAATATTAAATACAGGACCTTCCTTACACACGCACAGATTGCCTTCCTTGGTGTTTTCGACGCAGCACAGACAGGCGCCTATACCGCATGCCATCTGGTTTTCGAGTGACACCTCGCACCAGATTCCTCGTTCGCGTGCCTGTTTCGCCACCGCCTTCATCATCGGCATGGGACCGCACGCATATATCTTATTGATTTTCATCGTATTCCAAAGGCTATGCTCGGTCACGAAGCCCTTCTCGCCCATCGAACCGTCGTTGGTTGTGATGGACACGTCGCCTTCATTGCGGAAACGGTCAAGGAGCATCAGGTCGTCACGTGTGCGGCCGCCTAATAGGAATGAGATGCGATGAATCGCATCTCTACAGGACATCATGTTATTTATGGTGCGAGAAAAATACAACAATGGTGCGATGCCAATGCCGCCGCCCACCAACAACACGTTGTCGTCCTTGTCAGGCATGGAGAATCCGTTGCCAAGAGGCAGCACCACGTTCACCGTCGCCCCGACAGGAAGAGCACAAAGTTTGGTTGTCCCTTCGTGCTTTTCCTGAATGAGCAGATCGATTGTATTGTTTTGATAATCAACGTCATGGATGGATATCGGACGACGTAGATAGGCCTTGTCGCAGCCGTCGACACGCACGTTGACAAACTGTCCTCCGCGAATCTCCGGCAGGGGCATGTCGCTTTTCAGTTTCAGCAACGCCGCCCGTGGGAACGACTGCTTCTCAACTATTTGAAAATCAATTATTTTTTTCATTAAACCTTCTTCGGTTTTTTTGTTGACTTTGTCGCTGGAGCGGCGGCGGCTTTCACGTTTTCTTTTGCTGCTGCCTTTGGTGCCGCTTTCTTTGCCGGAGCCTTCTTCACCTCTTTCTTCTCAGCTGGTGCTTCCTCGGCCTTCTCCTCTTTCTTTTCTTCAACGGTGAAATCGAGGATGCCTTTGTCGTTAAGGAGCTGATACCACTGGAAGACTTTCTTCATATCTGATTGATACACTGCGTCTTCATCGTATTCAGGAAGCACAATGAGAAATTTCTCTCTCAGCTCGACTGGCGATGCCTTTTTCGGGTCGAAATCGAGTTTGTCGCCCATTTTCTCATGGATGCTCATGAAAACTTCCTTCAGAGGCTTGTCCTCACCTGTCGTGAAGATGCTGATTTCCTCGAGGGAGCTGATTTTATCGTTTGCGAAAGCTGGGATACGCTTTCCATCGATCAATGACTCAACAATAAGCTTTCCTCCACCGTTTGTTGTGATGAGGAAAAGACCCGGTTTGCCAGAAATGGCTACAACTTTACTTAAATCCATAGTTTATTTTTCTAAATTTATCTAGTTTATAACGTAATATTCTAATTTTAATTGTTAAACGACTGCAAATCGGTCAGACGTTTGTACACGCCGCCTTTTTCGATGAGTTCCTCGTGTTTGCCGCGTTCCACTATCTGACCTTTCACCATCACGAGAATCTCGTCAGCGTTCTGAATTGTGGAGAGACGGTGTGCGATGACTATTGAGGTACGGTTTGTCATGACCTTCGCAAGTGCCTCTTGCACAAGGCGTTCCGACTCGGTGTCGAGTGATGAGGTAGCCTCGTCGAGGATGAGGATTGGAGGGTTTTTCAGCACTGCGCGGGCGATGCTTATCCTCTGTCGCTGTCCTCCCGAGAGGTTCATGCCGCGGTCGCCGATGACTGTGTCGTATCCGTCTTCCATCTCCATGATGAAGTCGTGTGCGTTGGCAATCTTAGCTGCCTCGATAACGGCTTCACGTGTAGCGTGCTCCAGTCCGAACGCTATATTATTAAATACGGTGTCGTTGAACAGGATGCTCTCCTGCGAGACGATGCCCATCAGGCCGCGCACGTCGCTGATCTTGAAGTCTCGGATATCGGTGCCGTCGATGAGGATATGGCCTTCGCTGACATCGTAGAATCGCGGCAACAGGTCAACCAAAGTGGATTTTCCGCCGCCGCTTTCGCCAACAAGAGCTATCATCTTGCCTTTCGGGATGGTCAGGTTGACGTTATGCAGCACGTTGACTTCGTTGTAATGGAAGCTCACATTATTATATATAATTGAGTCCTTGAAATCAGGAAGCTCGAGAGCGTCTTGTTTTTCAACGATAACCTCTTCAGCGTCAAGCACTTCAAAGATACGGTCGGCTGATGCCATGCCTTTCTGAAGGCTGTAGAAGCCTTGCGAGAACGACTTGGCCGGCGAGATTATCTGCGAGAACACCACTATATAAGCGATGAAGTTGGCTGCTGTGATGCTCGGCTCCGCCCCTGGAGTGGCTGCCGCGTCAAGAATCAAGGTGGCACCGAACCACACAACGATAGATATGATTATCGACGACAGGAACTCGCTCATCGGGGAACTGAGGTCGCGCTTACGGTTAACAAATTTTATCACTCTGGTGTAAAGCCAGTTCTGTTCGTTAAATTTCTCGCTTGAATAATCGATGGCGTTGAATGCCTTTATGATACGTAGTCCGCCTATGGTTTCCTCAATGGTGGCAAGCATTCCCGCGAAGCGGTTCTGTCCGTCAAGGGAGTCTTTCTTCAACGATTTTCCTATCGCGCCTATGATAAGACCGCCAATCGGCAACAATATCAGTACAAACAAAGTCAGACGCCAACTCACGCCCAGCATGTATGCGAAATAAGCCAAAATGGTGATCGGTGACTTGATAAAAGTGTCAAGATAACTGATGATTGACACTTCTATCTCCTGAACATCGGTGGTGATTCGCGCCATGATGTCGCCTTTTTTATGATGACTGTAGAACGACAGCGGCAGGATCATGATTTTTCTGTACAGGTCGTTTCGGATATCCTTGATGGTGCCGGCACGTGCCCCGACCATGAAATAAAGTGCGAAATAGGTGGTGATATTGCGCAGGAAAAACGCTATTACAAGCAGTAAACAAATGAAAATCAACGCTGTAGACTGACCTTTCAGTATGATGATATAGCTCACATAATAATCAAGCATCGCCAGCAATGTGTCAGTGTCGAGGGCAAATTCCGGCTTGACCGTGGTGAGATTCTCCGGGTTGAACAGAAGGTTCAAAAACGGCACTATCATCGAGAACGAGAACAGCGAGAACACTATTGCCAAAATATTGAACACTATGTTCATCATTATGCTGAACCAGTACGGCTTGACGTAATGCAATATCCTGCGAAAATTTCTTTTTTTATCCATTTCTCTTCATTTTAAAAATTAAAACCGGTGTAGTTTTCCGGTGTGATGGCATGCATCTCTTTCTTAACCGCCTCATTTACAGGTAGTTGGTCGATAAATGCGTCAATAGACTCGCGCGTCACCTTTTCGTTGGTACGTGTGAGTCCTTTCAAAAGTTCGTAAGCACCCTCAACCTGTTCGCGACGAAGGATTGTCTGGATGGCTTCTGCCACGACTGCGTAGTTGTTTTGCAAGTCGGCGCGAAGCTTGGTCTCATTGAGGATCATCTTATCCAAACCCTTTGACAATGAAGCTGTTGCAATCAGAGTATGAGCTAGCGGCACCCCGATGTTGCGGGTCACTGTCGAATCGGTGAGGTCGCGTTGCATACGGCTTATCGGGAGCTTGCGGCTGAGGTGTTCGAAGATGGCGTTGGCCATTCCGAGATTGCCTTCAGCGTTCTCGAAGTCAATCGGGTTGACCTTATGTGGCATTGCTGACGAACCCACCTCGCCTGCTTTGATCTTCTGTTTGAAGTAGTCCATCGAGATGTAGAGCCAGATGTCGCGTGACAGGTCAATTAATATGGTGTTGACACGTTTAATGGCGTCGAAATACTCGGCCATGGTGTCGTAATGTTCAATCTGCGTTGTCGTTTCCTGACGTTTCAGACCGAGTTTCTTGCTGAATTTCGCTGCAAAAAGCTTCCAGTCGAACTGCGGATAAGCCACTTTGTGAGCGTTCATGTTGCCTGTGGCGCCGCCGAACTTATTCTCAAACGGCAGTCGTTTTAGCTCATCTAATTGATTCTCAAGGCGTTCAACGAAGACATATATCTCTTTGCCGAGATGTGTCGGGCTAGCAGGCTGACCGTGTGTGTGTGCCAGCATAGGTACGTCGCGCCATTCTTCGGCGAGTTCGCGTAAACGGTTGATAATCTTTTCAATAGCAGGTACAACAAGCTCACGATTAGCCTCTTTCATGGTGAACGGCACCGCGCTGTTATTGATATCCTGTGAGGTCAGGCCGAAATGGATGAACTCTTTAAACTGTGTGAGGTTCATCTCGTCGAAACGGCGTTTCAGGAAATATTCAACAGCTTTAACGTCGTGGTTGGTGGTCTTCTCTATCTCTTTAATCTCTTGAGCATCAGCGACTTTAAAGTTTTTGACGATATTTCTGAGCTTACGGAAATATTTAGGATCAAAATCTTTGAGTTGCGGCAGAGGCAGTTGGCAAAGCGCGATAAAATACTCCACTTCCACCATCACTCTGGCGCGAATCAGTCCAAATTCCGAAAAATACTCGTCAAGACGCTCAACTTTCTTACGATAGCGGCCGTCGACAGGCGAAATAGCTGTTAATTCTGATATATTCATTTCAAATAGTCATTGTCTTTCAAACTTGCAAAGATATGAATAAATCTTATATAAAATAAAAATAATTTCACAATTCTGTGACGGCAATGATTTCTATTTGATTATCAAAATATTATATTATACATTTTTTAATAAAACGACTGCAGATTTTTCACATCAATGCCATATTTTTCACAGGATTTGATGATGTTGTCGAAAGCAGTCTCGTCGTAAGGCAGTTTCTTTGACATGATCCAACACTTTGATTTTCTTTTATTTGACAGGGCAACGATTTCCGCTGTTTCGTCATAATCGACGACGAGGTATTTTTTTCGCCACAGTCCATTACGGATAATTAAATAGTTTTTTCGCATTCTCACGACAAATTTTCCGTGATAGCACCGCATCAATCGGCGGTTAATTTCGTCGTAAGACACATAGAGCAAATTGAATGCATTGTCGTGAGTAGCAGACAGATACAAAAATACGTCAAGTTTTTTAAAGAGACTTCTCTCCAGGGTGCAGGCCACCACATACCATTTCTCCGACACGCCGGAATACGACATCGGCATGAGCGGATTATTGAAATAATCAGCTAACATAATTAAATAATTTTAAGGAACGATTTTTTTGGTTTATTGCTTTTTGGCAAATATTAACATGAAGAAAATTCTCCACTAACAATGTTGCAAAGATATGAAAATTT
>JAEEGL012438714.1_pt1 | contig 21864 bp, 15 predicted proteins | sample 9134231 | NCBI WGS metagenome assembly JAEEGL01 (sample SAMN16246548, study PRJNA631951) | gut metagenome | biome: gut microbiome; feature: rumen; material: fiber-attached | host: Bos | place: Iran: Karaj | collected 2018-10 | reverse complement strand
TCTGCCGTAAACTCCAGATACCACGGCTGCGGCTCCGCGTCTTCTTCCCACGTTTGCTCCTTTTCCCACTTTAGATAATCGTAATCGAAACCGTCTAACGGAGAAGGATCGACGGAATGCTCACTCCGCGTTTGCTTCCAAATGCCGGTCAGCGTCTGTTTGTTCAACACGCGCGAGAAAATCACCGCGCCGTCGCCGTCTTCGTTTGCAAAGCGCAGCGTGTTCGTTTCCGGGTCATATACGCCGCTTGCGGGCAGCACCGGGATTTCTGCGCCTTCCGCCGTGAGTTCGACCGCGTTGTCGGTGAGCGTATACCGATATACGTATTGTCCCTCCGCGCCGCCCGTAACGGTCGTCACCGTGACGCTGCCGTCTTCGGAAAAGTTCATGTCCATCTGAAGACCGATCGTTTCGGGATCGACCGTTTCGCCGTTTTGCTCCACTTCCGTGAGTGTCCATCTTCCGCGCAGGGGATTGTATGCGGCGGGATCGACCGCGCCGTGTTTGTTTCGTCCGATGCCCGGAGCGAACACCGCGATCACGACGCACGCGGCGACAAGCACCGCCGCAGCCGCGCCCGTAAGGATCTTTCTGACGGGAAATCTGCGCGCGGTCTTCGGCTTGACCGGTGTATCGTGCATCTGGGCGTTCCGCGCTCCTTCAGCTTTCCGGGCAGCGTTCAGAAGCCCGTCCGTAAACGACTGCGGCATTTCCGGAAACAGGTCGTTGCACAGCCGGGTATTGAAATTCTGTTTCATTGCATTGCCTCCTTTTCCGAAAGCCGGTCCCGAAGCGCTTCCCGCGCGCGGGTCAGTCTGGAACGGATCGTGCCGTCGGCGACGCCGCAAAGCTTTGCGATCTCGCGCGTGGAAAAGCCTTCATAGTAGTAAAGCGTGATCGCGAACCGTTCGTCCGGAGAAAGCGTGTCGAACGCGCGGTTGAGATCGAGGTCCGGGACGGTCATCTCGTACCCGGTTTCCTGCTGCGCGTCATAGCTTACCGTCGGCCTGTTCGCTTTCATCAGGTTGACGCATTCGTTTTTCAGAATGCGGATCATCCACGTTTTGAAATACCGCCGTTCCCGCAGCGTATCGAGTTTTTCGTACGCCTTCAGCACCGCGTTCTGCGCGGCGTCCTCGCAGTCCGTGCGGTTTCTGAGGAGCGCGAACGCAACGCGGAACATGGTCGGCGCGAGCGCTTCGACCTCACGCGAAAACCAGGTATCCTCTGCCCTGCTTCTCATGTATGCGTCTCCCTTCCTTCCCGATGATTCGTCGTTTACTCATTAGACGGCGCGGCACGTGAAAATGCTGCAGGCAATGCAAAAAGTTTTCCGGTCCCTTCTCCGTGCCGCAATTCCCCGTCAATCCTTCCGGGTTCACTTTGTTCACCCACCTCCCTTTGCACAAGGGAGGCTTTCGCCTTCTTCGTGCCGCGAACGGAGGCGTCGCAAAACACTTCATCAGTCACCTGGCGGTGACAGCTTCCCCTCAAGGGGAAGCCTTCTTTCGCGCGCCGCAGGCGCGGCCCGCAAACGATCGGCAGCGGAGAGGGTGCGCGGTGACAGTTTCTCCAAAAAGAGAAACGTCACCGCGAACGCAGCAACGTTCGCATAAGACGCGCCGCAGGCGCGTCCCCGCAAAATGTTGGTAGCGACAGATTTTCGTGGCGAGCGCGTTTACAAGTGAGCAGAAAATCCGAGCGTGACATTTTGTGGAAAGGAGAAGCGGCGGAACAAGGCGATGCGATGATTTGTTTATACAATAAAAAATCGTCGCGAGCCAAGTGAAGCCCGCGACGACGTGGAGCTGATGATCAGATTCGAACTGACTACCTCGTCATTACCAATGACGTGCTCTACCTACTGAGCTACATCAGCGCTCGCAACGCGCATTATAACAAATGCGCCGAAAGATTGCAAGCCTTTTTTTCAAATTATATGAAAGATTTCGCCTCAGTCCTGCACGAAGCGGGTCGAGCCGATCGCCGTTACGTACGCCGCGTTCGCCGGAATGATGAACCTGACCTTGTGCAGCTTCGCGATGCCGTCGAGCATTTCCTTCGCGATCGGCTGCGAATCGAGGATCGTGCCGCAGACGACGACCGTGCGGGTCAGGTGCGCTTTCGTGCAGAACGCGCCCATCACGCCGATGCACTGGAAGATCAGCGTATAGATGCCGCGCGCAAGCGAAGCGTCGTCCGCATCCCCCGCCTTCTTGAGGTTCGCGACAGTCGTTTCCGGCGTGAGATTGCCGATCTGTCCCTCGGTGACGTCCTTGATCAGCAGGTCGCAGTTTTCCGCTTTGCCCTCCGAAGCGAGCTTCTGAAGCGTTTCGGGATCGAACGAGCCGAACAGCTTTTTGCTCATGCCCTCGAGCATGCCGCCGCCGACGCCGCTGCCGCCGAGATGCCACGCGCCGAACGGCGTGACGCGCACGAACGCGGTGCCGGTGCCGACGCTTGCGACGACCATGTTGATCCGCTTCGACGCGGTGGATGCGCCGCGGTAGAGCGAGGCGAACTCGTCGACCTTCACGACCTTTTTGCCGAGCAGCGTTTCGGGAAGCGCCGACGCGCCGACGCCGGTCACGGTGATGCAGTCCGCATCCTCGGGTCCGAAGCGGTCGAGCGCCGCCTCGAGCGTTTCCTCCGGCTTTTTCATCGTCGATTTCAGAAGCTTTCCGCCCTTCATCATGACGATCTTCGTGCCGGACGCGCCGAGGTCGATGCCGACGATCTTCTTATGCGGCTGCAGCGCGAAGTACACCGGCGGCGCGATGACCGCGACCGCAACGGCCTCCAGAAGCGCGTTGACGCCCGCCATGATGATCAAAAGATGCAGAACGCTCTTTGCGCCCATCGGCTCGAGCAGATCCTGCACGGGCTTCGTCTGTCCGAAGATCAGGCCGAGGAAGCCGAGGAAAAGGACGGTGTTGGTGAGCGAACCGGCGATCGCGGAAACGAAGACCGCGACCGAGCGGCTGTTGGTCGGGCGTTTCATAATGAGACGGAACAGAAGCGCCGGAACGAGACCCACGAGCACGCGCGGGATCACGCAGACGACAAACGTCAGGATCGGCGAAATGGCGAGCAGCGACGCGCCGAACGGATCGACCGTGAAGCACTGGATGAAGCTCATCATGCCGAACATGAAGCCCAGGAACATGCCGTAATACGGCCCGAGGATGATCGCGCCGATGACGACCGGGATCACGAGGCTCGTGATGGACAGCGGTCCGATCTTGATGAAGCCCAGCACCGTGCACATCGGCGGAAGGCCGAGCACCAGAATGATCGCGGTAAAGATGCCCGCAAGGATCATTTTGCGCAGTTGGTCGCGTTTCATTGGAAACACCTCCGTACAAAACGAGATTAACGCATTCATTATACTCATTTTCCGGTTTGCGCGCAACCGGTTTCCGATAATATAAGAAACGCCGGAATAAATCGCGGAAAACGCGGCAGACTAACCGAAACGAAAACCGAGTGCGGAGGTTTTTATGCAACTCAGTCGCAAACAACTGATCCTGATCGTTTCCCTGTCCGGCGTCGCGCTGCTTCTGATCGCGGGACTGTTTTTCGTCATACGGTGCGGCGGCAAGCGCGATCCGATCCCCGCGGAGCCCTCCCTTCCGCCTGCGACCGAGCCGCCGCGCCCGTCGGACACGCCCTCCCCCTCGCCGACGGCCGAACCGACGGAATCGCCGTCCCCGACGCCGTATTTCCTGCCGCTCGTGCCCGAGGGCGGAACGGGAACGCCGGCCCCTTCTTCCCCGCCTGCGCCGACGCCGTCCGGCAGTCCGGAGGCGGAACGCCCGAAGGACGCGCGCGACGGCGTTTACAACGAACAGATCAGAGAATTCATGGCGATCGGAACGCTGAACGGCGAAGCGGTCGCCGTTTTGCTTGTGCACGTCGAACCGCCGGAGGCGACGATCGTGACGATCCCGTGCGAAACGGCGGCGACGGTCTACACGCTTTCGGAGGGCGCGGCGGTCGAGCGGACGGACGTCGCGCCGATCGGATCCGCCGCGGCGCGCGCGCCCGGCGTGCGCGAGGGCTGCTGGAATCTTGTCTGGGCCGTCAAAAACCTCACCGGCTGGCGCGCGCCGGAATACGTGTACGTCGACCTCGCCTGCATGGAGGCGTTTTTTTCGTTCGTGCCGTCGCTCCCGCTTGAACGCGGCGACGTCGATCTTGCCGCGTTTGCGGAAATGCTGAACGAAGAGGGCGAAGCGCGCGCGCGTTCGATGGGCGAGATCGGCGTCGGCGCGGCGCGGTTTCTCGGCCGGGTCTCGCTGTGGGATCTGCCCGCGTTCCGCTCCGCAACGCGCGGCGCGTTCGGCTCCAGCCTGTCCGTATTCGATCTGCTCGCGCTGATGCGCGCGCTCAGGCGCGTCGACACGTTCACGGTCACCGTGCTGCCGACCGAAATCAAAAACGGCGTCCGTGTGCTTTCGGACGCCGCTGAACTTCCCTTTTAGGCGGAACGACGGGATTTACGCAAGGCCGGGACGGACCGGAAGCCCCTTCCTGCGGCGATCGGCAAAGTACAGCTCCTCGGTCGCGAGCGCCATCTTGGTGACGGAAAACGCGCAGTCATGCGGGTAGACGTACCAGGTGTCCTCGAGCGTGTTGAGGTCCACGCAGTCGCCGAATTTGCCGAGGTATTCGTACTCGATGTGGCAGGAATAGAGCGATGGTACGCTCTTTTCCATCGCGAACGGATCGCCATCCGGATCGACGCCGGACACGTGAAAGCCGTCCATGTCGTGGCGCATCGTGCCCTCGCCCAGCAGGAGGAATCTCTTCGCGTTCGGAAGCGAACGCACCGTGACCGGCAACTCGCCGCTCGAGTACGCGCCGGCTTCGACCTCTTTTCTTACGTTTGCGCGCTCCCATTCGTACCAGTCGGGGATATGGGAAAACTCCGTCTTGCCGGTCTCTGCGGTCAGGCTTCCGTCCTCGTTGTAAAACCAGCGTTTTCCGCACGCCCTGCAGAAGAGGTGCGCGCCCTCGCTCGCCATGCGAAACTCGGTCCCGCACGCGGGGCACTGATACAGGACCTTTTCGAGTCCCTCCGCGCGCTTTTCATACGTGACGCGGATCCCCTTTTCCTTCTGCCACGCGTAATCGTCGTACCGGAACGCGGCGACAAGCCGGTCGTTGATCTCGTCCGGCGTCGCGGTCCTGAGCTCCTCCGCCGTGAACTGCAGCGTCATTTCCGCTTCGACGGGCTTCACGCCGCGGTCCTTGAGGTTCCAGAACGGCGAATTGATATGATGCCCGCGGCAGATGAACGTGACCACCGGCACGCCCAGCAGCTTGCAGAGCTTGCCGAGCGAAGCGGGCAGAACGGCCGTCGTGCCGCACAGCGAGTAGCGCGCTTCGGGATAGATGACGTTGACGTCGCCGTTCTGAACCACGCGCCGGAGCTGCCGCACGAGCGTGACGTCGCTCGTGAACTTTCGCTTGCAGATGCACCCGACGCGGCGCAGAAGCCATTCGCGTCCGATGAATCCGTCGATCGCAACGACGTAGTTCGCGCGATGCGGCCAGATCGCCTTCGTCGCGACCTTAAAATCCAGAAACGCGTTGTGGTTGCAAAGCAGCAGATACGGCGGCTTCAGCCCTTCCACCCCGGTCTTTTTGATGATCGCGCCGTGTTTTTTCACGTCCGGCGCGCTCAGGAGCCACGTCAGCGGCCGCAGATACCACGCCGTGCGGTACGGCGGTTTTTTCATATCGAAACGCTTCAGCTTGCTCTGATCCATCGTTCCCGTCCCTTTACTTCAAAAGTCTGAGTCCCTTCGGACAGCGGTTTTTCAGCATGCCGTCCGAGGCTTTATAGAGCCCCAGCGCGTATCCCGCGTAGGTCGCCGCGCCGAAGCCTTTCGCCGCCTGCTTCATCAGCGTTTCGCCGTGCAGATAGCGCATCGCCTCGTCAAAATCGAGCGCGCAGGTGTTCCGCATCGGCGTCGTTTTCCCCGCGAGCGCAAGCGCGTGCGCGGGCTCGAACCGCGCGCCCTTCACTTCGCCCAGCAGCAGTCCCGCGCGAACGATCCGCACGCCTTCGAACGCAAACGGCATCGGCGGCAGCAGCAGCACGCGCCCGTCCTTCAGAAGCCGCAGCTGTCCGGCCGGAAGACGGACGGCGCTTTCAAACGCGTCGAACGCCGGCACCTTATCGCTCTTTCCGACCGTAAAGACGGACGGAACGCGTTCGCCGGAACGCAGGAACAGCGCGTAAAATTGCCCCTCGCCCGCGCTCGTGTGCGGATAGAACCGCCGCATCGAAACGAGCGAAAAGCCGGGATGCCGGTCGAGAAAATCCTGCGCCGTTTCTTCGTTTTCCTGCGGGGAGAACGAACACGTCGCGTACAGCAGCCGCCCGCCGGGCTTCACGGCGTTCGCCGCGTCGTCGAGGATCGCGCGCTGCCGGACCGCGCAGGTCTGAACGTGTTCCGGGGACCAGTCGCGCGCCGCCTGTTCGTCCTTGCGGAACATGGCTTCGCCGGCGCACGGCGCGTCGACGAGCACGGCGTCGCAGCGCTCTTTGAGCCGTTCGCAGAGCGGATGCGGCTCCGCGTTCGTGACGATCGCGTTCGTGACGCCCATCCGTTCGAGGTTGCCCGAAAGCACCTCCGCGCGCGACGGGACGATCTCGTTTGCGAACAGAACGCCGCCGTTCATCTTCGCCGCAAGCTGCGCGCTCTTGCCGCCCGGCGCGGCGCACAGATCGAGCACGACGGGGTCGTCCGGAAGCGTGAGCGCGGCGACCGGCGCCTGTGCCGTCGCCTCCTGCATATAGAACAGACCCGCGGCGTGCAGCGGCGTCGCGTTCGGATTGAAATCCGCGGGCACCGCCGCGCCGTCCGGATTCTCGGAAAGCGGCTCGAGCGGAAGGCCCAGAAGGTTTGAAAGCGTTTCGCGGTCTGTTTTCAGCGTGTTGACGCGGAGCGCCTTTTTCGGCGGCTCGCCGAGCGCGGCCAGAAACGCGGGGAACGCCGCGCCGAGCTGCGCCTCCATGCGGCGAAGGAACGCCTCGGGGATCGTTTTCATATCCGCACCTCCGTGTTCGCGCCGAGCAGAACGACGTACCGTTCGCGCACCGGGATCCCGGAAAGCGCCTGAAGCGCCGCGGCGTACAGCGCGACCTGCCGCGTATGCTTCCTTGCGGCGGCTTCGGGATCGCCGTCGACGCGGTCGGTCTTGTAATCGAGCAGGATCCACGCGCCGTCCTCCAGGAAGCACGCGTCGATCACGCCCTGCAGCAGGACCGGCGCGTCGGAATCGACGCCGATCGAAAGGTCGCGCGCGGGCATCGGACACAGGAAGCTCCATTCGCGCTCGGCACGCGGCGACGCGGCCATGCGCAGAAACAGCGGAGATTCCGCGAACGCCCGGATCGCGCGGGCATGGAAGGGCGAAACGCCCGAAAGATCGTTCAGGAAGCCGGCGCGCGCAGCGGCGTCTTTCAGCGGAATGCGCTCGAGCGCGCGGTGCACCGCGCTGCCCTCGGAAAGCACGTCGCAGCCCGTTTCGAACGCGGGCTCGGAGAACGCCGCCGTTTCCTCGCGGTCGAGACCGGTCACGGAGGTCTTTTCGGGCAGGAGCGCCGCCGTTTCATGCGGATAGACGGCGTTGAGCCGGCGCAGAAGGTCCGCGCGGTCGCGGTCCGTCGGAAGCGGGATCTCCTGAATCCGGATCGCCGACTGCGCGTTCGAGAACTCGCCCTTGCGGTGCGCATTCGCGCCGATCGCCGGTTTCAGGGAAATCAGCAGCAGTTTCAGCGCGTCGGACGACCTGCGGATCGACAGCAGCGTCGCAAGCGGCGTTTCCCGCGCGCGGTCCTCCGCGCGCATCGTCGAACCGAGCAGATACAGCTCCTGCTTCGCGCGCGTCATGCCCACGTACAGCACGCGCAGCTCCTCGGCCCAGGACGCGTCGGAGATCGCGCGGACGACGTTTTCGTGCGTCAGCGTTTCGTGCCGGACGCCGTACGCGTCGAAGTACCGCAGTCCGACGCCGAGCTCCGCGTGCCAGACGAGCGCCTTCGCCTCGTCCTTCCGGTTGAACCGGCCGCCGAGCCCCGCGAAAAAGACGAACGGAAATTCCAATCCCTTCGAGGCGTGCACGGTCATGATCCGCACGACGTTCGCCGTAACGGTCGAAGACGCGCCGAGCTTCTGCGTCGCTTTGGCGTTTTCCATAAAGCGCAGGAATCCGTGGACGCCGTTCATGCCGGACGCGTCCCACTCCGCCGCCTCGCGGACCAGCGCGTCGAGATTCGCCGTGCGCTGATCGCCGCCGACCAGCACGCCGACGAGCTCGCGGTAGCGCGTTTCGTCCAGGATCCGTTCGATCAGCTCCGCCAGCGGCATGCGCCGCGCGAGCGCCTGCCAGGCTTCGATCCGATCAAAGAACGCGCCGATCTTCGGTTCCGTTTCGCGCACGTTCAGAAGACAGTCGAGCAGCGGCGTTTTTTTGTCGCGGCTCCGGATGCGGGCAAGATCCGCGTCGGTCAGCCCGAACAGCGGCGAGCGCAGCACCGCGAGCAGCGGAACGTCCTGTCTGCGGTTGTCGAGCACCGACAGCAGGCTCATCATCAGCTTGACCTCGATCGCGTCGAAGTATCCGCCCGCCGTCTGCGCGTAGCACGGAATGCCGTTTGCGGACAGCGTTTCCGTCCATGCGCGCACGTTCGTTTTGTTCCGGAGCAGCACCGCGAAATCGCCGTAGCGGCACGGCCGCTCCGTTCCGCCGTCAACGACGGGATGCGCCATGCGCGCGTGGATCGTTTCGGCGGTAAAGCGCGCTTCGGCCTCGGCGTCCTCCAGCGACTCCTCGTCCTCGGGGTCGGCCTCGCGGGAGAACAGATGCAGCTCCGCCCTGCCGTCCGGAACGGACGCGCCCTGCAGAAGCCTTGCGCGCGCATCGTATTCGATGCCCGCGACCGGTTCGCGCATCAGCGTTTCAAACGTTGCGTTGACCGCGTCGATCACGGCCTTGCCGGAGCGGAAATTGTGCCCGAGATCGATGCGCGTGCCGGCGTCGCCGTGAAAATCGCGGCATTTTTCGAGGAACAGCGCGGGCTCCGCCATCCGGAAGCGGTAGATCGACTGCTTGACGTCGCCCACAAAGAACAGCGAGCCGGGCCGCGCGATCCGTTCGAGGATCGCCTCCTGCACGCGGTTGCTGTCCTGGTATTCGTCGACGATGATCGTCGTGAACCGCTCGCGGTACTCCGCGGCGATCTCGTCGTCCTTCAGGATCCCGATCGTCATGTGCTCGAGATCGGCAAAATCGAGCGCGTTTTTCGCCTGCTTCGCTTCGCGGAACAGGGCAAGATACGAGCGCATCAGCGCGTAAAACGCGCGCAGGACCGGCGCGGCCTCGCACTCGGTGCGGAACAGATCCTCAACGGGGACCAGATTGCGCGCCGCCTGTTCGCGGCAAAGCTTCAGAAGCGCGGCCTTCGCGTCGGAAACGCCCTTCTTGTCCTCCTCCGTCCATCCGTCCGGGAACTGCAGCCGCCCGCCGATCGACGCGATCGCAGAAAGATGCGCCGCGTACGCCGCGCGATCGTCGGAAAGAAGCGCGCCGCGCGCGCGGGAAAGGATGTCGTCGACGAGGGTCAGGACCTTTTCGCAGGAGGGCGGAACCAGGTCCTTCTGCGCGGAAAGCTCCGAAACGTGCCGCTCGAGCGTGTTCCGGTCCGCGCGGAACGCGGCGTCGACCCGCGTGCGGAACACGGCTTCGTCGTCGAGCGCGGCTTCGCTTTGATCGAGAAAGCCGTCGGGATCCGGCTGCGCCGACAGGAACGCGTGCGCGTCCTGCACGGCCTCCGAAAGCGCGGGCTCGCTGCCGAACGCCACGATCAGCGTGCGGTACGCCTCCGCGTCCTCCTCCGCAAGCCGGTCGAACGCGGCTTCGCGGGCCTCCGCTTTCAGGACCTCGGTCTCGGTCTCGTCGAGCGTGCGGCACGACGGCGTCAGTCCGACGCGGAAATAATGCCGGAACACGACCTTTGCGCAGAACGCGTCGATCGTGGAAATGCTCGCGTTGGCGACCGCCGCCGCCTGCTCGCGGTAATACGCGGCCTGCGCGCCGTCTGCGGAAGCCGCGGCCTCGCTCAGACGCCTGCCGATGCGGCCTTTCATTTCGCCTGCCGCCGCGCGCGTAAACGTGAGCACGAGCATGCGGTCGACCGGCGTTCCCTCCCTGACGAGGCGGAACACGCGCTCGGTCAGAACGGTGGTTTTGCCGGCGCCCGCCGCCGCGGAAACGATCAGGTTGCCGCCGGACTCGATCGCGCGGATCTGTTCGGGGGTAAAACTCATTCCCGCTCACCTCCTTCGTTCAGAAGGTCCGTAAGCTTGATCTTCGGCACGGCGCGCACGCGGCAGCCGAGCTGCCGGTCGAACCGGCAGACCGCGTCGTACGGACAGAATCTGCACGCGTCCGCCGTGGGATACACGCTTGCTTCGCCGTCGAGGATGCGCTCCGCGGCGTTCGCCGCCGCCTTCAGCGCGCGGTCCTTGAGCGCGGCGATCTGCGCGCGCGAGGCAAGATCGCCCGAAACGCTCCCGTCCTTTTTGACGCCGAGCTTTCGGATCAGTTCGGATTTCTTTTTCAGCAGCGCGTCCGCGGCTTCGATCGCCGCTTCGTCGTTCGCCGTAACGCCCGAAAGCAGGTTCATCGGCGTTTCGTCCGGCGTTTCCGGCGCGTCCGCGGTCAGCGGCATATAGTACATGCCGACGGCCTCGCCGCCGAGCTGCGCCGCCGCTTCAAGGTACAGCGGAAGCTGGATCGTTTCGCCGCTTTCAAACTTCGAGGGATCAAAATTGTGCGCGCGGCCGGTCTTGTAATCGACGACGCGGAACATCGCGCCGTCGGGCGTTTTGTCGATGCGGTCGATCTTGCCGTACACGTTGATGCGCGTGCCGTCGGACAGCACGAGCGCAACGGGATCGAGCCCCTCGCCCATGCCGAAGCTCGCCTCGGTCGCGGCGATGCGGAATTTTCCCTCGCGCACCTGCCGGAGCACCGCGTACACGCACCAGCGGATCATGCGGACGCGCACGATCAGCGCCTCGCGAAGCCGTGCGCTGCGCGAGAAGATGCCGTCGTTATGTTCCGCGATCAGCGGCGGCAGGATGCGGTCGAGGATCGCGTCCGCCTCCGCGTTCGTCATGGTTTTCAGATCGCTGCCGTCGTCCCGCGCCGTCCGGACGAACGCGTCGAGCGCGTCGTGCAGGAAGGTGCCGACGTTGTCCGCGCGCTCCGTCGCCTCCTTGCGTTCCTCGGCGCGGAGACCGTATTTCAGATACTGCGCGAACGGACAGCGCGCAAACTGCTCGAGCCGGCTGGCGCTCATCGTCGGAGCGTCGCCGTACAGCGACCGCGCAAGCGTTTTGCCGAGCTGCGTCTTCGGATCGGTACCCGCGCGGGCGTCCAGAAGCGCCTGCGTCGATTCCCGGTACGCGGGTTGGGCTTCCAGCCGCTCCAGCAGCGCCGGAAGCGCCGGAGGGATCGTGCCCTCGGTGCGGCAGACGCGCAAAAGCTCCGAAAGCCGCATAAACCCGATCGCGTCGTTCGCCGGATATTCCTCCGTCGGCCTGACGATCACGCTTCGCGCGCGCGGCGGATACAGCGCTTCGATCTGTCCGAGGATCGGCGACGCGACGAGCTCGCCCGACGCGCCCGAGCATGCGTAGGAGAAACAGACGCGGTCCGTCGCCTTCGTCAGAAGCGTATAGAGCTGGAGCCGGTCCGCCGCCGAAAGCAGCGACGTATTGCCCCAGACGGACAGCCCGCTGCTCTCCATGCGCCTGAGCTCCGCATCGTTCAGAAGCGCGTCGTCGCTCCGCGACGGAGGAAACACGCCCTCGGTACAGCCGAGCAGAAACAGCACCTTGCTGCGGTTCAGCCGCGTGCGCGCAAGGTCGCCGAGCACGACCTGGTCCCTGCTGCCGGGCAGGATCCCGATCCGGTATCCCGCAAGGCCTTCCTCCAGGAGCGCGCAGAATTCCTTCTGCCCCATCGGAACGTCGCCCAGGATCGCGTCGATCTGCGAAAGCAGCGTCATCAGCGTGTTCCACATCTGCGCGTAGGTCTGCGCGTCCTCGGCTTCGCCGGCGGACTGCAGCGCGTCCGCCTCGGCTTTCAGCTGTTCGCCGAGGCGCATATCGCGCAGATATGCGTATAGTCCGCGTACCTTTTCGCCCGCCGTCCTGCCCGAAAGCCCTTCCTTCAGGGAGAGCAGCGCCGGCACGATCGCCTTGCGCACCGATTCCGCCGCCTCCGGCACTTCGCCGACCGTGAGCGGGGAAACGAGCGCGCTGCCGAACAGACCGTAGCGCAGCAGATAATTTTCAAAAAACTCCGTATCGAACGCGGATACGCCCGCGTACCCGCTTTTCAGAACGTTCAGCACGTCGCCGACGTTCAGCGCGTTTACCGCCGCGCGCACGGATGAGAGCACGAAGCCCGCCGCCGCGTGACCGAGGATCGGCCGCGACGCGTCGAAGAACAGCGGGATATTGCGAAGCCGGAACGCGCGCCGGAGAAGCGGCGCGTACGTTTCGAGCGAGGACGCGACGATCGCGATGTCGGAATACCGGATCGATCCGTCGCCGCACACGAGATCCAGGATGCGGTCGGCGGTCTCCTCCGCCTCCAGCGTCTGCGTCGCGTATCCCGTGACGCTCACCGCGCCGGCGTCCCGGTCAAACCGCTTGGGATGCGCGGAGAACAGCTGTTTCGTCAGATGCAGGACCGCCGGATCGACCGGCGCGCTCTGCTCCCGGAACGTGCGGACGGAAAACGGGATCCCGCGCTCCGCGCAGAACGCTGCAAGCTTCGCGGCGCGCTCCTCTTCGGTGCGGAACAGCTCCGCAAGATCCGGATCGTCCTCGGCGCGGACGGTGAGCGTCACGTGCTTCGCGCAGCGGATCAGCGCCTCGAGGAAGCGCATGACCTGCTCGCGCGGACGGTCGAGATCGTCGACGTATACGAAGGTGTCGGAAAGCGCGGCGTCGGGAAGCACGGCGAGCGCGTCGGTCAGAAGATCCTGCGCGGTCAGATACCGCTCCGCCAGGAACGCTTCGCTCGCTTTGTAAATGACGAGAATATCGTGCAGTTTTTTGTACAGCAGGGATCCGGGATCCATCGAACCGAGCGCGGTCTCCAGCGCCTCCGGCGTGATGCAGCTTTGCTTGAAGCGGCCGATCCACTCGTCCATCGCCTCGGCAAAGCCGCGCACCTGCGAGATGCGCGCGAATACGGTCAGTTCGTTCCTGTGCCGGATCGCCGTGCGCCGCAGCACCATGCGCCGCCCCTCGACCGAAAGATACGGCCGCGTCCGCCCGAACCGTTCCAGAAGCCGCTCCGAAAAGCGTTCGAAGCTGTATACCTCGACGCCCAGAAGTCCGCCGACCCGCTCGCAGAGCTTCTGCTCCGCCGCGTACGTCGCCTGCTCCGGAACGAGCAGGATCGCATGCTCGCCCGCATTGCGGTGCGCCCGGATCCGCTCGTACAGCGCGGTGCTTTTTCCGGTGTGCGCGCCGCCGCGATAAATGGTCAGAGCTCCCATGCGTCCTCCTTAAAACGTTTCGGTGTGCACGGGCGTGTAGACCATGCGCCCGTTTTCGTTGGTGCTTTCAAACAGAACGATCGACCGCGCGGTAAACGCCGCGTTCGGCACGTTGACGCGGGAAAGATCCCCGTGCTCGACGGCGCGCGCCAGCGTGATGTGCGGCGTGAACCGCACCTTGCCGCCCGCAAAGCCGTACTCGAAGAGCGCCGCCTCGAGCGTTTCGTGAATGCGGTTCAGCTCGTCGAGCTCGCCGGTCACGGAAAGATAGCTCGTGCGCGCGCCGCCGTGCGTGAACGATCCGAGCGCGCCGAGCCGCAGCAGAAACGGCTTCGCATCCTTCACCGCCTCGTGCATGGCGGCGGCGATATCGGCAAGCGCGTTGGTCTCGCCCAGAAACCGCAGCGTGATATGGTGATTTCCCGGGGGCACGAATCGCCCCGCGGTGCTGGATGCGCGCAGGCCCTCCTGCACGGTGTATACGGCGCGCTGCACGTCCTTCGGCAGCGGTACGGCAATAAACAAACGCATCGGTGCGTCTCCTTCCGGTTCTTTGTTTGTATTATACGATTCTTTCGCGAATTTGTATAGGTTTCTTCTTTCCTATTTACGGATTGTTTGCTATAATAAGATCGGAGTCGGACGGAATGAAAGCGCGTCCGGCATGAACGGAAACCGGAAATGGCAAACAGTACCAAGTTTAACGAAGAACTGAATCAAAAGAAAAAGCGCGGTCTGCGCCCCGGCTGGCAGGACAGACTGCCGGTCAAGCCGGTCCTTGCCGCGATCGCCGCGGTGCTGGTGCTGACCGTGCTGGTCCTGATCAACCGGCCGACGTCGACCGTGCTGTCGAGCGCCGAGCTGGACGTGATCCGGAGCGCGGGCGTGCTGCGCGTCGGCGTGGACGACGGCGTGGCGGGGCTGTATCAGAACGGCGACGGCTACGAAAAAGCCGTCGCGGAGGGGCTTGCGCAGCTGATCTTCGGGCATACGGAGGGCGTGACGCTGGTCGCCGTCGACCGGTATTCCGCGCCGTGGCGGATGAACGACGGCGAGCTCGACCTCGTGCTGATGAGCATGCAGGCGTTTTCGCAGGAGGGGTATGAAAGCAGCGAGGTCCCGTTCTTTACCGACCGGTGCGTGATCCTCGCGTACGAGCCGTTCGATTCGCTCGCGGGCAAAACGATCGCCGTGCTGGAGGACACGCCGTGCGAAACGCTTCTGTACGACTATCTCGAATCCGAAGAGCCGGAGCTCAACGTGCATCCGGCGGCGGATTACTATTCCATGCGCGTCATGCTGCGCGCCGGCACGGTGGACGCCGTCTGCGTGCCGCAGACCGTCGCCCTGTCCTGGAAGGAATCGCGCACGCAGATCCTGCCGTTTGCGATCGGCGATATTCCGTACTATGCGATCGCGAAAAAGGATTCGGTCCTGATCGATCTGTGCAACGAGGTTTTTTACGACTGGCGGCTTGACGGAACGTTCCGCGACTGGGGCGGCCGGTACGGCGTCGAATGGGGCGCGAACGGTTGACGGAATCCGTAAAATCCGCTAAACTAAAAAGAAGGCCTCCTTTGCGGAACGCAAAGAACAAGGAGCAGAGTTTATGAATTCATATTACAGCATTCACGGCGGAAAACGACTCGAGGGAACGGTGACGATCAGCGGCGCGAAGAACGCCGCGGTCGCGATCATCCCGGCGGCGATCCTTGCGGGAGAACCGTGCGTTTTGGAGAACCTGCCGAACATCGCGGACGTCGAAAGCCTCAAGGAGATCCTCGAGGGGCTCGGCGCGAAGGTCGACATGACCGAAGGCGGCTGCATGCGCATCGACCCGTCGACGATCAACACCTTCGACGCGACCTCGCACAAGGTCAGCTCCATGCGCGCGTCGTACTATCTGCTCGGCGCGATGCTCGGCGCCTACGGCGAGATCGAGCTTGCGCTGCCGGGCGGCTGCGTCATCGGCCCGCGGCCCATCGATCAGCACGTCAAGGGCATGCGCGCGCTCGGCGCGAAGATCTACATGGACGAGAGCCGCAACGTGCTGCGCGCGCAGGCGACGAAGCTCAAGGGCGCGGAGATCTTTTTCGACGTCGTTTCCGTCGGCGCGACGATCAACGTCATGCTCGCGGCCTGCCGCGCGGAGGGCACGACCGTGCTTCAGAACGTCGCGAAGGAACCGCACGTCGTCGACGTGGCGAACTTCCTGAACATGATGGGCGCGTCCGTGCGCGGCGCCGGTACCGACGTCATCCGTATCCAGGGCCGGAAGAAGCTGCACGGCTGCGCGTACTCCATCATCCCCGATCAGATCGAGACCGGCACGTACATGATCGCGGCCGCCGCCTCGCGCGGGGACGTGATCATCAAGAACGTGATCCCGACGCATATGGAAGCGATCTCCGCAAAGCTCATGGAGAGCGGCGCGCGCGTCATCGAAGGCGACGACGGCCGCGACTTCTTCCTGCGCGTGTCGATGCACGACCGGCCGCGCGCGGTCAGCTTCCGCACGATGGTCTACCCCGGCTTCCCGACCGATCTGCAGCAGCCGATGATGGCGTATCTGACGACGGCGGGCGGCACGAGCGTCATTACCGAAAACATTTTCGAAAACCGGTTCAACCACGTCAGGGAGCTTCGCAAACTCGGCGCGAGCATTTCGATCGCGAAGCGCGTCGCGCGCGTCAAGGGCGTGGAAACGCTCCGCGGCGCCGATATCTACGCCAGCGACCTGCGCGCGGGCGCCGCGCTGATCATCGCGGGGCTCATCGCGGGCGGTGAAACGCGCGTGCACAACATCGGCTTTATCGACCGCGGATACGAATATCTCGATTCCAAATTCAAGGCCATCGGTGCGGATATCCTGCGCATCGAGGAAGAATAACGGGAGGTTCCCCAGATGTATCTTGCTTCCGGATGGAAAGATTACGCGATCCTCGACGCAGGCGGCGGCGACAAGCTGGAGCGCTGGGGCGGCGTGACGCTGCTGCGCCCCGACCCGCAGGCGGTCTGGACGATGAGCGAGCGCGCGGCGGAGCGCGCCGACGCGGTCTATCTCCGCAGCAGCACCGGCGGCGGGCACTGGGAATATAAAAAGACGCTGCCCGATCAGTGGACGATCGGCTACCGCGACCTCCGGTTCATCGTGCGGCCGACCGGCTTCAAGCACACGGGACTGTTCCCAGAGCAGGCGGTCAACTGGGACTGGATGCGCGACCGCATCGCGACGTTTCGGAAACGCACCGGGCGCAAGGCGAAGGTCCTGAATCTGTTCGCCTATACCGGCGGCGCGACCTGCGCCTGCGCCAAGGCCGGCGCGGAGGTCGTGCACGTCGACGCCGCGAAGGGCATGGTCGCCTGGGCAAAGGACAACGCGGCGGCGTCCGGTCTTGCCGACGCGCCGATCCGCTACATCGTCGACGACTGCGTGAAGTTCGTGAAGCGCGAGCTTCGCCGCGGCAACCGCTACGACGGCATCCTGATGGATCCGCCGAGCTACGGCAGAGGCCCGACCGGCGAAATGTGGAAAATCGAAAACGATCTCTATCCGCTCGTCGAGCTGTGCGCGGCGCTCCTTTCCGACGACCCCTGTTTCTTTCTCATCAATTCCTACACGACCGGCCTTGCGCCGACCGTGCTCTCCAACATATTGAAGCTTGCGATCAAGGGCGGAACCGCCGAAGCCGACGAGATCGGACTGCCGATCGCCCGCGGCGGACTGATCCTGCCCTGCGGCGCGAGCGGAAGATGGACAAACGCATGATCCCGCCGCATATCTTATTCGAAGACAATCATCTGCTGGTCGTCGAAAAACCGGCGAACCTGCCCGTGCAGGCGGACGCGTCCGGCGACGCCGACCTGCTTTCTCTCTGCAAATCCTACATCAAAGAAACGTATCATAAGCCCGGCGAGGCATACCTCGGGCTCGTGCACCGGCTCGACCGCCCCGTCGGCGGCGTGATGGTCTTTGCGAAAACGAGCAAGGCGGCGGCAAGGCTGACCGCGCAGTTCAAGGACCGCCGCGCGCACAAGCGCTACGCCGCGATCGTCGAGGGAACCGCCCCCGCGGACGGCGAATGCGTCGACTGGCTTCTGAAGGACGAAGCGACCAACACGACGCGCGTCGTAAAGGAAGGCGCGGACGGCGCGAAAAAGGCGATCCTCCGCTTCCGCACGCTCGCGCGCGAAAACGGCACGTCACTCCTTGACGTCGAACTCCTTACCGGCCGTCCGCATCAGATCCGCGTGCAGCTTTCGAGCCGGGGTCTTCCGATCGCCGGCGACATGCGCTACAATCCGAACGCCGTGCCCGGCACGCAGATCCGGCTGTGGTCGTACGCGCTGACGATCCAGCACCCGACGCTCAACGAACCGCTGACCTTCTATTCCATTCCGAACTGGTCCGAATATCCCGCCGCGATCCGGCTTCTGCCCGCGCACGGGGTGTGCAGCGGCGTGTATCTCGACGACGAACTGCTCGTCGTCGACAAGAACGCGGGCGCGGAGGTCGAGGACGAGCTTCTGGGCGAGCTGTCCGCTCTCTGCGATCCGCTCTATCCCGTACACCGGCTCGACGCGAACACCGAAGGGCTCGTCTGCTTTGCGCGGACCGAAGCGATGCGCGACCGGCTCCTGGCGGCGTTTCGCACGCACGAGACCGAAAAGATCTATCACGCCGTCGCCGTCGGACGTCCGAAGGACGGCAAGTACGTGCACTATGCGAAAAAGGACGCGGACGCCGCGACCGTGCGGCTCTGCCGCGAGACCGATCCGGACGCGCTGAAAATGGAACTGGAGCTGCGCGTGATCGACGCGAAACGCGGTCTGTCGCTTCTGGAGATCCGGCTTTTGACCGGGCGGACGCATCAGATCCGCGTGCAGCTCGCGGCGATCGGCTGTCCGGTGCTCGGCGACGATAAATACGGCGACCGCGAAGCAAACAAACGCTATAGAAAACGCCGTCAGTGCCTGTTCGCAAAACGGCTGACGGTGCTCGGCAAAACCTTTGAAAGCACAAGAACATTCGACCTGAACGACTTTACGGAGGAAAAACAATGAACGCAGCAGAACGATACGCACTCTGGATGAACAGCCCCGACGTCGACGAACAGACCAAGGCGGAGCTCCGTTCGATCGCAAACGATCCGCAGGAGATCGAAGAGCGCTTCTACACCGAACTGGAGTTCGGCACGGCGGGTCTTCGCGGCATCCTCGGCGCGGGTGACAACCGCATGAACGTGTACAACGTGCGCAAGGCGACCGAAGGACTTGCGCGGTACCTGACGGACACCGTGAACGGCACGCCGCGCGTATGCATCGCGTACGATTCGCGGCACTGCTCCGACCTGTTCGCCAAAGAGACCGCCTGCGTGCTGGCGGCGCACGGCGTCAGGGTCTTCCTCTACTCGACGCTGCATTCGGTGCCGCAGCTGAGCTTCACGGTGCTGGAGCTTCACTGCGACGCGGGCGTCGTGATCACGGCGAGCCACAACCCGCCGAAGTACAACGGCTACAAGGTCTACGGCAGAAGCGGCGGCCAGTCCGCGCCCGACGAGGCGCAGGCGATCACGGACCGCATCCGCGAGGTCGAAGGCTTCCGGACCGCGTATAAGCCGTTCGACGAGGCGGTGAACGACGGCTCGATCACCCTGATCGGCAAGGACGTCGACGAGATCTATTACAAAAAGACGACGTCGCTTCTGACGCAGCCGGCGCTCGTGAAGGAAAAGGGCAAGGACCTGAAGCTCGTCTATACCCCGCTGCACGGAAGCGGCAACGTGCCCGTGCGCGAGGTCCTGAAGCGCATCGGCGTGACGAACGTCACGGTCGTTCGGGAACAGGAAGCGCCGGACGGCGATTTCCCGACGGTGAAGGCGCCGAATCCCGAGGATCCGAACGCGTTCACGCTGGCGTTCCGCTATGCGAAGGAGGTCGGCGCGACGGTCATCATCGGCACCGACCCCGACAGCGACCGGCTCGGCCTCGCGGTGAAAAAGACCGACGGCGACTGGGCGGTGCTGACCGGCAACCAGATCGGCGCAATTCTCATCCACTCCCTGCTGAGCTCCTACCGGGCGACCGGCAAGCTGCCGGACAACGGGCTCGTCGTGCGGTCGGTCGTTTCCACGCAGCTTGCGGACGCGATCTGTGCGAAGTTCGGCGTGGAGCTCCGCGAAGTTCTTACCGGCTTCCGCTTCATCGGCGAACAGATCGCGGAGTGCGAGCGCACGCACGAACGCACGTTCCTGTTCGGCTTTGAGGAAAGCTACGGCTTCCTCGCCGGCGGGTTCGCCCGCGACAAGGACGCGATCTGCGCCGCAATGCTCGTGGCCGAGGCGTGCGTCGTCTATGCCGAAAAGGGCATGACGCTCTACGACGCGCTGATGGAGATCTATGAAACGTACGGCTTCTACCGCGAAAAGGTGAAGTCCTATACGCTCGAGGGCAAGGCGGGCATCGAAGCGATCAAAAACGCGATGGTGCTGCTGCGCGAGCGTCCGCTCGAATCGATCGCGGGCGTTTCCGTCGCAAAGACCGAGGACTTCCTAAAGCCCGAGCAGACGGGTCTGCCGCGCTCGAACGTGCTGCGCTTTACGCTCAGCGACGGCGCGTGGGTCACGGTTCGCCCCTCCGGCACCGAGCCGAAGCTGAAGCTCTATATCGGCGCGCACGCGGAAACGGACGCGGCGGTGCAGCAGAAGCTCGACGGACTGATGAACGACATGGATGAAACCCTCACCGCCCTTTTGGGCCTGAAATAAGAAAGGAGAACGGATATGGCGGCTCTGACTCCCCACAACGGCGCAATGCCGGGCGATTTTGCAAAGACCGTGCTGATGCCGGGCGATCCCTTGCGCGCAAAGTTCATCGCCGAAACGTACCTTGAAAACCCGAAGCTCGTCACGGGCATCCGCAACGTGTACGGCTATACGGGCACGTATCGGGGCAAGCGCGTTTCGGTCATGGCGAGCGGCATGGGCAACCCGTCGATCGGCATTTATTCCTACGAACTGTTTCACTTCTACGGCGTGGAAAGCATCATCCGCGTCGGCTCGGCGGGCGCGTATCATCCCGATCTCCGGCTCTTTGACATCGTCATCGGCATGGGCGCCTGCACGAACTCGAACTATGCCGCGCAGTTCGGTCTGCCGGGCACGTTCGCGCCCATCGCGGATTTCGGCCTGGTGCGCAAGGCCGTCGACGCCTGCGAGGCGATCGGCGCGCGCTATATGGTCGGAAACCTGATGAGCTCCGACGTGTTCTACGACGACGATCCGGAGGCGTGGAAGAAATGGCGCAAAATGGGCGTGCTGGCCGCCGAAATGGAAGCGGCGGCGCTCTATATGAACGCGGCGCGCGCGGGCAAAAAGGCGCTTTCGATCGACACGATCAGCGACATCATCGGCACGCACGAGGAAACGACGCCGGAACAGCGGCAGACCGCGTTCGACCAGATGATCCGCGTCGCGCTCGAGATCGCCGAAGACTGAGGAGGGCACATGATCAAGCATATCGTTCTGTTCAAGTTTGAGGATCCGAAGGTGAACGTGCCGATCGTGCGCGACTCGCTGTACGCGCTCGTTCCGAAGATCCCCGAGATCGTTGAGATGCAGATCGGCGAGGACTTCCTGCACTCCGGCAGAAGCTACGACATGGCGCTTCTGGTGGATTTCAGATCCAGAGAGGATCTGGAAATCTACGACAAACATCCCGACCATCAGCAGGCGCGCGTCTACATCCACGCGCACCGGCTGGATTCCAAGACGGTCGATTTCGAGTATTGATGGGCAGATTCAAGGTCGTCTCCCCGTACGAGCCGCAGGGCGATCAGCCGCAGGCGATCGAAACGCTGGTAAAGAGCATAGAAGCGGGCAATCCGCTGTCGGTGCTTCTGGGCGTTACGGGAAGCGGAAAAACCTATACCATGGCGAAGGTCATCGAGCGTGTGCAGAAGCCCACGCTCGTGCTTGCGCACAACAAAACGCTCGCCGCGCAGCTCTGCTCCGAGTTCAAGGAGCTGTTTCCCGATTCCGCGGTCGAGTTCTTCGTGTCGTACTACGACTACTATCAGCCGGAGGCGTATCTGCCCGCGAGCGACACCTATATCGAAAAGACGATCGACGTCAACGACGAGATCGACCAGCTGCGCCACTCCGCGACCTGCGCCTTAAACGAGCGAAACGACGTGATCATCGTGGCGTCGGTGTCGTGCATCTACGGATTAGGCGATCCCGCGGAATATCTGAAGCTGTCGATCTCGC